>Ga0116229_10014730_pt1 | contig 10814 bp, 9 predicted proteins | sample S1TSphgellanicum_3_FD_87313 | JGI IMG/M metagenome (GOLD analysis project Ga0116229, IMG submission 87313) | Host-associated microbial communities from peat moss isolated from Minnesota, USA - S1T2_Fc - Sphagnum magellanicum MG | ecosystem: Host-associated > Plants > Peat moss > Unclassified...
CGGCGGCGCGCGCGGCGCCTACGAAGCGGGAGTGGTCACCGCACTCTTCGAGCGCGAAGATTTCGATATCGTTTGCGGGACGTCGATCGGCGCGATCAACGGTGCGCTGGCCGCCCAAGGTGCGAGCGGCAAGTTACAAGAGCTTTGGCACGGCGTTCCCGAACGCGCCGTTATCCGCGGCGTCTCACCGATCGAGGAACTGCGCGCAATGCTACGGCGGCACGGGCCGGCGGGGCGGCGGACATTTCGGCAGTTCTTGCGCGACTTGGCGCGAGGCCTCGGTGCGCTGCGCTACGCGCATCCCAACCATCTGCGCACCTTGACGCACGTGCTCGATCCCGCTCCGCTGGTCGAGATGTTGACCAGCGTGCTCGACTACACGAAACTCGAGCGCGCCCTGGTCGTCGGCGTGACCAATCTGACCCGCGCGCGGCCCGAAGCGTTTTACGCTTTCCCGGAAAAGGATGCCGCCTTCGAGCGGGCGTTCGCAGCGGAGGAGTGGGCCAGCGTCCGGCTCGCACCCGATAATTACATCTCCGCGATTTTGGCATCGGCGGCGATCCCGCTCGCGTTCCCGAAGGTCTCCGTGACGGACGGTAACGGCGTCACCTCGGAATACATGGACGGCGGCGTCGGCAACAACACGCCGATCCGCCAGGCCATCGACGCCGGTGCCGATGAGATCACCGTCGTGATCGCCGACCATCTGGCGCTGCGCGACCGCGAACAGCGCCTCGACGATCTCGGCTCGATCGCGCTGGTTGCCCAGGACATCCTGCAGCAGCAGGTACTCGAACTCGATCTCAAGCTCGCGCGCCGCGTCAACGAAGCGGTGCTTCACGGCGGGGCGCCGGGCAAGCGCTACGTCGGCATTCGCACGATCGGCCCAAGCATCACGCTTCCGTTGCCGGTCTTGGGCTTCACGGATCTGGAGACGATCGAGCGTGCGTTCAACCAAGGCCTCGTCGACGGGCGCGGCGCGTGCGACGCGAGCGGGCTCGGCCGGATGTTCGTGGTCGATCCCTCGGCGCGGCCCGTGACGGCCGGCACCGTCATTTTCAAGGAAGGCGATGCCGCCGACGCAATGTACGTCGTCCGCGAGGGCGAGGTCGAATTGCGGATCCATGGCCATGCGGTTTCGAGGACCGGCCCCAATGGGATTTTCGGCGAAACGGCGCTGGTCGGAATGACGAGCCGCCTGGCGTCGGCGGTCGCGACGATGGACTCTACGCTCGTGCCCATCGATTTCGCCCGTTTCGGATATCTGATCCGCTATGCGCCGTCGTTCGCGCTGGTCGTGATGCGGACGATGGCCGAGCGCTTGCGCGCGATGGACGGTCGCGCCACCACCACGTTCGTCCAGGCGCTTGCGGAGATCGACGATCCCGCGCACATGAGCGCGCACCTCGACCACTTGCGAAACGACCCGGCGGTGCTCTCGATCGCGGCCGGCACGACGATCTTCGAGCTCGGCGATCCCGGCGGCTCGATGTACGTCGTCGTCGACGGTGAAGTGGGCATCGTGATCGGCGAAGGCGAACCGATCGCCACCGCCAAGGCCGGCGAAGTTTTCGGGGAGATGTCGCTCTGCGACCATCAGCCGCGGAGCGCCACGGTGGTGGCGATCACCGACGTGCGAGTGCTGCCGATCGATGCGCTGCGGTTCACGTACCTGGTTCAGAACAATCCGAACTTCGCGATCTCGGTCATGCGCTCGATGGCCGACAGCCTGCGCACGGCAAACTTCGCGCTGGTCGAATGATCGCTCACGGCTTTGCCCCCTCGCGATTGGCGCGCCGCGCGAACGCATCGAAAAGCGTCTTCGTGCTAGAAGGTAAGGTACGGTAGTAGTAGTCGGCCGCGATCGTCGGCGGGTCGTTCGCGCGCAAGACCGGCCGGCCGGCGCGCGCGAACGCGGAAAGCGCGGCTGCGACCGGCTTCTCGCTGCCGTCGCTGCGGATGATGCCGTACGTGCGCTCGTGCGGCGCGCGGTCGAACGGCGGCTCGTCGCGCAGCTCGTCCGCATAATCGGCCCAGCACCACCAGTACGCGCCGAGGCGCCCGTCGGCGTGTAGCCGTTCGAGCACGGCATTGCAGTAGGCCGCGTTCTCCGCTTCCGTGCGGCACGGATACGTTGCGAACGCCGTGTCGTCGGGCGAAATCGTCGGTTGCGGCGGTTCGCCCGGCTCGGGAAAGCGATCGAAAGCCGAAAATTTTCCGGGCGGACAGGTCGGGTTGCCGAAGCCGTTGACCAGCACCGGTTTGTGCGAAAACGACGCGGTCAACGCCGCGAGAAACGGCACCGCTTCGGGATCGAGCCGATTGCGCGTGAAGGCGGCGCGCACCGCGGAGCCCGACATCGAGGCGAACGCGAAGGGCGCGCACAGCGAGCCGAGCCGGATGTCGCGATCCTGGGTCAGGTCGGCCCAGTGCGTTCCGGCCGTTACCGGCAAGCCGGAAGCTTCGCGCAACGCCTCGGTGAGCCGGCGGCTCCAAGCGGCGACTTCACCCTCGGCCGCCGGCGCCTTGGAATGTTCGCCGGACGAGACCTTCGCGTGCGAGGGTTGGGACACGTTGCTGAATTCGTGACCGAGATCCCAGGCCCGGATCGCGGGATGTCCGCGCAACCGTTCGCCGACGACGCGCGCCATCAGCAGTTGCGCGTCGAGGAGGCGGCCCGCGTAGAGGTTCCCGATCGCGCCGTCGCGGTCCAGCGACCACGCCGGCAGCCAGTTGACGCCGCACATGTGTCCGCAAAACAAGACGGGGATCGTGCGCAGGCCCGCGTCCGCGGCGAAGCCGAGGAGCGCGTCGAGCCGCTCGAGCATCGCGGGATCGACGCGCTGCGGCTCGGGCGCAAACGCGTCCCAACGCAAGAAAAAACGGACGCCGTCGAGCCCGAGGGCGGCGATGCGCGCGAAGTCTTCGGCGATCTCTCCCGGGTCGAAGCGCCGCCACATCGCGAGCGCGCTGCGGCGCGGCCAATAGTTGACGCCGACCGAGAACCGGACTGGTGGCGGCGCGGTCAATTGGCGCGGCACACGCGGTTGCGCCCGCTCCGCTTGGCGTCGTAGAGCGCTGCGTCGGCGCGGGCGTAGAGCGCGGGCGCCGTGTCCGCATCTGCGGGGAAGAGCGCGACGCCCACGCTGGTCGTGATCGAGAGCGGGCTGCCGTCGCAGCCGGTCTGGAACGGTTCGTCGGCAACGCGGCGGCGCAGACGCTCCGCGAACGAGAGCGCGCCGTCGACGTCGCTGCGCGGCAGGATCAACGCGAACTCCTCGCCGCCGATGCGCGCCGCGACGCCGTTCGGGCGCGCGACCGACGACAGCACTGCGCCGATTTGCTCGATCACCTTGTCGCCCGCGGGATGTCCGTGCACGTCGTTGACCTGCTTGAAGTGATCGATGTCGGCGATGAGCAGCGCGAACGAGGAGCCTTCGCTGCGCGCCTCGGTCAACGCGCCGTCCAAGAGTTCGTCGAACCGGCCGGCGTTGAACAATCCGGTCCGCGCGTCGGTTTGGCCGCGGTGTTCGAGTTCGGAGAAGCCGAGCAAGCCCATTCCCTTTGCCAAGGGCGCCAAGGCCAAGAGCGCGATCCATGGATTGTCGCGCCAGATGTAGGCGAACGGAATGCCGATCAGGAGTAACGAGAGCCGCGCGAGCGAGCGGCGCAGCGAAAACGAGATCGTCGAGAGCGGCAGCTCGGCGGCGAGCGTTACGAGCACCCAGGTTTGCCCTTCGTCGAGAATTTGCCACGTCAAGGTCGCGACGAGCAGCACGAACGCCAGCGCCGGCGCGGCCCAAAGCTTCGGCAGTGAAGCGCTCGCGAACGGCCAGACGACGCGCAGGAGCAGGTCCGTCACGAAACCGCCCGTCACGACCATGCAGACGTTGAAACAGCGAACGTACCACATCGTGGGGTTCGTGCCCCGGCTCCGCTCGGAAACGAACTGCAACGCCTCACCGAGCGCGGCGCAGACGAGGAAGTGGCGCCAATCGAGGATCAGCAGCGAAGCGAGCGCGATCGGCATCGCGAGCGACGCGTATTCGGCCAGTCCGTCGACGGTCTCGAAGGTTCCGAACGCGCCGGTGAACGCGAGCAGCACCGCGAGCGCCACGGTCGAAACGTCCGCGAACGGCGTCGGCCAGAGCGCTCCCGCGTTGAAGAAGACGACGCACGCGCTGCCGGCGGCGAAGCAAGCCAGCATGAATAGCCGGGCGCGCAGCGGCCGGATCGGCTTCGCATCTTCGGGCTGTTCGAAGTTCCGCGACTTTCTAGCCACGAGCTGTTACACCGACGGGCAGACGGTTGCCTCGAGGTTGCGGTCCGTCGCGACCACGAGGATGGCGGCTCCGAGCGCACCCAGCACGATCGCCGCGCCGACCAGTGCGGTGAACAGGCCGACGCGGTCGGCCGCGATCCCGACCCCGAGTGCCGGGATGCTGAACCCGAGGTAACAGGCGATCAGGAAGGCCGAAATCGTGCCGGCCCGGTGCTCGGCGGGCGCAAGCGTGCCGACGATGTTGAGCCCCGCGAGGTACGAGAGACCGCCGCCGCTGCCGGCGACCAGCGACGACAGCGCGATGAGTGCGTAGGCGTGAAGTGCGACCGCGGCCAGGAGCATCCACATGCCGCCGCTCAAGGTCACCATCGCCGCCAAGATCGCCGTGCGATTGGGCAGCCGTTGCCCCAGCACCGATGCCGTGGCCGAACCCGTTTGAATTCCGCCGACCAGCAGCGCGCCGACCATCAGATTGTGGATATCGAGCGAACGCGCCAGAAACGAGGGCACGAGCGCGATGAAGATCGCGAACGTCGCCCAGCCGATGAACGCTTGCGTCGACGCGATGAAGAAGGGGCGCCGGATCGCGCGAGCGATCACGGGCATCGTGCCGAGGGTCGCGTGCTCCGGGCGCGGGTGCGTGCCCGCCGGGACTAGGGCGACCGTCACCGCGCCGCACGCGAGCAAACCCAAGTGAACGAAGTAGGCTAGGGACAGCGGAAACGGCGCGTATTGAGCGAGCGACGCGCCGAGCAAAACGCCGAAGGCCGAACCCGCGCTCGCCGCGACGACCGTCACGTTGCCGGCATCGCGGCGCGCGCGTGCGGGCATCCATTCGCGGATCGCCGCCGCCGCCGCTCCGGTGCCGATCCCCATCGCGAGTCCTTGAACGATCCGCGCGGCGATCAGCCAGCCGAGTCCCGTCGCGAAGGCCAGCATCAGCGATCCCGCGGCCAGGATTGCGAAAGCCAGTAAGATCGCGAAGCGGCGGCCGAACAGGTCCGAGAGGCCGCCGAGGAAGAGCAGCGAGGGTACGAGCGACGCCACGTACACCGCGAAGACCAAGCTGATCTGCGCGGGGGTCAGGTGCCATAGACGATGATAGATTTCGAAGAGCGGCGTCGGCAAGAGCGTGCCCGCGAGCATGAGGGCAAACGCAAGGGCCGCCACCGGGTAATACCCGGCCGCCGGGTTCTCGTCGTTCATCCCGCGGGTTTCCGTAAATCAAGGCCGCTCGTCCTTTGCTCGATACGGGGACACTTCGCTTTATACGGGGGGACACGTCCCCCCGATCCCCCCGCGGCGGACTCCCGCCGCTCTCCACGGCGGGACTGCCTTCGCGTGGCGCCACGCCCCCGCACGCGGACTCGTGCGGCTCTCCATTCATCGGCGGGTCACCTTCGTGTGGCGCCGTGGCGCTCCTGATTTGTGCGGAGCTTCACATGTCGCTTGGGCGGCAAGTGTGTGATGCGGACCGCCAAGCGAGCGACCGATGGAAAGCGTAGATCCATCGTCGCATCACACCGTCGGGAATTTCTTGCGTGACGCCAAAAGCAATCCGGTCGATCCCGGGCCTTTCGTCACCGCTGTGCCGGTCCGCTCGCGAGCACGAGCGCGGCCAGGCGTCGGTCATCATGGCATTCGCCCTTCCGGTCCTCATGGTGATGGCATCGCTGTCGGTCGACGTGGGATATTGGCGTTACCAGCAGCGAGTTCAACAGACGGCCGCCGACAGCGCGGCGCTCGCCGGAGCCGTCGCCATGGCGAACGCGGCGCCGCCGTCGTCGATCGTGGCCGCCGCGCAGAGCGATGCCGCTACCAACGGCTTCGCGTCGTCGAACGTGACCGTGAATACGCCGCCCGCGTCGGGCGCGTACGCCGGGACGGCGGGGGCCGTCGAAGTGATCGTGGCCAAGCAACAGCCGGCCCACTTCAGCGCGCTCTTCGGACAATCCAGCACGGTCAGCGCGCGAGCGGTCGCGACGCTCTCGTCCGCGGACCGTAACTGCGTGTACGCGCTCGATCCGACGAGCGACGGCGCGATCACGCTCAATGGCGGAGCGGTGTCGATGCCGAATTGCGGCATGATTTCCGACGGTGGTGTCTTGTTCAACGAGGGGTCGGTGAATGCGGCCTCGATCGGCTACGCGGGATCGAGCTCCACGATCAACGGCACGGCGTTTTCGGAATCTTCGCCGCAACAGGCCGTTGCGGGGGCCGATCCGTGCCCGACGATCTCCGGCTGCGCCTACTTGACGTCGACGCCGCCGACCTCCGGCACGTGCGCCGCGCAAACGGCCTTCAACAGTCCCGGCACGATCACGCTTTCACCGGGAAACTATTGCGCGCAGGTGGTCGTTTCCGGCGGAGGCTCGGTCGTGTTCTCGCCCGGCGTCTATGCCTTCGAGAGCGGTTTCGTCAACAACGACGAGACGTCGATGTCAGGCACGGGCGTGACGTTTTACGTTCCGGCCGGTCAGTTCTACGTCTACGGCAGTCCCACGGTCAACCTCTCGGCACCGACGTCCGGCCCGACGGCCGGCGTCGTGTATTATCAGGCGGCCAGCGACGACGCATCATTTACGATCAATAGCAGCAGTCAGACCGGCGGCGGCTGGGCGGGAATGATCTACGCGCCGTCGAGCCAAGTCGTCGTCGACGGACCGCTATCGAACTGGTTGTTGCTCGTCGGAGACGACGTCACGCTCGACGGCACGAGCAGCGTGAACGTGCCAGACGCGTCGTTTCCGGGCATCGTCGGCCACGCGGTCCTGGCGGAATGAGCGTGCTGCGCCGCTTCGGGCGTTCGGATTCCGGCCAGTCGATCGTCGAAGTCGCGCTCTTCATGCCCGCGCTACTGCTCGTGCTGATGGCGACGATCGACCTCGGACGGTTCTCGCAGTTCGACGCCAGACTCACGAGCAGCGCGCGCGCGGGCGCCCAGTACGGCGCCCAGAATCTCGTGACCGCCGACGACTTGACCGGTATGCAAACGGCAGCGCTGAGCGACGTACCCGACATGTACGGCGTTTCCGCTAACGCGTCGCATTACTGCACGTGCGCTGACGGCAGCGCGACGAGCTGCAGCGGCAATGCGTGTTCGGGAAACTACCGGCTGCTGTACGTAACGGTATCTTCTAAAGCGACGTTTTCGCCGCTCTTCAACCTCTTTCTCGGTCCTCCCGTGCTCGTATCCCGCACGGCGACCCTTCAAGTCGGCCAGTAAAGGGTGGCCGTCCGCCGGCACGAGCGAGAGCGCGGGCAGGCACTCGTCGAGTTCGCCTTGGCGATCCCGATCACGCTGCTCGCGGTCCTGGCCGTATTCGATTTTGGCCGCGCGCTCTACACCTACGATCTGGTTTCGAGCGCGGCGCGCATCGGCAGCCGTTACGCAATCGTCCACGGTTCCGCGTGCACGCTCGCGGCGCCGGCCTGTCCCGCGACCTCTTCGTCGATCCAAGCGTTCGTTCTCACGAAAGTCAACGGCATCGATCCGACCCTCCTCAACGTGTCGGCGAGTTGGAAGACGGCGCCGGGCTGCCCCGGCACTCCGTTTCAAGGACCGCAATGCGTCGTCACCGTGCAAGTCTCGTACCCGTACAGCTTCCTTGCGACCTTCGGCTGGACGATCGATCTGACCAGCAGTTCCCAAATGCCGATCTCGCAATAACGCTACACGAAGGGTGAGCTTGTCGAAGGCGAGCCTGTCTAACGTTGCTTAAGCGGAGGCCTCCTGGTGCCACGTCGTCGTGAGACGCACGCCGCTGCGGGCGTAGAGCTGGTAGATCGGGCAGCGGCGCTCGGTTTCGGCCTTGAGCGCGGCGAACTGGTCGGGAGTCGCGTTGGTGCGAATCGTCGCGTCGAGCGTGAGGCTCTCGAAGTTGGCGTCGGCGTCGTGCGAACCGCCGACGAGCACCGCGGTGTCGAGGTCGGCGGAGGCGTCGAAGGCGAACGAGTCGAGCCGGATCCCGAGGTCTTTGGCGACGATCTGCGCTACGACTTGATTGCACGAAACCAAGGCCGCGAGCGCGTACGAGATCGGGCTCGGCGCGGAGTCCGCGCCGCCGAATGCGGGCAAGGTGTCGACGGCGATTTCGTGCGTCGAACCCCCGACGCGTACCTTCTGCGCGACTCCGGTACCGGTTCCGCTAACCGTGAATGTGGCGACCGTCTCTTTGGGCCGCAGGTTGATTGCGTTGGTTGCCATGAAAATTCTCCTAAACGACTTCGTTGAGTTGGCCGGTGGCGACATCGAAGATGAAGCCGCGGACCTGGTCGCGGTGCACGAGGTGGGGGTCCGCCTTGATGCGCGCGATGCCGGCGCGCACGTCGGTCGCGAGATCGTCGAACGCCTGCAGCGAGTAGGGCGGCTTGAAGCCGGTCTCGGCCGCGATCGACGCGCGCAGGGCGTCGTCGGTGAAGGTCAGCATGCCGCAGTCGGTGTGATGGATCAAGATGATCTCAGTGGTTCCGAGCAAGCGCTGCGAGATGACCAGCGACCGGATCGCGTCGTCGGTCACGACGCCGCCGGCGTTGCGGATCACGTGCGAATCGCCCTCGCGCAGGCCTAAGATGCGATAGACGTCCAGCCGCGCGTCCATGCAGGCCACGACTGCCGTGTGCCTGGCCGGCGGCAGGGGCAGCGGTCCGTTGAAGTGCTTCGCGTATTCGGCGTTATTGTGAAGGTATTCGTTCGTGACGGTTTCGGTCGTCGTTCCGGTGGCGCTCATGGGTCGGTCCTCCGCAAGAAACAAAAAGGCGCCCCCCACCAATCGGTGAGGGGCGCCGGGGTAATCCGGGCTACGCGCAGGGCGCGGTTATCTCATCCGATCGGCTTCCGAGCGGGTGGGACAACAGCTGTTCGCAACTGCGTGTAGCATGGGCTGGGCCGATTCGAGCGGCTGACCCTGATTCCTCTTCATCTGGCGGCGACCGGGCAAGCCGGGGTGCCTAGAACTGATTCCAGAGCCACTGATTGTAAACTTCGTGGTGGAACTGCACTTCGGGAGCTTTGACGATCGTGCCCAGGAGCCGCGGGCAACGGTCGGCGCTGGCTTGCTTGAGGTCCGCGTACCGTTCCTTGACGTCGGCGCCAAGCAGCGTCGTGATCCATTCGGAAGCACGGAAGTCGGCCAGCGCGTCGTAGATGTTGTCGGGCAGGTAACGCGCGGCTTGCCGCAGGTTGTCGACCTCGGCGATGTTTCCTTGCAAGCCCGTCTTGAAGACGCCCAGCATGACCATGTACGGGTTCGCATCGGGCGCAACCGAGCGGACTTCGACGCGCGAGCTGCGTTCGTTGCCGAACGGAACGCGAATCATCGAGCCGCGGTCGATGGCCGAGGCTTTGATTTGGTTGGGCGCTTCGAAGTGCGGGTCCAGCCGGCGATAAGCGTTGACGCTGGCGTTGAACACCAAACAGAGGTCGTTGCCGTGGGTCAGGATGCGGTCGATGAAGCTCCAGCCGAGCTCGCTGAGACGTTCCTCGCCGGCCGCGTCCCAGAAGAGGTTCTTGCCGTCTTTGCTGATGGACACGTTCGTGTGCATGCCGCTGCCGTTGACGCCGACGACGGGCTTGGGTAAGAAGCTGGCGCTCAACCCGAGTTTCGTCGCCACTTGCCGGCAGACGAGCTTGTAGAGCTGGATCGTGTCGGCGGCCGCGACGACTTCGCCGTACATGTAATTGATTTCAAATTGCGACGGCGCGACTTCGGGGTGGTCCTTCTCGTTCTGGAATCCCATCGCGCGCTGAACTTCGGCGACGGTATCGATGAAGAGCCGCAGCGGATCGCCGGGCAGCGAGTGGTAGTAGCCGCCGGTGTTGACGTACTCGAATTTTCCGGTCTCGTGATAGTGGCGCTCGGCGTCGAGTCCTTGGAAGACGAAGCCCTCGATCTCGTTGGCGGCCGCCAGCGTGTAGCCGTGGCTAGCGAATACCTCGTTCGAGAGGGTCTTGAGGCTACCGCGGATGTCGGCCTTGTACGGAGTGCCGTCGCGGCCCAGAACGTCGCCGAAGACCAGGACCTTGCCCGGTCCGAAAATATCTCCCGGCGCCCAGTAGAATGCGCTCCAGTCGATCGCGAGCCGGAGGTCGCTTTCCTTCTGCGCGCTGAAACCGCGAATCGACGAGCCGTCGAAGGTGAGGTTGTCGTACGATTTCAGCAAGAACTTCTTGTCGTAGTCCAGCATGTGCAGCCGGCCTTCGAGATCGCTGAAGAGCAGGGTCACCGCCTTGATGCTCGGCGTATCCGTCAGGTACTTGAGCCGCTCTTCCTGAATTTTGTCAAGCGGTACGCGATTCTGGCGCTGCTCTTTCGCGGCGATGTTGAGCTCTTCGAGCTCGCCGTAGGGAAGCATGAGAAAGTCGCGCAGTTCATAAGGCATCGGTATTTATTTACTCCTTGAGTGCCGTTCGGAAGTCCCGTCGTTCGGCACGAGTAGCGCCGGGTCTGCGCACTTAACCCCGAAAAGGCTACCGTCCGTTAGCCAGTAGTCGAAAGGTTGACTGCCCTCCGAGCGCGTTTTGGCCGGTCGC
>Ga0116229_10014731_pt1 | contig 10813 bp, 10 predicted proteins | sample S1TSphgellanicum_3_FD_87313 | JGI IMG/M metagenome (GOLD analysis project Ga0116229, IMG submission 87313) | Host-associated microbial communities from peat moss isolated from Minnesota, USA - S1T2_Fc - Sphagnum magellanicum MG | ecosystem: Host-associated > Plants > Peat moss > Unclassified...
AAAAAAAAGTTAGTAATGTTATACATAAAAGGTGCACATAACAAGGTCCATGGGATAGTAATTATGTTTTATAGTATAATTACCTCTTAATTTCTTAACATTACCATCATTGGAGAAGAAAGAATAAGACATTGTCAATTTAGTTTAAAAACCTCAATGAGTCCGATGATGGTAATTTTGTTTTGTCGTACCTTTTTGAACTACCTAAATCAACTTTATATTATAAAACATTAAATGATTATAGTAAGTTTAAGGGAACAAACAAAGTTATCAAATCCATGGAAGATAATTTTTTTAATAATAGAATTCTCATTTTGACAATGATTTTCAAGCATATGAAACAAATAAAACATTAGGAAATGCACCCATGGAGGTAGGTAGGTCCAACTACTTTCTACTATTATAGTACTTGAACAATTTTGACATAAATTAAATTTATTTATTTATTTCTGAAAATTTGAAAATTATTTGTTACTTGTGCCCAAATTTTCATAAAATTAAAAATCTACAAATTTGGATTGTTAGGTTTAAACCACACACCTTAAAAATTCAAGAACTTAAGACCGAGATAGTTTAGACACACTAGACTATCCCACAAATTTTTAGAAAATGTGTTTATTATTAGTTATAACCATTACATGCCAAAAATTTCAGAAAATCAAGTGCCAAAATTAATATTTTAAATAAAATTTATTATTCAATAGTTTGTTGCCATATCCAATTAGAGAGTACGATATTCACTTTTTTACCTCCTTTAAACTAATTGTGAAAGTGGTAATATTATTCCCCTTATGTTTATTCCCTCTGATATTACCACACATTAGTTAGTGAATTCCAACAAAGGTGTGCGAGCAAAATCACTAGTTTTATTTCCATATTGTTTCCATGGCCCACAAAAGAGAACAAAAGGGGATTGTCCTTGTAGAACAAACATGTGAACATTACAAAAAAAAAAAATTAAACATAGGAAAAATTCTAAAGAAAAAAAGAAGGAATAAGAAACATGAAAGAATAAAGAGAAGATAAAAAATTGTAAAAGATAAACATTTTTAAAAAATGGGATGGGTTCCCCAAGAGAGAGGGAAAATATCCTCCCCCCTCTTTAATTTTTTCAAAAAAATCCATTTACCTCCATGAAAATAGTTGATCCTCCCCCTTTTCTAAATATTTCATTAAATTAATTCTGACCTTTTAAGCAATTAATTAGTTGACCATCATTTTCTAGAAGGTTAGGTGGTTGATTTCTTATTTACCTTTTCTTAAAAATTAGCTAGGCTATTGGGCATTAGTTCCTGCGAAGATGGAGATAGTAAATCAATCCACTACTTGTAATTAAAATCACTAAATTGTCCCTCTAGTTACATTAACCCCTAAGTAAAAAGTAAGACATTAATCGTCCTTTGATAATAATTATAATCACAATTTTGAAGATGTAAAAGATATGGTTTTTTTTAGTCATTTACCATAATGTGTTTGGCAAATTAACATTCTTCATATTAGTGCCACTAGATAATGACAAAATTGCAACTATGGTAGAGTAAATTGTTTACTGCTTATTGTTTACAATTTTACGTTCGTTTGGGACTAAAGAATCCATTAGACGAAAGGTAGATCATGGAGGACAGATTATCCTTTGGTACTGGCAGCATGCCACAAATTTGGCCAGGGCAACCGTGTTCATACTTTGTATGAGTTCAGCAAGAGTGCTTGTGTGGGTGAGGGGTAAGGTCGAGCAAAAGAGTTCCCTAACTTTCTATGTATTTGGACAGAGAAGGAGCAAGTGCTTTTCATCCTGTACCTTCCCCAAGTCGTAGCCTCGACAAAGCCTCTCTGTGTATGGCATGCCCTTCCACGCACCTGGCACTTCTTCAAGCTGCGTGTTGCCACATTGAAACCGAGCCAAAGCTTCTTGCAGTTGGACACAGTTGATGTCACACAAGTATATTTCGCTTTCATACGACATACCCTTGAAGCGCAAATATCTTGTTTGCATGTTGGTCCTAATGTCACAGTTGGTAAAGAATTTTTCAATGAAAGTCAGTCACATATTATCCTTCACCCTTTTTACATTCAACATTGTGTGGGGAAAACCTGGAAAGGGTGGGGTCCTAACCTCTTGGTTGATTGGGCCTCTCGTTGTAGATCTACCACCAACTGGTTGCACTAGCCTTGCTAAATAGGTCGAATGTATGTGCGTTGACCCAGGAATTGTTCCCAATGGTAGTTCAGTAGTCCTCGCCTGGAGCGCACAGGTCGTTGCAAGCTAAAGTGTCGTTTCCAGCGGTGATTAAGCCAAAGGTAAAAAACCTGCCACCTCTTGGGGTTGATTCTGGAGTAGCCATTTTTTCACAGATCCAACCCAACATTTCTTTCCCGCAACAAGCATAGCGAGCTGGGCTTCCCATGCCTTTCGTAGGATGCGGTCTTTAGTGACCGTGCTCACACAATTATAGTACAGCAATGCTTATCCCCATGCAAAGTGTTCAAAGGGGAATTTGCCAAATTTTGCCAGCACGATGGATGTGCTGGTTGTTTTTCACACCTTGAGTAGGGACTTGAGGAACCCTTGGTACACTACTTCAATAGTCTCTATTTTCTTGGAATCCACCCAAATCTCAAAGGCGTAACTTGTTGTGGAACGCACCAACATGTTGAAAAGGTCACAGTGTAACTTAACGTCCATAATACGTAGTTCTGCACAGCGGTGGTTCAGTGCGAATAACGAGCGCCTACTGGAACCTGCTAAATGTTCCACTGCACTATCCAGGTTCGGGGTGGTCTCAAGTAAGATTCCCAAGTAATTGAAGGTTTGCACAAGCTTAATAATGTCACCATCAAACACAAACTTTTGGCATGGGTCAATAGAATTGAACACCATGACTTTTGTCTTTTTCACATTCACTATAAGTCCACGTTTAACACAAAACTGCTGGAGTGTGTCTAATTGTTATTGCAATCCCACCTCTGACTCCGATGTTAGAGCAAGGTCATCTGCAAAAAGCAACAACCATACGTGCACATTTTCTAAGGTTGATGCATCGCATTCTCTACCATTTAAATGCCCCTCTAAGGCATCCAAATATAACCCAAACAATAGGGGGCTCAAAAGATAACCTTGTTTCACACCTTGTTGGCATTTGAAGTTGGAGGAGACACCCTCGCTTGGGTGGTTGATGCGTACGATATCCTTGGCATACATCACCTGTAAGCATTGCAAGAAGCGTCCCTTCACCCCAAGGCCAACCAACACTTGCCACAATACTTCACGCAACATAGTATCGAACGCCTTCTTTAAGTCCACAAAGCAGCAATAGAGTGGTTAATTTTTTGCCTTGCTCTGTTCTATCAAAGTTCACAATATGAAAAGTTAGTTAGTAATGCAGTAATCTTTGCGAAACCCAGTTTGACCCTTGGCACGCAGCCCATGTTGTTCAACCCATTTGCTCAGCCTTTTGTCAAGGATCATGGCGAACAACTTTGCTAGGATAGGCCCAACTGTTATCCCCCTATAGTTGTCAAATTTAGAGGCATCACCCCCTTCAAAGAGCACATGGACCACCCCAATGGAAAGGGCTTTTGGAAAGCCCTCTGCCATAAAGCAATTGAACGTCGTCAATAGTGGCATGTGTAGCAATTTTCCCACATCCAAAATGAACTTAGCTTTCATACCATCCAAACCAGTAGCCTTGTTCCTTTGTAAATTTTTCAACACCTGAAATAGCTCAGCAAGTGTGATATCTGCGTTCAGGGTGTGGCTAGGTGGAGATTCGGTCACTTGAGCTGAATGATCAGTCCATAACTGTATGGGTGGTGGAGACTGATCAACTAGCGCACGAAAGCTTTCCAAAAGCATAGCTGCACTAATCTTGTCCATAATGGGCACCCTTGGTCGGTATTTTTTCTAGAACAAAGGCACATCCACCTTAGCAAGTGCACACATATGTTGAGTTCTTGCAGTTTCCCAAAAAAATATTTTCCTTTTTAATAATTTTTTTAATTTACTTTTCTGATGTTTAGCAATGTGTGAGTCGAAGTTGGCTTTCATCCAGAGCTTCAGTTCACATTTCGTTGTACGACAATCAACATCAAACCAGGGTTTATGGCAGTGTCTTTTTTTACAACTCCCTCCCAAAGGCTTGTTGCCAAAATAAAATTTGCTGTAGCACCCACGCATTGCTGCAATAGGTTAGTTAATTCATCTACCCCCAGATGCCCAATTGAATCAGTAACCCATAGGTTTCCAAGACTTGTTGTTAGGGTAAGCTAATACTCTTCAACTTTTGATTTATCATAGTTGAACCTAGGCAAGAAGAATTTTTTTGTTACCACCGTATGTTGCAGTTCAACAAAGTTGCAACCAATGTTTAATTGTAGGAGCAACGACCTGTAGTCAGAGTCACCGCCCAGTGTGCAATAGTGGGTATCATCTATTATCACCTCGAGGTGTGTAGGAACTTACCAAACTGTAGGTGAGCCAATAATATAATCGACAGTGATGTGCCCCCCATTTGCCAAACAAGTGAACTCCCCTGATAGGTCGCCATATGTCCGGCCATTGAGGATGAACAACCTAGTGTCACAACATAGGTCCAGGAGCTCGGGGCCCTAACTGCCAACACTAACATCACAGTTTTATCGCGTAACCACAATGTTTGGTTGTTTAGTCTCAGCGAGCTCAAGCACTTGTAATAATTCACAAAGGTCGCTAGTGTCAAGGGTATCTAGTAATGCTGCAGTACGCGCATTAAAATCCCCTCCCAATAGTACTATGCCCCCCATAGTTTGAACTTCAACAATATCTGCTACTAGGTTTTGGAACAGGGATTCATTTTCGTGTTTGGATCCAATAGGGGCAACGTGCACCACACAGACAAACAAGTCAAAGGCAGCACCCTTGTTGACCCGTAGCCATAGATAAGAATCGTGGCTTCCTTTTTTCCACTGTGACAAGTTTGGCCTAAGCTGGCTACGAAAGTAAGTAGCAACCCCCCCGCTATGTTTTGTCGCTTTTGTATTTCCCAGCTGCATAGTGCATGCTACCGCAAGTGAGTCAAACCCTTCAACATGTGGCAAATGTTGGCCTGGGAAGTGCCAAGTTTCGGTTAATGAGACGAGGTCAGCACCTTGAAACAATTCTAGTATTTCCACCCTTGTTTCTAGTTTATTTACACCACCCTCGTGCATGTTCCATAATACCATGCATAGGTTTCTCTGGTCTCCGTGCCCTCAGATAGAGGAGGGCGGGCAAATTTGAATGTCGTCACGAAAAGCTCGGCAGCACGCCAGAATGCGTGTTTGTGTGCTACTTTGGCTTCCTTGAACAGTGGCCACAGCTCTGATTTACGCGCTTGTTATGTGGGCATGAGGTTTTCATCCAAGCCCAACTTGGTCCCTACTAGGCCCTTGCGCCTTCACAGCACAGCCTGGTGGTCCTTGCTCGTTGTAAACTTGAGTAGCACCACGTCGGGGCGTGCGTTTGCTGTCGAGATGGATGCCCACGAAGTCGCACGCTGTTGTCGCATGGCAACAACGACCTTGACACGTAGCCCCATTTGGCCCTACAACAGCTCTATGTTGAGTCGTTGCACCAGCTCATTTTCGGTCTTGCCCTATTTAGCCTCAAAGCCTATGAGGCACAGGTTGAGCTTGTGCTCCTCTTGTTTGGGCGCGTCAGCCAGGGTCTCCACAGCTTGGTTAACCACTTGACACACGTTCTTGGCCATCACCGTGGTCCACTTGGGCTCCTGTACAGACGTAACCTTAGTTGTGATAATCGCAGTTGCCTCGCGCTCTATTAGCTAGTTAACCGCAAGGTTGCTAGCGGTCGTGAGAGACGCAATGTTCTCGATGGCTGCCTCCATCTTGGATAGTCGTGTGTCAATAGGTGAGCTATCGATCTTGAGGCCCATGACTAGCCAGTGCCCGGCTAAGGCTATTTGGTAGACTGTTAGGGGTGCATTGTTTGGGACGTTGAGCCTGACGTTGCTACAGTGCATCTTGGCAGTGTCTTTCTTCAACGTGAAAATGTTCGACGCTATAGTGAAAGGACACAACAGCGGTGCAGCATTGAGCGCCATCGTGGAGTTCTTAAAATCTTAAACCCTGTTGCTGGTTGTAACCAAAGGTGAAACACCCATACGCCAAAACCAAAAAAAAAAAGTAAACAAGTAATCTTTTTCGTTTTTTGGAAATGAATTTTTGTTTTCTAATTATTATTTTAAACCCTATTTCAAAAAAAAAAAAAAGGTACTTGAATGATAGGCCTACTAAGCATGTAGGTTACTTATAATGTAGCCCGACGAAAAAGAGGGCAGGGGAGGGGTACTAGGTGAATGAACATGGGGTGGGGGTCTCTTCCTGCTCCTGTTATAGCGAGCTGACGTTGTAGCGAGGACAGTGGCGATGGCGGGCCCAACCTTTTTCAGCACACCTCCATAGATTTTCTTCGCAGACTTTCCTAACCGAGCGCTTGGATTCATTGTCGCAACACCGCCGTTCTTCCTCCTCTTCCCCACTTCGACGCTCCTCCTCTCCCAAAATCTGAGAAAAGACGGGTAGGTTGTGGTGGCTTAGGCGATGCCGAAGCACTTCAGCCCTCCACCAAGCTCACCCCTGTTGCTGCGTTGCGACTTGCCTACCTTCCTCCCTGATTGCTTGTTCTGGTTCGCGAACTACCTTCCTTCATAGATAGATGTTAGCAACATGTTAAAACATACTATGTAAATCTAGTGAATTCAAAAAAACAATCCTCATATTGTGAGGACAAAATGTGTGATTTTTTCCCAAAAAAACCTTTGTTTTGTACCTTTAAACAGGGCTCTTAAGCACAAGTTAATCCTAAGCAACAAAAAAAAGTGATAAAGGTTTGTCAAGATCTAGTTGGGATGTAAGATTTGGAAGACCACCCATGAATGCTATCAAATGGTGCTTTTCAATAAAGGTTACCAAATATGCAACCCATACCACATTTAAGAAAGGATATTGTAATTCAAATAATGGCAATACATCATAATGTCCAAAGTTAAACATAATAAAGGAAATTGGCTTGAGAGAACATAGCAAAATTTAAACACATTCAAAAAAGTTGTTATATATAATCTTTATATGATTGAAAATGCTTTCAAAAATAGATATTTCAAGTGGGATTGCATTCCCCATGAAGATTTAAAACATAAGTTATGACCAATTGAATGGTTAGGAATCAAACTAACAATTCATGTTCAATCATAAAAACTTTGAACATAAGGATCATATCATTTTTGATTAAGGAGTGTGATATGTGGAAAAGTTCTTTTCAAATACTACAAGTTTTCCATTGGGGATTTTGAATTATAATCCACATGATGGTATGAATTCATAAAGTAAGACACATAATTTAAGAATTTTAGGATTCTCATTTAAGATTTTTAAATTTTGTGAATTTATGCCATTTTCAATAGTTTCCAATCCCATGTTTACAAAATATATTAAAGGGGGAAGATTGGTAATGAACACATGATTTATTGAAAATAACTACCATACCTCCCTGCCACCATGTTTAATAAATTCACCTTTGTCGGATCCCACTTTTACCATATGTCTAAATTCTAAATGGCATTTTCAATCCTCAATTTCTCCATCATTCTCATTTCATTTCGTCTCAACATATATTCCACTCAAATGTGATTACATTATTTATTTTGCCTTCCATTATATTCAAAACATTATCCATTTATTCCAACTTCATAATGTTTATAAATATTTCCCTAATTGGACACATAATGAGTTATAAATTTTATCAATGTGGGAGGAAGAATAGCATGGGTAAGTAGGCAATTATCCATGATGAAGGATGACAAAATGACTAATAATAAAGGTCAAGCAAAAGGCTTTCTATTCCTATCAACCTAGATGTCAATTAAACAATTCTCAAATTAGTTTATTGTTTATTATGTTGCTAGTTTATAGTAGAAGGTTGATGCCCAAATCATTAACATGTAAAATTCAAATAATGATTTATTGTGATACTTGAGGTTATGGGTGAATGTACTAGCAATCATAATAATTCCCATTACATTTCCATTGTGTCATGTTGTTTTGTTTATTCACCATTTTACAAGATATCTTTTTTTATGATCCTTGTCATCCATGTGAAAATAAATGTCTTGTGTCGCCTTCAAATTCCATCGATCCTAATTTAACTAGTACAATTTTCTTATTCAATAGCCAACAACATATCCATATTTGCATCCTTTTCTTATTCTTTTTGTGAACGAATATTACATGCATGAAAATAACCAAGTCTACAAGATTTTTTAACCAAGACAAAAACAAGGGCATGCCTATTTTCAAATCCAGATTGTGAAACAAAAAATTCAAGAACAAGAACACAACACATGGAAAAAAAAAATACAACAAGATTTTATTGTAAGGAAAAAACAAAAACAAAACAAGGTTATGACAAGGAAATGTACCCAAAACTAGTGTTGAATAAATTGAAGGTAATGGGGAATTCTGATTTTATTTATACCTATTCGGCACCTAGTTCAAGAATGTTTCACAAGAAACTTTTAACTTACATGTGGCCTATGTTCACCCATGTGCACCCATGTGTAAACTATGATCGAACTAAGACTCAACTAAAAATGATTTAAAATCCAACTAATAATTAATTGAAAATGAATTAAAGATTAATTAAACTTGAACTAAGAATTAATTAAAAATGAATTAAAAGTGAACTAAAATTTAACTAGAAGTTAATTGAAAGTGAATTAAAGCTAAATTAAGAGTTAAATATAAGCCCATTAAAAGTCATGTAAAAACATTCATATGAATGAATTCCATAGTGTTGGCATTTGTAACAATAAGATATCCATATAACCACCGTGTTCCTCATCTCGTCTTATGAAAAGAGTAAGAATTTGAGTATATGGGCCACCATTTTCTAAAACAAGATATCCATATAAACATCATGTTTTTCATCTATTGTAGAAAAAATAAAAAGTTGATTATCAAAGCCTTTTAAAAAAAAAAGAAGATATCCACTAGCCATTATATTTTTCATCTACAAAAGAAAAAACAAGAAATTTAGTATTTGAACCTTGTTTTTTTGAAATAAGATATCCATGTAGCCCCCATGTTCTTCATCTCTTGTTTTGTAGCGTTCAAATCCTCCACATCGTTTACAACTCCTTTGAAATGCAATTCAAAATCGATCAAATGAATGTGTGCTTCATGTTAATGCACTTTCAAGTTTGTTAATTTGTATCGAAAGTAAAAACTTTTTGATTCTCAATTTTATAATGTCCAATGTAACCCCAAAAGCACCTTTCATAAACTAAAAAATGTGAAAGTTCAATAATAGGATTAAATTGAATTCATGAAATTGAGTTCAAAGTAAATCAATTTACAATAAAATAAAATAAAATGATAAAATTGAAGGCAACATGGACAAGTCATGAACAACCTAAATCACAAAAATACCATAATTCAAATTTCAAAGGAATTCACTTTCTTCCTTATAATATATTATATGATTAATAACATAGTTTACATCGAAGTCGCAAATATTCCGAAGAATCCAAAATGAATGTTTTGAAACTTTTTAATTTTAGACAATTATGATTAATATTTTTTTTGTGCTTAAAATCCACATGTGGATTTTAATTGAACAACTTTCAAAGATAATGTTGTAATCGTTGAAACGATTTTTTTCCAAAAATTTACAATATATCGTACATTTCATTTGAAAGTAATTTAACCTTTATTTCCTTAATGTTAAGATGGTTGTAAGGGGGGTTCATTTTTTATCACTCTTTAAAAGTCCATGTGATAGTGTTAAAATGATAATCTGCTCTAATATCTTGATTATATTTTCACAATTACATGGTGTTTAATGAACTTAAAAATATATGCAAGAAAAGAAACCACTTTAGATAAATTTTTAACATACACATTAAGAGAATACAATTAAAATCCACAAAAAAATGATTATGATATGGATTTACGAAAATTTGGCCCATTTCAAATCATTCAAAAGTGCACAATTTTTTTTTGTTAAGGTTATCCTAGGAAACCTTTGGCATTTATGTTCCTATTGGTTTAATACATCATATATTGAGTCCGTATATTATATCCCAAATAAAAACCATACAAAAGATGGATGTATAGAAAACAATTTGTATTTTTCAACTTAAAAAGTCCATTACTATAATTTTGGTGTGTATGTGTTGTAATTTTTATATGAATGTCTTCTTATTCAAGTTGAAAACCTAAATCAAATCACAAAATTGGCATATTATTGATTTTATGGAAGGTTAATAACATATAAATACATGACATTCTACAAAAAATTATGTTGTGACACAAAAATGAATCACCATACCTTGCAAATATTGTTCAGTGATCAAAAGTCAAACTACCAATTTAATTCATGATCATTATTTCAATGATAATTTATTATAAATTCTTCAAATGGAAAATATAAACTCATTTATAATATGTAAGGTTTCATTTCAATAAGGTTTATTATTTAAAACCTTTTCCCAAAGATTTGGGATTTCAACTCCCAAAATGGAAATCCATTTAAGAATGTTGAAATTGACTAAACCTTGCACTTTCACATATTTGTGAAAATGTGTTTGAAATTTGTGACACTTTTTAGCAAGTTCATTTTTTCATGATTTAACTTTGGACATAAGCTCACAATTAGGATCATATTGAATGACTTTCTTTATCACACCATTGCATTAATCATATTTTTTTCTTGATTTTGCAAATTGATTTAGGGTTTAGGGTTTAGGGTTTATTTGTGATTTCATTTTAATAACATCTT
>Ga0116229_10014732_pt1 | contig 10813 bp, 7 predicted proteins | sample S1TSphgellanicum_3_FD_87313 | JGI IMG/M metagenome (GOLD analysis project Ga0116229, IMG submission 87313) | Host-associated microbial communities from peat moss isolated from Minnesota, USA - S1T2_Fc - Sphagnum magellanicum MG | ecosystem: Host-associated > Plants > Peat moss > Unclassified...
CACCAGCAAGGGAGGATACTTGGATACTGCAAACTCATATTCCGACTCAACAGATACAGGCCAGCTGAACGTTGCTACCTCTTCCATGATGGTACCTGGAGTGCCAATGTCAGATAATGGCTTTGCACCTTCTGCTGTTGATGGTAGTGTTTACCCTTCTGTCACTAGTAGTAGGACAGTTCCTCCCACCTTCAGCACTGAAGCGCATACACGATCTGCTTCTTGGGATGGATACCAAACCTCCTTCCACCCATCACAGTTTCCTAGTGAAGAAGATTCTTACAGCGCATCCTATGGCGTGTACAATGAATTCCGTGGCTCGCGCTATGCACATCCTGCAGCTTCAGTCTCGGGGTCACCACTGACGAACAACATGAATTTCTTCAGTTCCTCACTGCCATCTCCGCCACCAATCCCACCACCACTAGGTTCAGCAGAGGGAAGTGGCATTGTGACGGCACATAAGGACCCAAATGGGGTCATGCTGGTGCAACCTTATACATCAAGTCAAGGCACAGAATCTTTAGTAGTTGATGAAATGCAGGAAGTGGAGCTCTGACTGGGGACAGAGGAGGAGCGGATGGTGGCAGATTTACATTTCCCCCCAATTATCTTGAATGGCTAGTCATTGTGGTACAGTGTTTTAATATTTGTGTGTGCTACCACTGTGGGAGCCAGGAATGAGGCATGCTGTCTTGAAGTGGGTGGCAAGATGGTGGCATCGTTCCAGTTGAAAGTGTGGGTAGCACACAGTAGCAGCGGGTAAAACTTCCAATCCTGAATGTTGTTGCATTTTTTGAGCCATTATTATACAGCAGCTTGTAGGGATGTTTACTTATCACAAATGGATCAGCTTGAAACTGTCACTAATCCCTGTAGTCAAAGTTGAGGTGTGGAATGTTTTGCTTTCAATTGATTTATGGATGATGGGTGTGCATCATTTGCGAATTGATGTTGATTTTGTTTGGGTTGTGCCTGGCACAGGGGGAAATTAATCAAGCGGTCACTGGCTTACTCTTTTCTGAGGGGACCAAGATTACCACTGCATGCAGTGGCTGGCTCCTCTTTTGTGGTCTGGAGCCATGCTACTTGTATGGCTCCTTGCAAATTTGCTCTGAGAGAGAGAGAGAGAGAGAGAGAGAGAGAGATCATTCAAGGACCGGCATAGAAAATTTAGTTGTGTAAATGCAAGCTTCAATGTATTAAAGCTGGGATTCTTCTTCCATCTTAAAAAATTCATCAACATGGGTTCTTTTAAAAAATAATTCTCCACATGAGTTTATATATCTATATCATAGCGACAGCTATTTTTCTTTGAAGTTCATGGAAACTTTGTCAATGGAGAAGATGGGGGGGGGAGGGCAAGGGGCAGCCAGGGCAGACCAGAGGTACTGTTCTCCTCACAAACAAAGTGTCTTGAAACTTGGGGACACTCAATAACTTGTACCCTTCAATAACTTGTACTCAATAACTTGTACTTGAAAAACTGATCATTAGAAAACATCTCTACTTTGTATTCTATCATCTGAAATGTTTCCATACCTGTAATGGGTTCAGAAGGATCTGATGATGGACCACCTGTGCAAATGGATCCCAGTCCTCGCAGTTCAAATGTGGGCAAGGAACGTAAGGAACCAAGGAGGCAGAAGCAGAGGTAAGCCCAGCAGCTACTGCTGAATACCAAATCTGTTGCATACATGACTTTGTGTAATTTCCAAATCTGTCCCATTTCATGGTCATTCACAAAGGTAGGTGATGAACCTCGTTCATGAACTATTGTAAATGTGGAATGTTTCACTTTTGAATTGTGTCTGTGGAATTAAAGGATGGGTCATGGTCATATGTGATTGGTGCTGAGTACCTCTCTAGATACACAAGTTACTGTATGACAAATTGTACATTAACATGTGAATGTTTAGGATATGCATGTGAGTGGAACGAGATTGAATATTGTACTTTTGAATATAATGTTTCTTAGAAGGTGGAATATGGAGGCTCTACATTGACAGTAACCAAGAGGATCTAAGGATTAAGTAATGGGATTTGAAGCATAAGATATGAATGGAGCATAATTTGTGTTTCTTGTAGTAGCATAAAGATGTCATGATGTATGGAAATTCCCAAAAGTGTATGGTTACTAAGCTCATCATGGTCAATGGGTGTGAAATGGATATTGCAAGGCTTTATAAGATTAACTATGGTTTTAGAAGTTATATACGGGAAAAGTGTACTTTTATGAAGCACAGTGATGAAATTTGCATGCAATGTTATGGGCTAAAGTACTTGGATGAAACTCATATCAAAAAGCACGGTGATGAAATTTGCATGCAATGTCATGGGCCAAAGTACTTGGATGAAACTCATGTCAAAAAGAATGGTGATGAAATTCACATGCAATGTCATGCACCAAAGTACTTGGATGAAGCTCACATCAAAACGGTGATGAAATTCACATGCAATGTCATATATTATAAGTACTTAATTGAAATCCCCATGCAAAGTCTGTATCAAAGCATTTGGATAAAATTCAGCAAAAAAACACCTCCAGATTCAGGATTCTAACACTGTTCATCTTGCAGTATCTGGTAATCAAGCAGAAGTGCAAAGCGTAGAGGAGAAGACTACTTCCTGATTTTGCTTACATGGGTGCAGGGTCTTTCACCCGTGCTATTTAAAAAGTTAAGAAAATTATCAACTCCAAACATAAATTGAGAGTGAGGGCTCTTCTTATACAATAGTGAAATGGATTTGTGTACAAAGAGTATGCATTTATAGATTATATCACTGGAAGGAGAAGAAGAAGAAGAAGAAGAAAAGAAGCTTGTAAAGAAGAAGAAAGACAGCTAAACAATCTGTCGAGTGACTCAAGACAATCATCACAAAATACACCAAAAAATGTTATTCTGGGATCTATTTACTGTTGCCAAATTATCAATACCCAAATTCTATGCCCCAAAATCATATGTTTATGATTTCATTGTCAAAATTAATTTTGCCAAATTTCTGGATCTATGCTTCAGCCATATAAGCCATAGAAATTTGAAAAGTGGAGAGCTAGTCCTTCACAAGGCTTTCCTTCATTGGAAGCTCTAGATGGCAACTCTGGAAATGCAAAACCGGTGATCGATAATCTCTCAATTTGTTGGAAACACTTGAGGATCCTAACAACAATTGAGAGAGCTTAGGGACACTGAAATGCTTGAACGAACGATCAACATCACAAGATTATGTCATATAATGTGATCAAGAAAATGACATAATTTGCCACCCCATGCCTTATAGTTCCTCTGTATTAGTGCTTCTATTAATAAAATATTCAACTAGGACATAGGACCTCTCATTGGGTACCTATTTCTGCTTCTTTTCGGGATTTTGTGCTCTTGTTAAGAAAGGTGTAAAATTACATGAGGGCCATGGCCATGTGTCGCAACCCTACTTTGAGGGAAGTGTGAGGATGAAACTCACATTCTCGAAATTGGGACTTGAGAGTCCTCCAGGACGCCCAAAATTTCAGAGTTCAATTGCAGGGGTCAAAACACCTTGCATTGGGGTGTTATTTATATCATTGGAAAGTTATTGAAGTGTAGATGTCGAAAATGGCCTTGCATAGGCCATTTGGACATTTGCAGCACAAGTTATGGCAAAAAGAAGGGTTGGGAGTCAAACTGGCAATTTGACTCCCGACTATTAAAAGTCAGGAATCGACCCGACCTTGGTGCGTGCAGGTGGAGTGCGACACACCGTTTGCTTTAGACCTCATCCCAATCGAAGGTTTGAGCAAAAAGTTATGGTCGTGCAAAGTCCCGGGAGTCTAAACCGGGACAGTTTTGGGACTCCTCCTTGGGAGTCTCGGGACAAAAAGTCATTCGGCGCGGAGAGGCATAGAGTATACTATATGGGGGGAAGGTGGTGGCTTCCCCCGAATTTGGGCCGTGGTGAGTCAAGTGAGTCCAAAGGAGTTGCCTGTGGCTTGTCCTAGCAGTAAGGGTGTTCCATAATGTGAACTAACCAACTTGTTGGTTGATTTGATGCATGTTCGAGTAAGTGAATAGCTTGTCACTTTTCCTAGTCCCATTTCGAATAGCACGCCCCTCTACCCCTTTTAGTGTTGAAAGCTGAGAGCATGCCCCAAGTTCTTCGCAATTCCATTGTGAGAGTAATTTAAACTCAACTTGGGTCTAACTAGGGACTTGGGAGCGCGTCACCATGTCAAATCCAAACTATGTTAAGTGTTGAGGTTGTTAGGAAAATTATGACACATTTGTTGATGCATACACAATGTACCAATTTTGACAAATAGATTGAAAGCATGCCCTTGATGCAATGTCATGCAATTTGAACCATGTTTTTACAAATTTATGGTTGATTTGGTTTTGGCACATGTATATGGTGATATATGTATGATGGCCATCTTTATAGTTGGAAGCTTTTGATTTCCATTTTTTTCTTGTTTTTTTTTTTTTCTAAATTCATTTTCTAGAATCAAAATAATTTTTAATGTCATTAATTTGAAAATTTTTATGTTTTATAATTTGAAATAATTTCAAAGAACTAGCAGGTTGAAGAATCATGACTTTCCCTTCTCACCTGCCCCCTAAGGTTCTTCATGTTGCATCAAATTAAACCACATGTTCCACCATTACAAAAATTGAATTTGGTGTAAGGAAATTGGTGAAAAAAAATTCATTAAACTAAAATTTTCAATGGTTTTTCCCATTCAACTTTTTGTAAGAATTGTATTTAATCTATAATTTCAATTTCAACTCAAAATCATATCAAAAGGTTGGAAACTAAAATAAATTGAGACAACACATTCATATGGTTTTATGGATTTACATGAATATATAATTACATATATCATTCATGTTAAACTTCAAAACGAAATGGCGAATTGATTTAATTTGACATATGTAGGGCTGATTTTTTTCTTCTTTTGTGACATAAGTACTTTCATCTATTTATTAATCATTGTCTCTACTTATGGGATTTTGGTGGATGCTACATCTTGTTTTATACAAAAACTTATAAATTGAAGTGTATTGAAGAATCTACAAAATGAATTAACAAATTGAGGATTTTTATTGTCATACAAAAAAAGGTTTCTTTTACTATTGGCAACACTATGACTTTATGTTGTTAGAAGATTCTTGTGGTTAATGATGGCATTTTGGGGTTCATTAATATTACATATATGAAGGTTACCAAGTTGTATGAGAATTATATGGAGGTCATTTGACATCTTATTATTAACGATTCCAATAACTAATGTACACCATTTTTTGTAATGCACATTGGAAGTCTTCAAAGATATCATGAAAGGCTCATTCATAATTGAGTCACCGTTTAAGAATTAGAATCTAGGACAAGAAAACAAAAGTAGACACAAGGAAAAGGCAAAACAAGAGAACAATGCATGACTCTGATTGGGTGTGATGGAATGTTATTGTGAAAACATAATCATATTGTGTTTTACACAATACAATAACCATAAAAAAAACTTCAAAAAGGTTATGGTAATTCAAACCAACATTGGTGAGGTTAAGTGTAACAATTTGCGTGATGATTTTGTTTTTTTATTACTTGGTGGTAATTACATATGCATCTATGAAAAGCAACATCAATTACACCATGGCATTTCTTTTCATGCACTTTGCAAAGATTGTATCAACAATCCCTTGTGGGACCTAAGACACCATTAGCTATTGGTATTAGGGTGAAAGTACATTATGGTGACCCCTTTTGGGGAACTTCTGGATCTAGTATTATAGTATATATAATATAATTGTTTCAAAAAACATGATACATTTAATTTTGTGTATCAATTTTGATTTTTGGGCCTTATAATTATTATTTTTACAAAACTAATGTTATGTAATATTATTTAAATAAATAAAAAAAGTTTCATTATCTATATTGAAAGATCCATGAATATATTTACAATATACATCAATTGGTATAATAAGGTCACTATCTCATTTTGACTACATTAATTTTAAGGTTTTTTTAGTCATTCAAATAATCAGTTTTAATGAAAATATAAAAATGGCTCATCTAGCTATGCTTGTTGTCTTCCACATGAATGTAATTACTTGTCAAAATTTCAATTTACCACACATTTATTACATCTTTGCTAGAAAAATTCATTTTTTGAAAAAAAAAAATTTCAGATTAATCACATGGTATACAAACATGGTTCTAATTATGTGAAATGACATGGTTCAATATACCTTCAACTTTCATCAAAATAAAAAATCATTTAAATATTTTTTAGAGTATATTTACGTTTTTGAGTACATAAGTACACTACATTTGTTTCCACAAGTATACTCTAGTAATACACTTTATAAAATGAAATGAAATAATTTCCTTTTTAATATTTTGCCTAGGTTATATTCTAACATAATATGCAAAGATATTATGAAATTATTTCAGAAGTTTGACATGGGATACATTCAAGCATGCACACCCTTGGAAAGTAGTATAATGTGACACCCCAATGGTCACCATAATGTGCTTTCACCCATCATTATCATTATGTATGGTCATATGGAAGATCCAATTGAGTGATGGGTGGCCATCAAATAGGTTTGACCAATGGTTAATATCCATTGCATTTGGAAAAATGTTTGCCCCATCATTACGAATTTTATAAACTATTTGTGAGACCTCATGGTGTTTTATGTGATGATTCATATGCATTTGAAATTTAGCAATTGACCATAAGAGGTTTAGGCTGAAGGCTAGTTGAAACTCTCATGAAGACAATTACATCCTAGTTGTAATACAAGCTTGTTTAAGGTAATTAATTTTCACTTTACAAATGTGTTTAATTTGTTGGCATATGATTCAATTTAGATAAACTATTTAAACTTTTGGTGGAAGAAAGCTTAAGTGATATGTAATGATCAACCCACATGGTAGGAAAAAACCTTGAATTCTATTTGGTGAACATGGCATTTGCTTGTGTTGCGATGACATTCATGAAAATGGATCTCACAAAGCCACATGCAAGACTGGTTTAAAAAGTAAAGTTCAATTGATGTTGTTCAAAGCAAATGGATAGGTGGAAAATACATCCTAGGAGAATATATTTACAAAACTTATCACATTTATCATTTACTTCTACAAGGATTCTATATCATTATTGAATAGAAAGTTGACAAGATAAAAAGGAAGTTAGGATAAAAACCATGCAAAGATATTGCTTTGGTAGGAAGAGAATTCTCATTGTGGTTATAAGCTAAAACAATGTTGTGACCAAAGGTATGTTGTCAAACCATTTGATGATTATAATGATTGATCATCCAGGTCTATCTTCATGTAGATGTAACATGTGACAGTGTCGCACATGAATATGGTGGTAACATGGCAACAATGGTTCATGGCTTGGTAATCAAGAATGTATATTTTGCTTATTTAGCTTTCACCTTGATGTTTTTGACATTGTTATGCAAAGGCATTTATTTTTTAAAGTTGTGATTTTTCATGTTCTTTATTTCTTAGTTGTCCACATTTCCTATTCCAAAGAGGGTCCAATCATATTCCATGTCTATTTGAGATATATTTTTAAATGAATGAGATTCATATGTTAAATCTTTTTCCCATTCTACATTATTTTGCAAGAGGTGAATTCATATGGCATTCATGATTGACCATGTTGACTATCTCATATGCTTGTTGTCATGTAACATACATTATTGTACATGTTGTCTTTTATGTTGTTCCTTTTATTGAGTTTTATGAATACAAAAAAAAACAACTGTACAATATAAATACATAGTAAAAAAGGATTAGTCATTTTAGATAGCATTTATTAGCACTTTACTCACATTGAACATGACTAATTTTTTGAACACCTGTCATGTTCATTTTGATTAAAAAAAATCATGTGCTAATTACATGGCTAGTTTATTGTGAGTAAAAACTAACATAGGTGCTAAATGATGTTGATTTATAGAAAACATAAATAAAATAATTATGATTTAAATTTTTTTATTAATTAAAATTCCTAGGGATGTAAAATGTAAGCCTAGGGATGTAAGCCCTTTAGGCATGTGCCTCCCCTAAAATTTGGGCCACTTGTAAGCATCCCCTAGGCATGTAGGCCACTTGTAAGCCTTAAAGCATGAACAAGTAGTCACTAGATTAAATTGAACCCTTCACTTTCGTGGCGACAAGGCAAAGCATTAACTATCCAACCACCACTTCACATGATAATGGATAATGTCATAAGAAAAAAATATAAATACATACTCATTTTGAGTTTCACATTTTATAATTTCAAATCATATATATATGTCAACATATAATTATAAACATGAATCAAGGTTAATACTAAGTAAGTAGATGGTGAGTATTTTGCTACACACACCTACTTAATTACCAACCTATTATCTACCTAACCTATTACCTATTTTACCTACCTATCCACATGTTTTGCAGCTTAGACACTTACATGCCTAGGGGGCTTGCAACCTACACTTGACACATATGTAAATATGTAACATTATCAATGATTAAAATTTAAAACATATAGTATGTAACAATCCATGTCACCCATGGAGTCACTAAAATTAGTCATGCCATAATAGGCATTGATGTCATGTAAGCATCACAAGATCCATGTGTAATTGTCACTTTTTGATTTGATTAAAAAAATTAATTGATGTAATAAAATAAGACATGCTTACTTTTGGAAGGGGAAAAATGTACAAAGAATATTCTTTTCATGATTTTGAATACGTAAACTTAATCACATCAATCATTGTAGTCGTAATGCCAAGGGCATAACAAACATGGTTTTGTAGTATTTATAATACAAGATTCATTTTACTATTAAAACAATTGAACAAACATTTTATTCAAATGATATGAGGAATTAGGTCTAAATGCATCCCCAAAGGCTTACAAGGTATCAAAGTAATTTTTTTGATATATAGTTCTATAGAAGACTTGAAAGCCTTGGGGGTGAAAACACACTATGGTGGACCAAAATTAGTGGATGTGGTGTAAAATTGGAGTTATTATTTCAAAATGGTAACCATTTCCTTTACAACTAAGAATTTGTGAATTTCAAGAAAAGCTTCCCCCAAGAATCCTACATACTACTTATGTTTTGAAATGTAACTCAAAATTCATCAATATTTGAATTTCAAGGATTAAATTCAACAACTAACTCATACATTTCCATTATTTTAAACAATATTTACTTTCCTATGAATTAGTCCATTTTAGATCTACATTCATGATACCATTCCACCCAAAAAATGTTATGACAAAAATACATTACAAGGTATGTCATGATGCATTTTTGAATCCATAATACAAATTATGGATTGCAACAATGTTGTTGCCCTAATTCAGGAAGTCCACCTTGAATTCATAGTATCATTATTTGTCATTCTATTTTTTACAATATTTTCAACTTGTACACTATTACTAAAAAATGAGTCCTTCCCAATATTTGATTATACTTTCAAAGTTGTATAGGCCTAGAACTTAACATTCTTATGTGAAAATTGTAATGTAACACCAAAAAAATGGACTATCTAATGTGTTTCACCCTTGGGTGTGCTACTTACTACCTCACATTAAGATAAAATGGGTATGCAAAAGTTTTGGGATGAGACAAGGACAAGCTTCTAAAGTTGACTTCAAGAATGTGTGGAAATGCAGAAATTAAAATAAAAAATAATTAATGCATTTGGAACCAAATTGGTGCTTAGACAAATCATAGATTCATAACGTTGCCATGGTTTAGATTTGGGAAAAGCCATCACTTTCCTCTTTTATAACATATTTTGTAGTTTCTTGTTATTATCATTGCACATTTGGGAATGTCCAACCAACCTTGTTCACAAGTTTATCATCAACCACATCCCTTGGGACTTAAGGTCAATGCTTTCTTTCCTTAAAAACCTTGGGATTGGGTTAACCAAATGACTATAGCAACAGAGCTTTTTCCCTCTAATGTTTACAAGATTTTAGAATTTTTTCCACATATTATCATGTCCACATTTGAGTTTCAAATTTTTTCTTATTTTGGCTAGTTCATTTAGCCTAGTGCTAATGCAATTAGGCTACCAAAACATGGGTTTAAACAAGTTTTGGGTGTTCAATTAAGAGAAACACATGACATTGTTTGATGTGGACATAAACAACTCTACTTTCCCCAAAAAATTTGGTTAGTTGAAGGTGGATACATCGATCATTTTCCATGGGATCTTGGTGAATGGTATTTGAAGACCATAATTTCACTTGAAAATGCACCTCTTTTTGGTTATTTTGTCAAAAGAGGATACCTCTCAAATGCTACACAAAAAATCTTCCTTGCCAATTTTGATGACCTTCATGCAACAAATTGTGTTGAATATTATTTTTCTTGAGCAAATCATTGCAAGATTATGGGACAACTCTAAGCCCCTCAAGGTTTCTACTCTCATTTGGCAAATTTTTAACCAAGGTGTTCTAGTTGAATTGTAGCTTGCACGCATGGGTTTTCCTTCAAACAATGAAGTTTGTCATAAAGACATCACTAGGACCCTTCAACATTGTCTCATGGATTGTTCTAAAATTAATTTGACCTTGAATATATATATTTAAAAAAGGAACAAATAAGAAGCTCTCACAAACATTTTTCTCTTGTGGGCCTTGATTCTCTTTAGGCAAAATTGTTGTTTGAAAGGAATAGGATGAACCTTTTATCCATAGATTGCATGGTGGTGGGTTTTCCTATGTTAGTTAGATAGTCTTTTCATTAAAAGAAAATTGAAAATTACAATTAAATTTTAGTTATAATAGACATTTGTGACTA
>Ga0116229_10014736_pt1 | contig 10812 bp, 7 predicted proteins | sample S1TSphgellanicum_3_FD_87313 | JGI IMG/M metagenome (GOLD analysis project Ga0116229, IMG submission 87313) | Host-associated microbial communities from peat moss isolated from Minnesota, USA - S1T2_Fc - Sphagnum magellanicum MG | ecosystem: Host-associated > Plants > Peat moss > Unclassified...
ATATTAATAACATGATAATTTGATGATGAATAACAAGATTTTCCATCCTGTGGTGTTATTTCAAGTTGTGTTAAATTAATACATAATTCATTTTCAATATATTGATCCATTGTATTTGAGTAAATACTTGATAATGATGTAGTTCGACTAAATAACCATAAACCAGGTGCTTGACATGGATCAGTATATGTATAATTTTCTGATGTACAAGCATAAACTAATGCATAATTTTCATAATCTGTTTTTAATATATAATAAGGCCAATTTAATGAATTTATATTATTAAGATCTTTTGTTTCAAGAATCATTTTTGCACTATTATTTGCAAGAATTGACCATGGTCCAAAAGAAAAACATGTATCATTATTTAATAAATGTGCTTGACCAGGTACTAAAAGTCTTTGTGTTGAAGAATTTTCAAGTTCAAATAATTGATAATAATTACGCCATATATCCGATTCATTATGTGGTTCACCTGGTAACCATTGAATTTCATACCAAACACCAAGAAATTTATTTAAATTAAAATCTGATTGAACAGTTACATTATCAAAAGAAGGTAATGTACAGCCTAATATATTAAGAGATTTATTGAAAAAAATGATATATCCAATAAATAGAAGCCACTTCATTCGAGTCAGTTTTTTTTTTTCTAATATAAAAGAAAAGATCAAGACATTTATCCCTTTACATATAAATGTAAATGATGATAATATGAAGCCAAAGAAGAACGAAAAGAAAATATTACTTGTATATTTACTGTCTGCATAAAATTCAGAATAAACTACTAAAATACATGTAATTATCAATACATTTTTTTTTCGTCTTACTAAATTAACACATACTCAAATAAATTCGCAAATATTTATTTTATTTTCAAAATAATTATTACACGCATAAATACACATATGAAAAAAAAACGTTTATTTAACGGATATACCGAAAGTTTTGAGACAAAATATTTGTTCAGTTGTGGTCAGGTTAAAACTGTTTTCGACGAGTCAAAAGCTATGGGTTAGAACCAGAATTTTGTGCTCTTTTCGAACATGGGTTTAGAATGGTCGAGAGTAGTGAGATGATCTTTGAAAGGCTCAAAAAATTAGTTTGGACGGAAACTTTTTCCACACATTTTTGCGATTCGAAACTGGAAGTTGGAACTTTTATTCATATAAAGGGTGTTCCAGAAGTTCTGAAGTAATTTCTGGCGTTTAACAAAATCAAACTCTTTGAAAATTTGACAGTTTATTGCACCTACTTAGTACTAAATAACTACAAAGTTTGAGGTCTATAGATTGTACTATAGATGAGAAACTGTAACAGCATTGTCGTGCACTAATTTATCGATTTTTCAGTAAATTAAATTGATAAAATTCGATATAAAGGTGGCTGAACAAATGTTGTTCACAGAATCTTTTTGATAAACATGCGCCAAAAAAAAATATTTAGTTTCACGGGTACATTTTTATTCCTGCACGTGTTATTTAACCAGTAATATATATGCAAAATCTATGCAAACTAGAATAACATAATAGAAATTAAAAAACTGAATAATTTACGAGATCTAATTTTTCAAAATGATCAAGATTCTAAGCAAAGGATGCTCTTGACTTTACATACCGGCAAACATGTTTTTATCAATCGAAGTGAATCAACGAATTCTATTGCAAGACCAGCTGACGTTTGGTGATTAAGAAACATCTGTTATACATTAAAAGAACAATTAAGAAGATGGGAATACAATAATATCGAATAATTGAAAAACGACGGAACAAATTAAGTGTTTCTTTATGTCGATGAATGATTGATAATATAGCAGCACGATTAAAATTAGTAATTGATCAGAATGATAATCAAATTGATGAACATTGATCACTTGATATGTGTTTCGAAAAGTTGTACTGTTTTAAAAATAATAACCAAGACGAAGAGGAAAATTGAAAATCTTTTTTTTACCAAAAGACAGCTTTTAACAAAGTGTCTATAGCTCCACTCGGGTGGAAGCAACAGGCTTAGTTCAACATCACACTTTGTAAAGAAGTGTCTGCTCTAGAAAACGACCCACTTCGATGATTTTTAGCATCTTCAGAAAGGGACTTATAGAGGTTAGCAAAAATCTATTGCTTCATCATTCAAACTAATTGTTCAGAACTGAACAAACATTCTGTCTCAAAACTTTCGTCTCACCGCTTAGTTTGCAAAAGGTCCGAATTTCTATGAAAAAAAAGTCGATCTTCATCTCTCATGAATAATCCCAAATAGCTTTAATGTTATTAAATATCATCTTTAAATAATGCATCCAAGTATCTTTGTTATTTGCTTAAAAGAAAGAATTAACTATAACGGATTAACAGAAAAAAAAAAGTAAAGCTACACACAAACACGTACTGCTGTTAGAAGAAGAAAGACAATATGTACGAGATTGCGAACAAACGCATTATTTCACATCTATACAAATATGAATTACAAACACACACACACATATGTATATATAATTAGTTTGTTTTTAATTTTTCATAAACTCGTGCAAATAAATCTTTATAATTCGTTGGTTCATAAAGAGAAGATTTTAATTGTTGTTTATTTTCTAATAAAACTTCATCATATAATGATAAATCATGTTCTGGTGGTGAATAAATATTTGATAATATTGATTTTGTATTATCATTTGTATATTTTTCTAATAATTTTCGATAATGATTTAATTCATTTTGTAATGAATCATTATCATCACGACGTTGTCGTTCAAGTTGTGTTATAAAATCAATTAAATAACGTTTATCTTGTTCAGATTGATGAAGTTGATCATTTAATATTGTACATTCATTAGTTAATGAATGAATACGTGATTTAAGTTCACTAAGATGTGATTGAAAAATTGATACAGATGAAACATCAAATAAATTTGATGATATAAATGAAGATGAATCTGGACTTGTTTTTATACTAAATGAATTTGAACGTTGTCGTTTTGTTGATACTGGTGGTTGATAAGAAGAATTTGTTTGTTTTGGAATAAAATATGATGAAAATTGTTTTGCACGAAATGTTTCATATTCAGATTGAATATCATGACATTGTTTACGAGTTTTTTCACATAAATCAAATAATTCTTTAATATGTTGTCGATTTTTTTCATTTTCTCGACGTTGTATTGCAAGTTCTTGTTCAAGATCAAAATTATTTGCATCTAATATTTCTGTTTGTTTACATTTTGCATCAAGTTGTTCACGAGTTGAAAGCAATTTTGTATGTAATAACTAAAAAACAAAAGTTTAGTTATTATTTATTCAATTTTTGTATACGCATCTTACTTTCATATCATATTGTTTATCCTCAAATTGTTTTTGTAAAACATTTATATAATTTTGTAATTCATGATTACGTTCAAGTAAACATCGACCAAGTTCAGCAGCTAATCGAAGATCTAGAAAAACTAATCAAATTATGAAGAAGAAAAAAAAGTTTAATTATTATTAAACCTTTTTCATAATCATCTGAATTTGATGTTGTAATCGATGATGACGATAGAAGAGTATTGTTAAGATCAAGTTCTGCACTGTCCATTATTGATAAGAGCATTATAGATGCTTGCACATGATGATTGACCTGAAATAAGTAGTGTTTTTGTGATAATAGTATCGATGAAGCCATGTTTATTCGAAATGTTCAATTGTTCATGTTTGAAAGAAAGAGAAAAAAAAACATACAGTTTATACACTTCACTTTCTATTCGAAATGATTGGAGGCGGAGACTAATTAGAACAATGACCATCGAGACATACCCAAACGAAACGAAAGGATACAAGTATTTTTTGAACAAACAATTATATCGCATTTATTCGTTTTCTTACCTGATCTTATGTGTATATGGCTACAGCAAATACAATGAAATGTGCTTTAGTTTACAATGTCTATGAAGCGTATAGGCAAATATGTACACTGCATTCCCTCCTGTTTCTCTCTTTCTATTATTTATCATGGTGTGAAAAAAAATATTCTTTTATATATACGTATCATTTCCATTAGAAAGACAAAGAAAGTAATTGGTAGTAAGACCAACGATACAGATAAATTGTAAATATACTTCATCATTGTCACTATCGTCTTTCATTACATACATAAACATCGCAGAATAAGAGACGAAGGAGGAAAATGAAAGATAGGCTAAGTAACTTCTTTATCTATATCGTCGTTTACTTTAAGATTATATAGATCTGACAGTTGTACATGTGTATGTAAGGTGAATAGAGAAGGTGTATGTATCCAAACATAATGTTTTATAGAGACGATCGATCGATATCATCTTATTCTTTTTTTCTCTCTTTCTCTCTTCTTTTTTTTTTTACATAACTTTCACAATGATTACTTCGGGTGCTTCTTACTGACATACTTTAGTTAGTATATGCGTTATTTCGAATTGCAACATCGTATCAATTAGCCTTGAACACTGCATGTTATAAGACGAAGTTATATTTATTTTTCTTGTATATTGTCTCCTTCATCTTTAATTTCTTTTTCTTCGTCTTTTCTACATATGTAATTGATGAATTAATCAACACTGGTTTTGTGATAAGATATATACATACTATTATTCATACTTTTGTGTCACTGTTGACTTTTCATTTGTCTTATGTGTTATTACTAGCTTTTACAATCATAGAGAAATATGACCTTGACTAATATAAGAAGAGAAGAAAAAAAATGATGGCAGACATTCCGTTAATAAAAGTCAAATACTTATAATCAAATTGAATGAAACTTATGTCGATAACATTAGATATTTATTTCAAAACAATATATCTCATATCTATTGAAAAAGATAGCTTAGGATCGCATAACCTTACTCTTATACTTCTCTGTTGCATTGATGTATGGATGTAATACGAGACCTAGGTTACAAAATAAAAGTTAGTCAGCACACGTTTTTTTTTTTATAGAAAGAAGAGAAGAAGAAAAAAAGTCACTTATTCTTGTCATCAACATAATATTCAAATAAATGTCGAATATTTTTACATATTTATGTATTGTTTTATATAGAATAGAAGAACAAATATATATTGCTATACTAAAAGATGAGAGATGAATACTAATTTTGTATGACATCTGATAATTATATGTTCGAACAAATTTCACAAGATGTACGATGACTGAGTTGACATTTCTTAAATAAGAAAACTAATCTATCGAAAACAAAGTTGACTTTTTGTAAAGCTTGATAAATACGACTGCAGTGTAAATGACATGAAAATATTGTTTTTATCATTGATATTCAATTATTTTATGGATATTATATTTCCATCATCACGCATATATTCGAAGTATAGACATCTGCATGTAGTTTCACTGATTATAATGTATTAAGAATGTATTTCCTTGAAAGGAGTGAATCATGTTTCAAAAATTCAATCTGTGACGGAAAAAAAAGTGATCCTTCCTATTGTTTTTTTTTCAAACCTACTATGCTTACTAAGTCATGAAGAGGAAGCTTACCTCTAATAACATAAAATGTATAATAATTAAATACTCAAGTATAGTTATTCTATCGGTAACATTCTTGCGTAATTGCAATTATGGATCCATTAATTGTTGTATATCATCAGCAAAGGCTGAAATTAAAGATCAGGATAATATAGATAGTTCTGTTACCAATATTGTTGTTGGTAAGTCATCTAAGATATCATTTCTTTATTTAGAATTTTTGTCAATTCTTTCTTTTAAGTTCTATCGAATATCTCTATAAACTTTACACTGATTGTCACAAAAAGTTCAGTCGATTATTTATTGATTTTAATGTTCATCGTGTTAATATCGATTGGTCTTCACAACATTGTACTATACGAATAGAGAATCTATCATATAGGCTGTGTAGCATAGTATGACTTTTGCGAAGAATCATTATGACCCTATCATAAAGAGTTTATGAAGAAGTTGCACATCGTTCAATTGTTCCTCTCAGAATATCAATCAATATTGATACTGTAAAAACATGTTTGGCCCATCATATACCAATATTGATTGGTATTTAACATAGCTTTAAAACGAATGACATCAATCAAGGTTGGGTGCAAATACTTGAAATGCTACCTGAAGACTTGGTTGTAGGTTATGATGATCATATTCAACATTTTATTATTCGAAATTCATGGGGACCTAAATGAGTATTTAAAATTTATTTCTGTGAACATAAAGTTTTATCTGCTTGTATGTAGGATGATAAAGGCTACTACTATGTGCTCTACCAATATTTGATTGATAAACAACTTGTACCATAAGAAGCAATGAAACGAGAATATTTCAGTTATCCTAATTTCATCAGTGTCGAATTTACAGGAGGAGGGCTAGGGGCGATCGCCCCTATTCCCAAAGATTTTTTCGACTTTTTTCAGCAAGAAAGGTTCAAAAATGAACCGATACTATCGCAAACGGAGCTCAAAACGCCTTTTCTGAACGAAATCACCCTCATTCATGAAAATCCTAGATCCGCCACTAAATTTCACTCAATATCACCAACAATATATGTTACCGCTGACCAAGAAAAAATATCAACAGCAAGATCAAAAACATCAATGTCGGCAGAGAAAATATTACTATCAGTAGACTTGCTGTTTTAATAATCAAAAACAATTGCTTTCTTTTCTGTCAAAGGCATTCTGTGAATATATACCTCATTTTTTTAGGTATAAACATTATTTATTATGTGAGGTATTTTTTTATGACAAAGAAAATAAAGAAATTCGCTTGTTCTTTTTCTTCTAAACTTTATCGACGGCATGCAAAATAGAGAATCACTACTACAACAAATCTGTCGTGATAAAGAGAAATTTAGTTTATTATTCTTTGTTGCGTTCTGTTGATTCCTATTTGTTCTCTTTTTTTTCGAGCTGACGGTCTCATCAAATACACCCCTCACCCATATGCGTCAAAGAAGAGAATGAGACGAGAGTAAAAAGTAAAATGAAATTAGTCAGCATTGTCGTCAGCACAATATTTAAATAAGGTCGTTTTTCTCATATTATTTAAACGCTTCAAAACAAGACAGATATACAAATGAGTGGCTATCCGTATGGAAATCCAGCAGGTGGTTATCCACCACAACAATATGGTGGAGGTAATAGCGGATTTCAACCTCCACCGCCAATACCTAATTACAGCGATAATCAATCATGTGCGTCACTTTATGGTACACCAAGTCCCTATGATTCATATGGTGGAAATCAAATGCCAAATTCGTCGTATGGTATGGGTGGTGGTAACAATTATCCACCACCATCTTTTAATTCATATGGTGGAAATCAAATGGCAAATGCGCCGTACGGTATGGGTGGTAGTAGTAACTATCCACCACCACCGTCTGGAGGAAACATGCCACCACCGTCACAACAATTTGGAGGTAAAAATAAAGAAAATTTAAATCCATAATTTAGATTTTTTTGTAGGATATGGAAATTCACAATATCAATCACCATATCCTCAACAACCTCCTCCACCTGTATCTGGTGGAATGTATCCGAATATACAAGGACCACCAAATTATGGTGTAAGTGATAATTCATCTTTTCAAAATTTTCCAAATTATCTTTATATTTTCACAGGGAGGAGTACCACCTTCTTCATATCAACAACCAGGATTCTATCCACAAGAACAACAATCAATTTTACTTGCTAGTTTAGAACAATATCAAGGAACAGTTTTTCCGGCACCAAATTTCAATGCTGAAGCTGATTGTCAAGCACTTAGTCATGCTATGAAAGGAGCAGGTAAATTAAAATATTTAAATATTCTAATCCGATTAATTTATTTTCTCAAGGTACAAATGAACGTGCTCTCATCGATATTATTGCTAACAGATCGAATATACAACGTCAACAAATAAAACTTCAATATAAAACCATGTATGGTGTGGTATGTATATTAATTTAATCGATCAAATAAAGATGCAAAGTTTCGATCAATTTAGGATTTAGTTAAACAAATTGGTGGTGAATTAAGTGGTCATTTTAAAGAAACAATTACTGCTTTATTTGATGCACCTGCAAATTATGAAGCATGGTCAATACATGAAGCTTTTCATGTTAGAATTTCATTTATATAAATAATTAAAATTATAGTATTGTATTTTGTAGGCAGGAAAAGAAGGAGCGTTACGGGAAATTTTACTTACAAGAACTAATGCTGAAATTCGTGCTATTGTTGATGCATATAGACGAAGTAAAGATTTTGAATTATTTTGAATTAATTAATCGTTTGAATTTGAATAGTCTATAACAAAGACCTCGAACATGAGATTACCCATCGTGTACGAGGAACGGATTTTAAACGTATGCTTGTCTCTGCTGTACAGGTAAAAGATTGATATTTTTTAATTTATTAGATGAATATGTTTATTTTTAAAGGCTAATCGTGAAGAATTAACTCCTCAACAAATTCAACAAGCTCGCCAAATGGGTATTGAAAGTGTAATTGATCGGTAATACCAACATTTTCTTCTTTCCTGAAGAATTCTTTTTTGTATGATTTTAGTAATCGTGCTCTTCAAGATGCTGATGCTTTATATAAAGCAGGTGCTGGTAAAATTGGTACAGATGAAAAAACATTTAATGCAATATTTGCTCAACGTAGCTATTATCAACTTCGTGCTACGTTTGAAGAATATCAAAGAGTAAATTATCTAGAAAAAGATTAATTTATTTTTGAAAATTTTTCATTTAGAAATATCATAAAGATATTGCACATGTGGTTCGATCAGAATTTTCTGGTGATACAGAAAGTGCTTATCTTGTTTTAATAACATGTATTCGGGATCGACCAACATTTTTTGCTGAACGTTTACATAAAGCTGTTAGTGGTTTAGGTACAAGAGATTCAACGCTTATTCGTGTTATTGTTTCACGTTCAGAGGTAAATTTCAAATTAAGAAAACAAAACAAATCTGAATTGAAATTTTTATTTCTACATTAGATTGATCTTCAACAAATTAAACAACGATATCAACAAATGTATAATCGTTCATTGGCTCATGATGTCGGTGGCGATACATCCGGAGATTATAAACGAATACTTTTATCAATTGTAAAATGAAATCTTTGATGAATTGACAAAAAACAAACTTTTGTAAAATGATTTATTCATTATATACTTAAATAAATTGATTTGCCATATAAAAGAGTTGTAATATCTATCAGGGTTTTAAGTACATTTTAATTGTCTCTTTTTATTTGGCATTAAATTTATTCTCCTACATTTTTTAAACAACGCTTTTTTATCAACAGTATTCAAGGAAAATATGATACTGTATATCAATAAACGATAAACTTGTATAGAATAACGTCAATGGTAATATGAAACTTGGTCAAAGTTAATATTTAACAAATTGATACTAAAATCTTCGAAAAATTTTTTGTTTTTAAAACGAATCAAATTATCACTAATAGTCGTTTATGCCATTACAATGAGTCTGAGCAAATATCAAAGCATAATAAAGCACAAAAGTATTGTGAAAGAGAAAAGCTTAGGTCATCTTTTTGTCAAGTCGACTATTTTTTTCTTCACGTATACATTTTGTCAATACATTGGGTTAAGGTTTCTTTAAATTAATGAGTATCTATTCGAGTTTTTGATAAGTTTAACGGGCATCTCAATTATATATTGAATTCTAAACTATCATTTTTGTTGATATTCGAGTTGTTAAATCGTCTTTCAACGTCACTATCTATTGGTATCTTTTATCGATTTTGTTTTTCACATTTGAACAAAAATAAATTTATGCAAATGAACAATACCTAATATTTACCAAATCAAATTGACTACGTTATGGGTCTAGAAATATCACGAAAACATAAAAGAGGATAGAGATTTAAAAAAAATACCATTTTTGAAACATTTTCTATGTGAAAGACTTTATACACATGAATTATTATCAAAAACTTTATTTGATTTTTTTATTAAAATTTTTCACATTGTGTTCATTTGATTTTAATACCCTCTAGAGCAATTATTTCGTTTGAACGACATCTATAATTTGTACTGATAATTGCTGTCTGGGTAACCACTTTTACTGTTTTCGATAAAAAGGCGTTGAATCCTATCATCTCATATTTCATTCATTAACGAAACAAAATGTTTTTCGGTAAGAATTTTTTTTTGTTATTATTTTCTATTGCTTTGCATGTTTTGCTTTGCTTGCTATACTCAGATGAAGAGCATACTCCATCAAATGTTGCTTTTGGCACAACAGCTCTCAATCGTCCTACATTTCCGAATGATATACCGCATGATTGTTTTGGAAATACTCAAACACCATTCCGAGGCGTACCAAATCTGTAAATTTTTATTTATTTAATTTATCTCTTTTCTATTTTTGCTACAACTAATTACTTGCTTTTGTCAATGCTCTTCTTTTGCTTTATGTAATATGTAGTGGACCAGGTTCATATAATAATGAGGAAAAGACAACATTCCAATATATTCTTGATCATCAACCGATGAGTCGTCGTGGTTATTCTTTCAATGCACGTACAGAAAAACGAAGAGTTTTTGTACCGAAGGTGATTTAGAGACAAGATTGTTGCTTAAAGAACTTTTTTTTTATCAATAAAGATAATTCTATGCATTGTTTTGTGTATTCAAATAGACTGATATACCAGGTCCGAATGCGTATCAAATGGATTTAACTAAAATATCAGAAAAGAAAAGAGCATTTAGACCATTTAATACTGCTAGTGAAAGATTTCCAACATTTCATAGAACCACAAATGTTCCTGGGTATTTTATTTAATGAATTTTTTTACTTTATAATAAATTTTATAATATTA
>Ga0116229_10014738_pt1 | contig 10812 bp, 8 predicted proteins | sample S1TSphgellanicum_3_FD_87313 | JGI IMG/M metagenome (GOLD analysis project Ga0116229, IMG submission 87313) | Host-associated microbial communities from peat moss isolated from Minnesota, USA - S1T2_Fc - Sphagnum magellanicum MG | ecosystem: Host-associated > Plants > Peat moss > Unclassified...
GGGGAGACAATACTTATGTATGAAAAAGTTCAATAGAGTTGCCAATTCCAAATTATAAAACAGTAAAGGAAACAAACATAACAGCTCCAGGTCCCAGTAGAAGTATTTTGACCTTCCCATAGCATCTTTCAGTTGAGTTGACAATGAACCCTAGCAGGTGGGTCCTTATTGCCCAACCCACCAAAGTAGCATGAACAAACTACTTTCTATATCCTAAAATTACAAGGAGAAAGGTCAGATAACCAAGAAATGAAAGTCACAGAACCTCTATGACTCAGATGAACACACCTTGAATCGATTACCGATGGATGAGAACCTATATGAAGACTTTGAGTTCTCATCACCAGATCTTGGGAAAAGGCTTGCAACAAAAGAGCACTTCGATGATCCCAATAATGCCTGATGCTCTGCAACAACATAATCCTTGTTCTTGTCCAAAAAGAGCTCAGTCTGGTATGTGACCTGAAACAGCAATGCAGTACAAACACAGGCATTCCATAAACAAATGACAAACATGTCACTTGACATCAGCAAAACAGAACTTTGCTTCTGTGACCCCTCCATACAGATCAGGAATTGAAATAGTTGAAATGTAAATGGAAAGTAAGATGACCAAAACTGTCAGAAAATATAAACACAAAAAAAGAAATAAAAGCAAACCACAACCACCAAAAACACATAGTTGCTTACCACAGAACAAGTGAAATATGGGAAGGGAAATTCAAGCAAACCAAAAGAACTTCAAAGTGTGTAAGGACAGAATCATTGTACATGAGACGTTAAACAGTTGCAAACTCAAAACTTGGGTTTAGACTCCAGGTTTTCAGCACAAAGATAGTGGAGATTGGGAATGAAGATTACATCACCAGCATAGTGACCAATGGTGAAGTCAGTACGAGCAAGCTTTGGCTTACTGAAACGTTTGTTGTTTCTATAGCTCTGAAACAACTTGGTTGCAAACGTCTCATGCGTGGATTTTGGAAACATGCTGCCAAATTTCAAGACACTGAGTTAGACAATATGCAGTGTGTGCAATTGCTCACAAAGTAAAATTGTGGCATCTGATAACTACCCACACAGAGGTTGCAGAACATCTGCTGCCAGTATACAGTATATCAGGAAACACCAACTGTTTTTCAGCAGTTTCCTCTCACCTACCAACCTGGATGAAACCCAAAAGAACAAAAGGTAGTAGTAGTACACAAGCACTTTTTTGGAACTCAAAGACCAACTTCCTGAAAGAAAATTTTAAGTTGAAGCTGTACAATTCCTGATAGATAATATCCTGTGCATGCAAATAAAACCATTCATCAAGCTAGCAAGAGAAATCTGAGAGAGCCTGGTGACCAGGCACATGACATCTGCTCCCTTGCCCTCCAAGCCCTCCTAGGATTTTTTGCAATACATGGTACCCTAAAAAAGTTTAGAATTTAGAGTTGAGCTTCAGTAGAACTAAAGATCGACCAGCAAGTTTAAGTCCTACTTGATAGAAACAAACCCAAAAAGTAAAACCATGACTGTGGAACCCCAAAAGTTATTGGGTTATATTTGGGGGGGAGCTGGCACAAACACAGCCACCACATGGGTCTCAAGTTCCAAGCTGTAAAAGTCTCAAGTCTCAACTTCCACCACATGTGGAGCTAGCATCCAATTGCATTTTAGAAATTGGGGTTCTCACAGATGACACACAAAATATATCCACAAGATTGCAATGAAAACTCCACAAAAACATTGTGAAGGTGACAGTTGTATCAGTTCCAGAAAAACCAAAACTAACACAAAAAGCTTGAGTGTGGTCATAACCTTACGAGTGAAACGCACAAACTGTGAGACCTTCATTGTGAATACCAGTGACTGGTTGCCATGAGTCCTGTCTGACTTCATCAGCTCCTGACAGTGGTTTAAGATAAGTGTAATCTGCCTAAAATTTCAGGCAAAAATCACAAAACATCTGGGAGTCTCTGTTGCATTTCCATAAGCAATGGAAACACTCAATCACAATGTTGGCTAGGACTCAAGACATGGCTAATGAAAAAAGTCAAATCTGAAATCAGCATCCTCTCACCAAAGAACTCTCCAGAGCATTTTCAGCAGTTGAAATTTGAAACTCAGGAAACATGAACAGGATGTCCAAACTCATGGAATCCAACAAACATTTATAGTAATGAAAAGTTAACAAACCATCCCCACCAACTTAATCAGCTCAAAGCAGTAGATGGAGGACAACGCCATGCATCTAACAAACATATTGAGACCCTGTCACAAGACCAGCAGTAACAGGAAGACTTGGGCACAATGCTGGCTAGCTAAAGAAAACATAGAAGTGAAGGAGGTTACCAAGCTAACCAACAAGAGACGGAATTACAAAGAAAGGAAAACTTACAGATGAAAGACAAGTAGAGAGGAAGTGAAGAGAGAAACAAGAAGGATAACTATAAGAGCATGATCTTTTGAGGCCAAGTGGGATTTGGAAGGCTCCACACTTAGGATAAAGAAGCCATTGAAATGGTCATATTTCAAAGGTTCCAACAAGAGCCAAACACAGATCTTTCTTTGTTGATTAGAACTCCAGTTTCTTTTTACACTCCAAAGAGTAAAGAAGCCTATTTGAGCTCACCATTTTCACTACAGAGAAGTCTTTTGAGCTACAAAGCATGAACCTACAAGATCCTCTATTGACTATGCCAAATTTGGCAGAATCTGAAATACTGGATCCCAGATGCATAAGATTATGTTAATACATGTATACTCTGGATGAGAACACTTGTCAAAAGTGTCAACATGGAGGCCTTCCAACCTTGGGTTACTGCTAAATCCAAGAAATTGCAAGAGAAGTCATTATCTGGAATCTGAAATCAGCCAATCTGTAACAAAAAAAGAAAATTCATAGTGTTGAGCTACATACCAGGCTTCATCAAGAAGAGCAATAATACCTGTTGGTTTCTGCATGGCACAAGAAATTGGCAGTCAAAACCAAATTGATTACAAGATACTACACATCACCTCCCCCTTATACACTAGAATTCATCCCAGATCCATTAGCAATCAGCCAGCATTCCATACAGAATGTCTTAAGAACATCTAACAGGAGAAACAATTTAAAAGAGACCAATGTTAAGACTTTTGTTCTTCAAATAATCCCTCACTTGAGAAATCCTAAAAAGGTAGCTACAAGAAGGAAAGAAAGTCTATTTATGACCCAAGCCGTTTGCTGGAAAGGCACAGGCAAATATCCTCCATAACAAGATCTGTTTGGAAGTCAAGAGTAACAAATCTCCAAGACATGGAACAGCCATCAAATAGAGCACATATTTCACTTTAAGGTCAAGATTTACAGCACACTAGGCCCACACCCAAAGTTTGATTGCTGCAGACCACATTGCCTCACACAAAATCATATCAGCCCAACAAAACACAGATCACAGTACTTCAAAAGAGCAGAGACAAATATGTCAGGTTTGATAAGTGCTCACAAGAACTTCCCAATTTAAAAAAATTGTAGTCATGGTAGCAGACCTTCTCAATTAGATCCAGAACATCCTGGTTATCAACAAAATTGATGTAACTCCAGTTGATGGCTTCTTTGCTGTACTCTTCCTGCTCCATTTTGAAAACATGCTGCACCCACCACATAATTGCACCCTACACTTGGAACTTTTTTCCTCTAAAGGTAGACACTTTACACATAACATGGGCCCATCTGATAAACAGTTTACCCCATACCAGCTCCCAAGGAATTACTCTACCATACTATGATCTGCAGAGGCTTTGAGATGGACAGGTCAGCAGCAGGATGAAGTTGAGAGGGTAACAGGTGGTGGGAAAAGCAGCATTGTTTCCATGAGAGGCAAGAAGCCAAAGGATCCAAGCAGGACTTGTACATGGGCCACTCTGAGATACTGTACCCTGCAATCTTTCATACTTATCTTTCAGATTGCGAAGGAAACTCCACTATTAATTTTGAAGGTAACCATTTCATCAGTTCCAACAAGACCAGAACTGAGACTACAAGAATGAGCGCAATCATAACCTTGTGACTGTCACTCACACAAAGTATCAGAACCTCATCTTCAACAATAATAACAGTGCCTAGTTGCTGTGGCTCCCCACTGTGAGCATCAGCTCCCAACAGAGGGTGCAGATAAGTACATAATAAACTAGTCAAATTTTGGGCAAATCATCATAGAAATCTGCATCCTGAGGTTCTGTTGCATTTCTGGAAGAATCAGTCAGGATCAGTTAGGATGTGGGCTAGCCTCATATGACATAGCTATCAAAAGAGTAAACAGTATCCTCATTTAAGCTGCAACAAGCTTGAGACAGCAAGCTTCCTTTTACCTTGAACCTGTACAAACAAGCATCAAAGCCTAGGGACATACATAGACATTGGGACATTTTGTACCTTGAACATATCCTTTTAAATACACTACTGTTTAGAACTTGAATGTGAAACATCTGCTCAAGCCGTTGGAAACATATCAATGAGATTGTAGAGAAAACTCCACAATAACACTAGGAAGGTAACTATTGCATTCACTTGCAGCAAAACCAAAAGTAACATGAAAAAAAAGTGCAGTAATAACTGTATGAGTGCCACTCACAAAGTATCAGACCATCACTTTCATCATGAATAGCAGCAGCTAGCTGCCATGACTCCCCACTAACTTCATCAGCTCCTCATGCTGTGTATAGATAAGATATAGTATTCTGCCCACAATTTCAGGCAAAAAGTTATATAAAAACCACTATCCATTTCTTACTCCATCTTACTACACATTACTTAAATATGTCCAAGAGCCTGGACATGGTGCAAATATTCCAGATGCTAGAAATAGCCCTGCATTATCCTTTTTCAAGAACAACAGTTTCTAGGCAGCTTGGTATATTTCATCCTGATTACACAATGCACAATGAGAGTTATCAACAAAAATGGCACTCTTATAACATAACACAAGTCCTAGAAACCACCTGTGAAAACAGTCATTATAGATTTGTTAATAAAGAAACTGCCTCAGCTCTGCCACAGCGCTTTCAGATGTCAGCTGCTGATTCTGCCCCAATGGCAAGCCATACAAGCCATGAATTAAGGGGAAAAATTTAATTTTCAAAAAAAACCTGATTGAAGTGCTGCTGAAGCTTCTCATTTGCCAAATTGATGCAGAACTGCTCAAAACTGACCACATCCAGCCCACAAAATAGAAGGCAATGAGCACAAAGCACAACTCAGATCCTGACTCTGAAGGGAAAAGGCCTGGGGCTTGAACCTAGTATATATATGCTGAAAAACAGCTGACACAAGACTGGGAGATATGACACAAAAGCTATGAGATTGCAAGAAACTCCACAACAACACTTTGAAAGCAACACCAAAAGGAGTATGGTCATAACCTTATGAGCTTGCTCACAAAGTTCCAGACCATCACCTTGATCATAAATAGCAGTGACGAGCTGCTGTGACTCCCCACTGACTTCACCAGCTCCTGGTGGTGGCTGTAGATGACTAAATAATAATCTGCCTTTCAAAAATTTCAGCAAAACATTTTATAACTGTCTGCATCCTCATTTTCTGATGCAGGGAGCATTCAAGGGACATAGCTTATATAAAAAGTCAAATAATATCCTCATTAAAGCTGCAACAACATTGTGAGGAAGACCAAATTCAGACTGCATTACCATTTTACTTCCATACAATCACCCTGTCGATGTTCAATATGAACAACCAGTGTCATTTACAAAACCAGTTTACAATGGGCTTTTCAGCAAAAGATAGTCATCAGATAAATCACTTCACTGCATGGCTTTTCATTATGGGGTTTCAGAAAATAGAATTTGGCAAGATAGCAAGAAGAAAAAGTCTCTAGAGATGTATTTGAGATCTCAAGTAAGCACTCTCCAAAATTACAGCCTGTTGATCATCGGGAAATCTGAGAAGATACCTGTTTCCTTTGAAGCTTTCAAAACCATAGATATCCAAGACACCAACCAAGAACTCAGATTCAGGGTCTTGTCCAATAGATTTATTGACTTTATCAACCAACCTGCAAAAATTTATGAAAAATGAGGAATGTGTATGCAGCAAACAAGCCTCTGCTAATACATCAACTTATAGTGACATTACTCACAAACAGAATCCCAAAATACTCTGTAGTCAAAATGTGGTTTCAGATGATAAGTCTTAGCTATCATATACCTCTTGTGAGAGTAAGGTTTTAACTGCCCATTGAAAACTGCCACATTCTAAAGCAGTTTTCAGAGGTTGTCAAACAGCAAAGTTCATAGTGACACTACTGTACAGTATGTTTGCTACTGATCCACATCTTTTCATTGCAAGACACCCAAACAAGGTCAAGCTCTGGATTGAGAACTCAACCAATAACTAGACACTATACAAAACAGTCATAGGGTGATTGGGCAATTAAAAGTCTGAGGGAAAGAAAAAAAATAGTTCAAAAGTGTGCATAATCCAAACAATGAATCAAAGTTTCTGATTGTAATTTGGCATCATGTGGGCACACTCCTGAAGTCTCAATAGACCAGTTCAGCAACCAATGCATACCAGTCAAACAAGCGGGAGTAGATGGTTTTGGCTAGAGTGTCACGGTTGACAGTTGCAGCCACGACATCTAGACTCATGGTGATGTTGCCGTCACGGGTTGCTAGGATTCGTGTGCACAAAGAGTCCAGCAGGCCCTTGGAATCACACCTTGCAAAAGAGAAACCATGGATCATCTTGACTTTTAGCTCCACAGAACATAATGTAAAATAAGCAATGTCATCATTAGAAGATCCATGATATAACCTAAATAAGCAATTTGTTCCATAAAACCACAAATTTGGTGCTAATTTGGTAATAGCAGCAACATATCTAGATTAACTTATTCAGCTTTAACTGCCATATTGCACTAGAAGCAAAAAATGAGCAGCCGTTCATTCTTGGCCCTGAACCAATACAGCTAAAAGACGTTACTTCCCCCACAGGATCTCCTCAAGAGGCACATTAAAGACAGCATCCACAGCTAAGTTTAGGATCTATTGAACTGATAAGCCCTCATGCAGCAGTCAAATCCAAAATGACCATGCATTAAAACATGAGGACCTTGCATTGCATGCACATGACCCATGCAATTTACACTTTAAATAGCCATTTCACAAGGTGGTCTGAATGGAGTTAAAATTTGCCTCTTCAGGATGGCCACCTATGTATGCTCAAAGCCAAAACAATCATTGGCACTTCATGTTGAATGTTTCTGGTTTCCATTGCTGTATAGAGACAAAGCAACCTTCTATGCTAGATTCTAGTCAATGAACCCATCATAAGTTGCAAATCTGAATGAGAAACTTCAGTGTCAATAGCAAGATGCACCTTCAATGCTACTACTTTTGCCTCCCACTGTAGCTGCTATTCAAAACGAACTTTCCATCAGAAAAGAGAACTAGAAACTTACATAAGAAGCTCAGATGCAGCTTGAAGGTGGAAATTGGACTTCCCCTCTTTGACCTTTGACGAGTCAGACTCTGGTCCTTGCATAAACTCAATATTCCCCAAATGCAAGATGGCAGCTACAACTCGAAATATTGCTTCCTGTGCACTCAAAACCAGTGAAGATCTACAGTGAAAACAACCACTGGAACAAGCTCCAGGCACAAGATAAAGTTGTGATATTCTAAGCCAGCTAACTACCAGGAAACATCAAGATTCCTGTTCAGCTAATTAAAAACTTCAGAACCAGATACATGTTAAGCTTGATCCACATTAGATATTTTGAACCTGGATAAATATGTACAATGTGATCTTCTCTACTGAGTAGTGAAGAAGACTTGCAGTGACTGACATTGATAAGGTAACAAACCAAGTAACAAGAGAAAATTGTGAACAAATATCTTGAAACAAACTACCTGGTTGCAAGCACAACAGCTCTACTGATAGGAACACTGAAGTGTCGAGTCCTAATCAGTAATTGAGCACTAATTAATTGTGGGCAATAATAAAGACAAGTCAACAGAAAAGCATTGTAGAAAAACTTATCACCTCCTACAGGATTTGCTCATTGAATCATGCACTCTTCAAAGGTATGGGTAGCAAACAGAAACAGTTGAAACTGAGAGTTCTAATACTATAATGGGATGGTAGCTGTTGTTGGCATATGAGTCAAAAGGCAAATCCAATGATCTGCCCTCCACAAGGAACAGCATCAAGGAAAATCAACTCACACCCAAAGGCTAAAACAGTGCACAGGAGCAATCAACTGAAAATCCAGAAATGTCTAAAAAAGAAACAGCAAATCAAAGGTACCTGATCATCAGAGTTTATACCCACAACATCCATAGCTCTCCGGGTTTTTGCATATTCACGGCTATTGCTCACGTTGTTCAAATCATAACACCCACTCTGATTCAAGTAATGGAAAGTTTTTGCATCCCCCAACTTGTATTTTTCGCAGTCCTGTCATCACAAAAACATATTGAACCTATGTCACCACCATTGTCAGGATCAGGTTATGAGGGAGTAAATGTGAGTCATAACCCAAAGAATTTGCCCATAACCAGTGAGAGGTAGCCAAGCATTGCATAGAAAATCATAAAATAAAAGATAAGATAGCTCCTAGAGTCAAAGACACAGATAACTGCTTTTAAGTACAACACAAATAAAACTCAGGAGAGCATGTAGGACCATTGAGAGAACAGAATGCATCCATCCAGTGGGGACCAAGCACTCCAAGGGCTGATTGGATCTTGTTAATCCATCAAAAGAGGATTGAGAAAATTTCATTCACTAAGAGAAGACTGGAATTCAGGATGTCATCACGACAAAAACCAAAGATAAGATGCAACAAACTATGGATTTACCAGACTTTGAAAAGCAAATAACCTCACCCATTGCAGGTCAATATGACCAGATGTATTGGGCACAACTAAGTCTTTTTCTTCAAACTCCAGATAACTCTCACAAGAATCAACAGATCTTCATGATCACAATTTAAAAAGCCAATGCAAAAAAATTTCCTTTAAGTCAAAGAAAGACTTCCAGAGAAGGACTGAGGAACCAGGAAGAAGAAATATACAGAAGGGATGAACTTGAACTTGAACAATAAAGCTTGCATTATGCACAATAGTAACATTCTCTCACTTGTTCACAGACCATCAACAGTTGCATGTATGATAATGACTTATCTATCACAACTTCATCAGCTTGCTACAGTGGGTACAGGCCACTGTAACCACTAGCCTGCATACTGAGTTTGTTGCAAGTCTAGAAGCGAAGGGAAGCCTCAGGCATGATACAGGCCTAGCAACACAGATGGGGAAAACATAGGGAAAAACAAAAAGAGAAAGGACAATAGAAGAAAAGAACAGAATATAACAAACAAAAGGTAAACAACAAGCAAGGACTAAGTGGGGTTCAAAAAACTCACCAATTACAAGACTACAAAACCATTCCAAAGACTCCGAACACTAAAATTCCAAATAGAAATTGCCCTTTGTTGACCAAACCTCTAGTCCTCTTTGAGAGAATCTTTAGAGGGTAGACTTCATTCTTTAAGACAACAATAAGACTGACCATCTGAGACACAAGAAAACTTCAAAACTTACAAAGCCACAAGAACCTGTAAAACTGACTATCAATAAATGCCTAACTTTGCAGCAATAGGGATATTGGAAAGAACATGAAGCACTTGTCTAAGGTCAGTACCTGATTTTAAAAGAGAATGCAGATTGCTTCCAAAGAATCCTCAAAAAGTAGAGGGTGTACCTCTGGTGACGCACAGAGTTGATAAAAGCAATGATAATTTCTTTCTGGATCAGCAATCTGTACAACACGAGATCTCTCCAAGAGGTATGTCCGGACAGCTGCACCAGAGATGCGTCCACCTCGATCAAACTGGATCTCCACAAACTTCCCAAAGCGACTACATTCCAGAACAAAAAATGTCAGAATTCATGCCCAAATCTTCTCTTAGCAGACTATCAAAATTCACATCCTGGACCATCTGAACTCTGTTCTCATACCTCCCATACTTACCTAACATTGAGAAGTGTGGTTCCAGGAATTTTACATAAAACATGCATCCTGAACTACAATGGTGTATTTGGTCTCTAGCTTGCACTCCACTACCAAGCCACCTTTGCAATCTAAGCCTGGCAATAAAGGAAACATTGAAACCAATCACCTGCTGGACACAGCAATTCTTCACAATTGCTTTATATGCTAACTGACACAGCTAGTATCTGGTAAAAGATTTTACAACTTGCTTGGAAATCAGAGCACACAAACTTCATGTTTTGTTATGGATTGTCCATAAACATGGAGCATGTCCTAAAAAACAAGCAGGTCAAGGTTCAATTACAAGAATGATATCAATCACTTGGAATTTAGCAGCAACCATAGCTGCAACAGTCACTGGATGAAAGACTGAAAGGAGACCAACAAACTGTACCTGGAGTTATCATTCCTGACAGTCTTGGCATTTCCAAAAGCTTCAAGGAGTGGATTTGACTGTAACACAACAAACACCATAAAATCTCACACCCTGTACTTGGCAATTGATCTAGAAACCCAAGACATGCTCACATGTCCATGATCACATTCATAAAATGGTTAGCTCAGGAAATTCTAATAGATTTGCAGAGAGAAGCCACAACAAGTACCTGTTGGGGTACCAATTGACTGCTTAAAGACTGACTTAACCAAGTGAGGAACAAGTTATCTCTCAGGAGATCTAGTCAAGCAGATAAACCCAAAGCTTCTGCTACATTGAAGCTACATAGGGACTACATAGGCCATGTGAAATCCTTATCCTTCAACCAAACATA
>Ga0116229_10014739_pt1 | contig 10810 bp, 9 predicted proteins | sample S1TSphgellanicum_3_FD_87313 | JGI IMG/M metagenome (GOLD analysis project Ga0116229, IMG submission 87313) | Host-associated microbial communities from peat moss isolated from Minnesota, USA - S1T2_Fc - Sphagnum magellanicum MG | ecosystem: Host-associated > Plants > Peat moss > Unclassified...
GAAATCATCTGGATTCCAATCTTGTACGTGGCAAATTCCTTTGTGATTTGCAGTTTTGTAACCATTTTGGGTCGGTGTGATAGATTTTGTGGTTATTGGATCATCACTTCTGGGTCTCCATATCTACTTCCCTTGTTTATGGCCAGTTCTACCATGATGATGAATTGCTGGAGGACAAGTTGTAAGGGTTGTAGAACCTGCCTGCCATTCACAAGTATTTTGTGATTTGAGCAGAAGATTTCTACCAGTATTGCATTCACTGGAAAATGTGATGCCTTCAATTTTGGAAAACAGATTTGGGAGCGACAGGAAAGAGCATAAGTAATGGCTATGGATTTGATAGCGTTATGTGTTGGAACTATGGAGGTGTGTGTGTTGGTTCCACCCTCCAAGGCTTTGAAGTTCAAGTACTTCTCAGTTCCTTTTCCTCCTCGTCACTACACTGAAAAAATAAAATCCCAAAAAGAAATAACCAACTGGGAACAACAGCATTCATTCCACTATGAGCATTGAATGTATTTGGTGTTACTGAGATGCCGCATATGTGCTTCATTCTCAACATTTCAAAGGGGCACAAGAAGCAGCTGGCCTTGAAAATATGTACATTTGATGAACACTTTTCACAAAATCTCCCTGGTAACCACATTCAACAGACAAAATGATATAGAGAATGGAGAACTTGTTCATTCTACAGTTGGATTTGGGTGGGTAGGTGGCACCACAAACTCTCAAAATATAGTGAGGAAAATGGACTGACTTCACAAATTCTCGTGTAGCTTCTTGTTTCTTGGCAATTCAGAGTCCGGACCGCTGATCAAATGTACAATGTCCAAGGCACAAACACGGATGGCATGAGTGCAAGAAAGATACGAATGAAATGAGCTCTCCAAGTAGGAGTTTAGTACACCCTCAGCAATCCAGACTGATGAAGACTTTGTTCATAGGCAGGCAGGCAGGCAGCAGGATCATGCAAGAATTAACTAATTAATTAATATTTATTATTCATTATTATTGTAATTTTTTTCTATTTTTCTTTTTCTTTTTCCTTTTTCACATACAAGTTTTGATCTTGTGATTAGTTTGGCTTGGCCTTATTTTGGCATTCTTTTGATCATGAAGATTACAAACTCTTATGTTACCATTGGGCAGGAACCATCCAGTCCAGCAGCAGGTGACTCCGACAAGCCCGGTCTGACCAAATGTCATTACGTGACATAATCAGCACATTTGTAGAGAGATTCTGCCATGTGATTAAGAACATTGTAGACTATTTGGTAGACCCGGTGCACACTTAGGGTCAGATTCTGCTACGTGATTAAGAATTAAGAAAACTATTAGCTAGACCCCACCATGCTCTTATGTACTCGGTTGTGCATGCATTTGAAAGAGCATGTAAGTTGTAACCTTGAAGAAGCTCTCTATGGTGAAGGGTGGCAATCTCTCTCTCCACAGTGACACAATTCTGTATTGTAATTCTAGAGTCAATTCGACAAGCTCCAATTTTCAAAGAACTCCGTCCTGGTAGGTAAGTAGGTAGGATTTGTTCTGTAATTGAAGCACGTTCTGTGGCTTCTTTGCCTTTGACCTCCTACAACTGCATCACACACAATACAATTAATTTTTAAAAACCAAATACCAAAGTTCTTTTGGTTTAGTGAGATGTGCTCAGTAGCCAACTATGGCTAAATATTGTTATTAGCTATTGATCACCACTTTGGCAACATTGAAAAATCAGAAGAAACAAAAACATTGCAAAGGAGAGAAAGTAGGGTAGTGTGATTGAAATGTTTCCCTAAGTATTTCTCATGAATTTGAGTGGTTTACAGCAGCTTCCACCTTTTGACTACAGGAAATGGGAAATGGTGTTTTTGGGTAACAAATTGTAGTATGGCTATTTTTCAAAGAGGATGGAAAACATCACTTGTTCTTCTATCTAACATAACCAGAATTACCCTTCCCAACGATGCGTGTTTGGGTGGAAACATGTCCAAAAAAAAAAAAACAACAACAACAAAATTTCTGAACACAACATCATCCATCACCTTCTTTCCGTCCAATTGATTACCAACGAGAAGTGAACCCAGCAGAACTTGTGAACTGATAATGTCACAAGCATCCAATAAGATTGCTCCGATGATGGAAAAATATCCCACCCAAAATCCGCATGTACCCAAAACTTGTTTGAGGTCACCTGTTGCACAAGACAAAAAGAAATGGGGTTTCTTCTGCCAGTGAGAGTAGGCCAAGTGGTGTACTGACTGACGTGAAGTAAGAAAGATGGTTGGTTGTAAAATGCCTGCCAATGGGTTAATACAATCATTCCAAGCTCGGGATGAAAATGGATTGGCTTTCGGAAAGAACATTGATTGCAAAAAGACAAAAACAGGAATGAATGCATGGATGGATGGATGGATGAATGGATGGATGGATAAGTGGGGCCAGCGTTCACAAGAGCCATGGGTTTACTCCATAACAGAATATGGTTTTGCCTACTTTAGTAGGCTTTTGGCTCATGACAACATGTGAGGTAAACTAAACTACAAGGTGAGGTTCCGTCCATTTCAATGTAAAACACATGTGGTATATTAGAGTTATCCACGGAGCAAGCCAGCCAGCAAGCCAGCCATCGGTTAAAGTGAGGACCAGAACCCGCCATTGAAGTGAAGATGAGAGCCCTCAATTTGGTCAAAAAAAACTGAGGATGTGAGGACAAATTTGTTTTGGAAAAAAAAAAGTACATTGCAAGTCAAATTCCTTTGGTGGTATTGAGAGTTCCAGCTTGCAGTTTTAGGGTTTTTGTAAGGCAATTTTCACACTAGGGACATCTTTTCATTAGGGGGCAATGTGTGACCACAATAGCACCTTTTCATTACAATTTTTCACCTTACCGGGCTCACATTTGCATCACACAACTCTTGCATTCACGACCCAAAACGCAAAAGCAATGCAAGAGCGTGACAGCCGTGAGTCAACATGCAAATCACCATAATGTGACATTTGTCACATGTTTCAATTGGAACCCATGTGTAACTAAAAGGTAGTTAGAAAATAGTTTAAATAGCTAGACTATCAAGCTATTAACATTTAACAATTACAATTTCTTAGCCCATTTGCAGCTATGCAATGGAAAGCATCTCTTGCAACAAGGCCCCCCCCACATGTCAATGGCTTTTCATTAGGCTGTTGTGATCAACAATTATTGTGTGTAGTTGTTGTGATCATAGTGTTGCAATGGAAAGAGACCTAGCTACTCATAAAAGTTTTCAAAATTATGTGCAATGAATCGTTTTTGAATGCCTTTTCATTATTTGGTAACGACTTTTACTAAAATTTAATCATTTTAAGAATACTAGCAATTGAGTATGAAACACAGCATTGAAGTTGGAATTAAGGTCTAGATTGAGGATCACTTCTTAAAAAATTCTATTGTAGTTTGCCACTATCAGGCACATATTACATTAATGTCAAAATTTGATATATAACATAAAATTTTTACATTGAAATGGATGAAATCGCATATATCATCTTAGAAATGTGTCATGAGCAGTGATTTTGTTATTGGCAGATATTTGCCAAATTTTGACCTGAAAAATATGATTTCAATTCATACAAAGGATTTTCCAATGGAAAAAATGGCCCAACTTTGTCAGATTTTGAGAATTTTTTTTCCTAAATTGCCAAAATTTTATGATAACCTCCAATAGTGATGCCCAAATTTGCCTTCTTTTTTTTTCCCCCCAGTGATTGCCACTTTGGCTACATCACAAAATTGAGAAAAGAAACACCAGTCATCCAACGCCTATTGCCACAAGGATTTTGTTGTACTGGTGGTACCATGGTAGTTGATTTTAAAGAATATAATATCAAATCCAAGGACTAAATCAAAGGTCCACCAGTTCCAATTTAACATTTGCAAAGGTTAAATGTAGTCTTTTCAATGTCTCACTCAAGTGTCGTGGCGTTGGTCAAGTGGCCATCATCCACGAGTATATTTAGCAAAATTGATATTCAAAATATGAAAGTAGAGAATCTTAACCACCTTTTCATATTGGAGGAATTTTTTTGCAATTTTGGTGATTTTTAGAATAAGAATTTCTCTTTTTTTGGTGAATTTTTCTCATAAAAACAGGGAATTTTGTGACATAATATTTTTTTCCCAAAAATACTTTTCACAAACTGGTGAAAATTCACCTCACCGAAAAACAATGGGTTTTGTGGCACAATGGTCTTGCCATTTACATTAAAAAGTATCTTAATGCAAAAGAAGAATTATGGAAACTCAAATATTTCACCATGCAAAAATATAATCTTCAAAAACTCCTCTGAAAGAAACCAAAATCCTTCAAGATATTATAACTCTATAATTACTATAATAAATCTAAACACAATATTCTTGCCTTGGTAGGCAAGACGAAAAAAATCACTTCTTCTCATACACTAACATGCCAAGATTAGCCTACTTACAAACAAGGATGAAATTTAGATTCCATGATATCTTTTTCCTATTCTTCACTACCAGATTATTGAAAGCTTTCTTTGTTTACAATAGAACTTAGCTTCACCCACCACCCACCATGACTTCATCCAAGTTCACCACTTTCCTTCATAATAATGGCTTCCAGCATGGGCAACCATGTCTATCTCTCAAAATTTCCTTGTTTTCATCCACCATGACTTCATCCAAGTTCGTCACTTTCCTTGATAATAATGGCTTCCAGCACGGACAAGCATGTCTTATCTCTCATAATTTCCTTGTTTTCATCCATGATTGTCCTCATCCCTTGTTGCAAGCATTTGAAATTTGATCGCTCATCTCTTTACTTCCAGGGTGTTTTTCTTTCTTCTTCTTTTTCAATTTTTGGGTTAATTTTTCTTTTCCCCAAACAAGTAGCAGAAATAGTCAAATTTTCACTATTATTTTATTTTTTTTAAATTCCAAAACTTTCTAAAGCTTTTCTGAAATTGTTGGTGCAAAAAATAAATAAATAAATAAATAAAAATTTTATGGAAAAACAAAAATCCCCGGATACTTCATGCTTAACACAAGATTGTTTCTTCAGATATAGAGAGACCATACTCTAACAACCATGAGAACAGGAGATGAGCATCCATCCGATGGACAAGGAGTGCCAAGTGCTGTACACAATGTATAGTGTGATATTATTGGTAAATATGCATGGTGGTGCACAATGCACACACCTTGACAAGAGATAAGAGTCTCATAGAGCTATGTAGTAGTATGTAGGGGAGCAAAGAAGCCCAAATATTTGGGCTGGAAATCATGTGATATTCTTGGACTCTAATCCAACATTCCATGTCAATGGACCTATTACGCACATGCGTGCCATGCCCTAATTAGGGCTTGTTACATTACACAAATGCAAACCCAACAAATAACCCAAAAACAACTAGCCCATCGTCTCAAATAAGCCAAAAACAACCAACCCATAGTCTCAAATAAGCCAAAAACAACCAACCCATGGTCTCAAATAAGCCAAAAACAACTAACCCGTCCTCTCATTGCCTCCTAATCAACATGAGTTTATTCCACTCACTATGCTAGACACCAGTGTTTGGCTGGGTATTGAGTTTTGATCCGGTTATCAAGTTGGTTTGTAACCTACCAATCGGTTCTTGATCTTTTGGATTAACCGGTGATATTGATAATCGCCTGGTATTGAATTTTTCAAAAATCTAAAAACCTACCCGGATGACCTGATTGTCATCCATGTAAGTTATCAATCTTTAAACAATAATATTTATTTATTTATTTATAAATTAAAATTATTTTTAAAAAAATTTATAAAAGCTTTTAACCCATTAATAATCGATAGAAGAATATGTAAGTATCAATTGGCCATTTGATAACCTACCCTTCAGCATAATCAATGATTATTACCCAAATTTTGGATAACCTACCCACCAACCAATTTTTGTATATATTTGATATTGACAACCTATGTGATCTTTTTAAGAAATTCAATAAAAACCTACTTGACAGAAAAAAAATTTTAAAGAGAAATAACCGGCCAGCACTGGTAGATACCCATCAGGATGGTTATGCTTAGAGCTTTTTGTATGCAGCATACCTAATCAATTGGGCTCATATAAATATGGTGTCTAAGGTGATGCTCTAATAAGTCAAACATTAGGACATTGTGTTATTAAATTAGGAAGCTTAAGTAAGTGTACATTAAATCCCACTAAATTTACATTAAAATCTCAAAAGATCTTGAGGAGATCCTGTCTACAGCTCTTTTTAATTATTTAAATCCAGGGCTCATAAATTTTGGTTCCATAATTATCCATATTGTGTGTGTTGTAAGTCAAAGAGATTAGAATTTAGGTCTTTGTTATTTATTAATTACACAGATAAGGGGGTGGGTTCCATGGAATGGATAACCCAGAATCCAGATCTTGACCAGATCCCCAATCTGGTTGTCCTCTGGAGATTGGGTTTGTGACCCAGGGTCAATGGATTTGTCCAATAGGTAGTTGGAACTTTACCCACCCACCAATTGGCTTCATCCCTTTAGGATATCAAGTTTGAAGTTTAAACCCTCACTTCAAGTGCCTTGTGAATATTGCAAACATAAAGAGAGAGTATCCAAGTAACTCTAAGGGGGGGAGAGAATAGGGTTTGAAAATTTGGCATAAGTAAAACCAGCCTTGATCCATCAAGGAGTCCACTAGTTAGATATCAAAATGTTGAGTTGCCGAATTTTTTTGAAGCTTGGGAACAAAAACAAATAAAAACTTGCCACCAATATAAAAAAAAAAGGGCTCTCCAACGCAATGGAGATAGGGAGTTTACATTGGTGGATGAATGGAATTGCACCAATTTGAACAATGGAATAGTGGGAATGGCATGAAGAGTTTGTGGAAATTATAAATGTTTTGAAGCTCCCCCATTCCCAGGTTTTACAACTAAAAATAGGTTAGAGTAGACCTCACATTATTCTAAATCACAATGGATTTTTATCAAACTTTGGAGTTCATAAAAATGGGTTCAAAATATGGCTACTTTGGAAATAAAATGTCGTGGCATCAAAACATGTGGGAACTACAACTCCATGATAGTTGATGCAAAACTATTTTGCAAAGTTTTTTTTCTCTAAAAATTATTTGAGTGAGTATCAAGTATTGAATTATATCAACTTTCTCCAACACATGATGTAGCAGGCCAAACATGATCAATTCAACACATTGTTTTGAACAGTGTGAGATCCTGAAGACATGCTTTAGTTCTAAGAATCAATGAGAGTCAAGACTTTACAAACAAGTTATACTACCCACATAATTAAAGACTTTCTCCCATTTTGCATCATGTGACTTCATTATTTTAGGACTAGGTGAATTGCACAACTTCCAAACAATTGATTTCTTTTTCAACTAATTTTGCTATTTTTTGAAAAATATTTTTTAAGAAACCCTGCTTCCAATATATGCCTTATATGAAATCCAAGATTAAGAAGGAAAAAAAAAGAGAGAGAGAATATTGGGTTTTTCAAATGGCAATTTTTTTTTTCCAAAATGGTGATTTTTTTGTAGAAAGGCCCACCCAATACCTAGGTCAAACCAAACCAAACTAACTATAGTGATTGTGCATGTCACAACTGGTTCATTCATGATCACTTCTCCTTTCAATGATTCTTCCCAACAGGCTCTTTTGGGGGGGGGGAGGGGGGAGAAGATCCAAAGTGGAAATTGCCAATAAAAGTGGGAAACTTCTAGAACAACACCGTCACAAACCTTTTTTATCTTGCCATTTTTTGGGATTTTTTTAATTTTTTTAAATTTCCATTCCCTAAGACCCCAAGCCAAACGACCCACCTTGTTTCGATGGCTTTTTCCAAATACAAAATAATTGTGAAAAACCAAATAGGTAATGAGGGACCAAGGGTCCAAGGATGGCCATGGATTTTAGGGTCTAATCTAGCTAGATCATTGTGATACCATGTCTGCATGTCAAGGTAATTATTTATCGCGGTAGGTCCCCCCCCTCCCCACATAAGTAAAGGAGAAATTTTACTAGAAAACACCCATAACACCCCCAACCCCCTTCCAGGATGACTAGAAAAAGGGTAGGGCACAAGCATTTTTCAGTTGGATAATAGATATAAATATCAAGCAAAAGATTAATATTTTGCCACTTCAAATTGAATCATTAACATCTCTCATACTATTCTTTGAAGCTTATATGTCCTCCCCGACACAACACGCACCCCACCCCTTCCACCCGCCCCAATGCTTGATTAGGCTAAAGCTTGTGTCAGATTTGTATTTTTAATTTGTTCCCAATGTGTTCCTATCAAATTCCCAATCTGTTCCCATCAGGTTTTCACAATGTTCCCCAAGTTCTCAATGTGTTCCCCAATATATTCCTAATAGCACCTTGTTTTTTATCCTTTCTTGGTCAGCCATGGTTCAACTTCATGTATATAAGTTGTAAGGTTGGGGGGGGGACAAATGGAACATGACAAAGCATGCTTTTATTTTGGGGAAGGAAGCAATTTAGGTTTCTACTTTGGGGAGTGCCCCATGTTCCAAAATTGTTTGTGATCAGCCATTCAAAAGGCTCTTTTTAAGGAAATTTACGATAGTCAATTTAAATTTTGAAAAAAAAAATTAAGAACCAAACCCAAAACTCACTTAAAAATATTCTTGAACTTTTAGTTTGGTTTGCTAAAATTGTTTAAAAGTCTATGCATGGTGTGGGTGGTAGCATGTTGTTCTTGTGCAGAAGGTTTATTTGGAGCTTTACAATGGCTAAAGACAAAATTTGTGTTTATTGAAAGCATGGATGGAATTAATGAAGATAGGGTCCTTAATGTGAAGACAACCTTTTCTTGTAACTTGTCAAATGTTGATAGTGTAGCCCAACTATCACAACCCTAGCCTTGGGCTCACGACCAAGGCAAGGGCTTGCAAGAATGTGAGACAAGAAGGAGGCCCAGGAGGCACATTTTATACTCTCGAAAGTGCAGGAGAGTGTGAGAGAATGAGTCCTCACACTCCCAAGTGAACTCCCACTTGGGCATTTAGAGTCCCGATGGACTCCCGAATCTTCAAGGAGTGATTGCAAGAGTCAAAACCCATTAGATTGAAGAGTTTTTTATTTCATTGGAAAGCTATTGAAACAGAAATGTCTAAAATGAACTTGCATGACTCATTTGGACATATGAAACACAAGTTATGGCCAAAAGAAAAGCCACTAAAAGTCGGGAATTGATCCGATTTCCTTGCGCAGGTGGTATTCGACATACAATTGGAAAGCTTTCGACGAGGGCTACAACTTTGCTTCAGACCTCATCTCAATCAAAGGTCTGCACACAAAGTTATGGGCCCCAAAGTCGCGAAAATCCCAATTTTGGGAATTTCGAGACGAGACAAAATGCCATTTGGATGTGGGCCTCGTAGATAAACACATAATATACTATAAGGGGGAAGGTGGTGGCTTCCCCCAAGTCTGGGCTGTGGTGAGTCTTGTGAGTCTGAGTTTGCCCGTGGCTCGTCCTAACACCAAGAGTGCTCCAACTATGCATTAACCAACTTGTTGTTTGGTTTTGTGTATGTTCGTGTGAATGATTAATTACTTGTCATTCTTCCTAGTCCCATCCTGGAAGTCCAGCACGCTCCTTTACCCCCAAAGTGCTATGAACCATGGAACGTGCCCTAACTCCTTGCTCTTTCATTATTTTTCACTTCAGACTCACCTTTGAGTCTATCAAGGAGCTTGGGGGCGTGTCACCAACAATGTGAAAATGACTTATCACAAATTGATGATGTGCATCTTCAACTTATAAATTTTCAAGTTATAAATTTTCAAGTTATACAATGGAGAACCCACACAACAAGACTTTTCTTTGCTTTAAATGACAATTTACATTTTGACCTTATCAAGCCTCAAATGCAACAATGTGTCACTCACATAACATTCTAAAATAAAGCTCCATACTTAGAAAGGGACTCATCAAATACAACATATGATATTCCATCTAGAAGTGGCAGTACTCTTAAGAATACATATGTTGATAATGTTCATTCTCATTTACTTATTAAAAAGAAAGGATCTACTAAGTGAGAAAATAATTGCTAAGCTTTCTAAAATAGATCATAGTTGACAAGAGAAGAAAAAAGTTGGGTTGATTAATTCTACAATCAATGCATTTTTTGGTGATGAAGAATAACAAAAATCTTTTGAGGAACATTGTGTTTTATATTTGCAAAAGTTATAGGCCTTTTTCAACACGTGAAAATATATGGCTATGAAAGTTAATATTGTGTCAATGCCCCCATATTGTGCTTCCTTCTTTTTTTCTTTAATGGAATAAGTGTTTCCTAGGATGGTCATAAAGACCATGGAATGTGCTACCAAATTTGGAATCTACAACTACTATTGCTATTAATTTTGATCTTTGGATGTCCAAAGGTGGTGTGGACACATTTGTCTTGGTCATTAATTATTTGAATGAGGCTTGGACCCCTAGGCATGTTATTGTTGGGTTGTTTGAAGTGCATGAAATAACTAGAAATGCCATGGTTTTACAACTCTAATCTATGTTAAAAAAAATTGGATTAATTCACCTTGTGATTGCTTTTGTGAAAGAAGAAATAACAACTTGGGAACCGTGGCTACAACATTGTAGTCAATAATTGATTGTGAACTTTTGAAGTTTTTACGAATTTATAAAGGTATTTCCTTTGGGCATGTGATGTTTAAACCATGTCAATATGCAATGAATGATAATAAGGTTTATATGGGTTTCATTCCAATGATTGAAAAATGTTCAAATTGATTTATAGAAAA
>Ga0116229_10014740_pt1 | contig 10810 bp, 7 predicted proteins | sample S1TSphgellanicum_3_FD_87313 | JGI IMG/M metagenome (GOLD analysis project Ga0116229, IMG submission 87313) | Host-associated microbial communities from peat moss isolated from Minnesota, USA - S1T2_Fc - Sphagnum magellanicum MG | ecosystem: Host-associated > Plants > Peat moss > Unclassified...
ACTATGGGTGACTCACCTTTCTCTTCTTCATCATCACCTTTGTAGCTGCCTGTATCACAATAACGACCAACATATGGACTGTGAGAGTTTTCATTTTCAACCTGCAGCTGCCACAATTGTTAGGAGTCAAAGACATATGAATGGAGGATTACAGGTTGCAGCCAAGATACTGACATTGCCCACTGCAGGACCTGTGAAGGAAATGAGTGGATCTCATTTAGCTGAGTAGATCAGCAATGAGGAGACAGTGAGAAAAGTGCTTTGATAGCCTTTAATCACTGAACTATGCCCAATTTGGATGAAGTAAGATTGCAGAGAAAACTCCACAAATTTGATGGAACTGTTGTGTTAATTCTGGTCAAACCAAAACAAACAAACACAAGAATAATGGAGGTGGTCATAAGATTATCACACCTTCACAATCATCACGGATGGCATTGCCTGGCTACTGTTACTTTCCAATGACTTCATCAGCTGAAGATGAATACAAATATTCTGCTTATGCATAAACATAAGGCAAATAATCTATACTTGGGCTCTGTGTTGCTTGACACTACCGGGATGATCAACTATTTTTTTCCTCTTATTATGTTCCCATACAGTTTCCAATAATTCATCATTATTTATGTCAATCTAAAATTTAATTTAATTTAACATTAATATAAATATCATGGAGATGAAAGGCCACATGTTAATTTGCCTTTTCATATCCATGTTGGTGGGTAGGGGAAGGAGTGAGGTAGTTAGGCTTGAAAATGAGGTAGGTGTGAATTGTCTCTGGAATTGTCCAGGGATGTTCATACAAAGGATTCCGAAAACTCACCCATATATACCAGTTCCTCATTCCTCTCATCACTAGAATTATAAAAAAATGATGTATGTCTATCTGTGCCATCTGAACCTCCCTCTGCCAAGTCTAACTACCTCAACTCCTTTCCCCTTACCACCTACATGGATCTGAAAAAGCAAATTAACATGTGCCTTTTCATCTCCATGTTATCAATATCAAATAATTCAAGTGACAATGCTGGTTTAGGGTCAACAACTTTAGGTTCCATTACAGATCTTGTTAATTATAAAAAAGACTATGTCCTGTGTTTCTATTGCATTTGCAGAAGCAACAGGAACACTGGGTTGTGAAGTCAGCTATCACTCAAGAGTCATCTCAAATCCCAAAAGTCAATCAATATATTCATTCAAGCTGCAACAATCCTTTGAGGGTTTAGGTTCCCCTCTGCAAGTAAACACCTAAGCCTAAGTTACAGAGAGGCTTCCTGCACCCTGAACATATCCTTTAAGCAGACCACTGGTGACTAATTGGATGCAATACATCTGCTTCAGCAACTAGAAAAATATCAATTGTGCATAAAACTCCAGGAAAGCACTTTGAAGGCAGCTCATTTGTTTGTCAGTTCTGGCCAAACCAAAATGAGCATGAAAAGAATGAATGTGGTTCTGACTTCCAGGACAAATAGAAACAAAAATGAGAAGAATGAGTGTGGTCATAACCTTGGGAGTATCACTCACAAAATGTCAGATCTTCACCTTTGTAATGCATGGCAGTGACTAGCTCCCAGCATTCCCAGTGAATTCATCACCTCCTGAAAGTGAGTGTAGATAAATATAAAATAATCTGCTCAGGAATTAGGGCTTCCAATTAAAAATATGTCCTGCATTTCTGTCAAATTTTTCACAAGCAGTGGGAAGACCTAGAAATGATGTCAGCCAACACTTAAGAGGCATAGAAGGAAGTGAGTGCAAATAAGAGGAAAGAAGAATGAGGATCACACTTCTGTAGGAATGTAGGAGCATTATCAGAAAAGTGGAACAAGCTTACCTTGCAACATACTTTCAGGTGGCAAGAAGTGAGCAATGGGAGGAAAATGCCATACCTGAGTGCAGAGGAAAACACCGGTGAGATTAAGGTCAATAACATCTTGCCACTGCTGCTTCTTCATCCTCATCAGCAAGGTGTCCTTTGTGATTCCTGTACAATGGACATAAGCGCTTTGTTCATGAACCCTGGAACTTCACCAGCAAACATAAAATAACTGCCATCTCCTGAAGCCTTGGCAGAAAAGACATTAGGATAGTATGCACTGTTGAAGCAACAATGCTGGAACTTCCATGAAGAAAGGTTTTAGCTAGAGCTTTTGCATCTTCAAGATATGAGGGGCAAGAACTGGCTGGAATAATTACCAGCATTATTGACAAGGATGTCTATGGTTCCCCACTTGTCAAGAGCCTGCAGAGATTAGACAGCATGAACAGGCTTAGTCCACAAAGAATTTCCATACAGAAATGTGAGAAATGCTCTGCAAACATCCATGGAAGAACAGCTGAGAAAGAATCCCACCGCTTTAAAAAGAGCATCCACATCAGCCTCCTTGGACATATCTCCGCCACAAACCAGAGCAGATCCCCCAAGATCTTCAATCTGCATACCAACCACGATCCCCTCAAATCAGGTTCTAAATGACAGAATGTAAGTGCGTGATTACATAACTGACAACCTTAGTTGTAATGAAGGCACCCTTGATCCGACAGCGGATGCAATCGCCAATGCTCCTTCCAAGAATGGCTAACTAACCTGTTGCGCTACTTCTTCAGCTTCTTTCGACGACCTCGCATAGTTCACAAGTACCTATCATGCAAACACGAAGCTCGGATCACAACATTCTCATTCAAAGGCACACAGGAGAAAACCAGTCTCATATTCTTCTTGTGTGAAAGAAGCGTGTGTCACATTCCTGCAAATTTTGACAGAAAACCGTAAGGCAGAAGCCAGAACACAGCAGATTTCACAGGCATCGTGATTCAGAGGCAGAGATCAAAGCAAAACATTACAAAACAAAGATACGTCTCATTCGGAACGCACCTTCCCGCCGGCTCCCCCGAGCGCAAGCGCTATAGCCTTGCCAATACCCCGAGAAGAGCCCGTAACGATCGACACCGGCGCATCCACCAGCTTGATCGGCTCGGACACCGCCGGCTCCGTCGTGGCGAAGGATTGCGCTCTCACTCCCCACCATCTACCCGGGCTGGCGGAACCTTTGGAGCAGGGTTTAAGCCGGAGAGCGGGAAGAAGAACAACAGCTTGTCCAGAGGAAGGCAGTAGGCGCGGGGATAGCTGGAGAGGAGTTCGGGTACATGCTGAGGAAGAGGAAGCCACCGCAGCTGACGATGCCGCCGTCCAAGTCCACAATGACGTTGCTACTGCCATGCCCCCTTCTTTTCCCCTACTCCCCCCCCCAACCACCAGGTTGTCACTTGTGAAACGAACACCAAAAAGACTGCGGTAAACAAAAACAACCGCGAAAAAAACTCAAAAGAAAGAAACAAATGACGAAATGCAAAGAACGCGCGCAGGGAGACAAATGCGGATTGCACACAGACACTCACTAGCATGCATGAGAGAGAGAAGAGCGAGAGAAAAACAGGCGGAGAAGACGGGCGGAGAAGACGAAGGGGGAGAAGACGGCCGGAGGAAACGAGGGGGCAGAAAACAGGCGGAGAAGACGAGGGGAGAAAAGACGGCCGCAGAAAACGAGGGGGGCAGAAAACAGGCGGAGAAGACGAGGAAGACGGAAAGCATGGCGAGCGGACAGCTTACCAACAAGCACACGCACTTGATCGCCGCTAATCACACCACCACTAATCCAGACTAAAACTTGATTAGGTAATCGGCTCCGCTCTCAAGGAATTTATTATGTTGGTAATTCTTCTCCCATGCACCACATGCGCTGCTGCATTGTGAGAGTTTTCTTGATTCGAATCGGTGCTGCGTCTTACTTATTGCTTTGATTGATTTCCAGGGAAGAAAGAAATGTTTATATGGGGGTAATGCCCCCACTGCCCAGAGTGAGCACAGACATTCTCGAAATAATGGTCTCTTCCCCTTATTAGCTTGCACAATGGTTGTCACAATTGCACATGAGATGCTGAGATGACAGCAAGGTAATGAATGGGAAAGGGAGGGAAATCTTTCCAGGTGCTCTGCTGTAGTATGAGCACTCATTTTGCATTGAAGAGCTGCAAATTGTTTTGGAAATCAACTCATTAATGTTGGGAACTTTGAGAAATGAAAAATAACAAGCTACAAGCCACAAAGAATCTTTCAGGTTTCTACTTCTTTCACTCACACTCTTTGCACCCATGGAGTGTCATAATGCTATCTTGATCAATCATGTTTTATGGTTTTGCAATATTTGCTTTCAGTCTTTTTTCTCTCTCAATTTTGTAATGCAACCAGAGTGATTAGTATCCCTTGATAGATTTCACCTTAATTGGTGACACTTTTGTAGAGGATCATCTAAACAATAGCCAGTAGACAGAATTGAGACAACCAAGAGTTTTTTTCAATCTTGAATCATGTTTGAACAAAATCAATTATGGTTTCACCTTCTTAATTTCTTCATGTTTTGTATTTAGGTCATAATGAACTAACAAAAGTAGGATGCATGTTTGGGAATTGGCCATGACATGCTTCCCAAGCTAACCATTTCTACCCCCACCTACATAACAAATTCCTACAATGAAATTAACTCTTTGAAGAAGATACCTAAAATTCTTTCATATCCTCATATTTGTTTTGTTTGGAATAACACAAAAAACTAACTCCCAACAAATTTGAAGATAATTAATGCTACACATCAAGAAAATTATCAAGCAATTTCCATATTTCTAAATTGAAGGTCACCTGTCAACAAAAATTGGGAAGCCCTGATGTAAAGTCAAAAGGTCCTTACAAGACTGACGAAGGGAAAACAAATGAGAATATATATTAAGAATGGGTATAAGAAATGAAGTGCTAGCATTTGCTCACCTTTTAAACTCTTTGAAAACTTTAATCTCTTGTAGCTCATGAAGAGCTCAAGGTAACCCAATTTTGTTGCACAAGTTTGTTGCCCTATGTTACACTCACCAAATTTCCATTCATTCAAAAAAAAAAGGAATTATTATTGCCCTTTGTAAATATGAAAAACATTCAAGAAAATAATAACCTCTCTCATTTCTATTCCCTTTGCATTGCGATGATAAGGCCTTTTCTCTAGGCTCTTATAAGTGCATCCTAAAATAAAAATTATAAATCAAAGCTTTTTGACCTTTTTGGCCTTTTGTTAACCTTGTGTTGCCATAGCAAAACTAAACATTTTCTTCTCTCCTACAAGTGCATGAAATGCTTAAAAGAACATATGTTTCCAACTCTTTTTCATCTTTATGTTGCTATGAAAACCCTTTACATTATCTTCTATAGGTTTGTGTTGTAGCGTTGAGTGGGTATTAAAATCTTCATTATATTTACTTAAGTTTTCAAGTTAATTCTTAGCTTGACAATTAGACATCGGAACATCTCCACCATTGGCATTGCATTATTCCCTATAGTTGAATTGTGCACATTATCTTCAATAGCCGAAAATGCCTTTTGTTGGTTTGCCCAACCCTAAACCCCACTCACAATTTGTCATTTATGTCATCTCTCCCAAATGATTAATGCATTTTTTTCACTTTTCATGTTTTTCTTCATTCTTTGCACAAACTTCATTCTCATCTCCCATTATAATAGTTTTTTCTTTTTTTCTTTTTTTTAAAAAAATTTAAAAATCAACCATGGAGCATTGGAAAAACCAATTATTTATTTTATTGAAACAATGAGAATGAGGACTTGTGGTTCAATGCTACATTAGGTTAGATGGAGCTTGAAGCACTCCAACAAAGACATGAAGGGTCAATGCATGGGCATAAACCAAACATAAAAAAAGAGGGAAGCATGTCACTAATGAATCTAGCAAGATTATTTTGCACCAACTCCAACCTAAGATGAATCATTTTTTAGGAGGTGTTATAAGATGTGTCAATTTTTATTTTGCAAGATCATGCAAGATGTGTGTGCATATGATTTTTATTTCTTGGAAAAGTCAAATGCTTGTGGGGTCATTAGTCTTTCTTCCATTCAAAAGTGTACAAACACAATGATAATGTTGGCTTATGGATTGGTTGTCAACGCATGCAATGAATATTGTAGGATTAGAGAAAGAACAACCATTAAATGTTTAAAATAATTTATGGAAGCTTTTTAAGAGCTCTTGCAATTAAATACTTATGACAATTATCATGAATTAATATAAAAAATCAAATGGTGATTAATGCATAAAGAAGTTTCCTTAGCATGTTTGCTTTGTTAAATTATATTCATGATCACTACAAAGAATTGCCCCATTGCTTGGCAAGGGCAATTCACTAATAAAAAATAACCACAAGTTGATTATCCTATAAGCAATTGTCGAATAGAGCTCAAAAATTTAACATGCATTTTTTGGATTACTAAGTGATAGCAACATGACTTGAATGTGTTGGATAGATTGCCATTAATTTTTGATTTATTGTCGGGTGTAAGCACAAACTTGGTTTTTGAGGTCAATGGCAACATGTATCCTTGTTATTATTTGTTGGCTGATGGAATTGATCCTTAATGATCTATACTTGTGCAAAATGTCCGTAACCCCAAGGTGAAAAACAACAATGTTTTGTCAAAACATAAGAAGCTGCATGCAAAGATGTGGAATGATGTTTTGGAGTTCCACAAATGCAATTTGGAAATATAGCAAACCCTAATAGACAATGGGACCAAAAAATCATAGTTGACATCCTGATGGCTTGTCTAGTGTTGCACAACATGACAATAGAAGATGAATATAATTTGAATTTAGAAAGGGACTTTCATTTGAGGATTATGTTGAAAGCACCACTCAAATTGAAAACTATGATTCTCATTACAATCTTTGAAATGATTTCATAGAACATTTGTGGCAATTAAAGGACAACAACCAGCTTTGAAGGGTAAAAACATGCTACAATGGACTTTTTTGGATGTTCCAATGATAGTTTTTTTTATGGGTGAATCAAGTATTGTTGCATTGCTTGCAAATCTATTTGAGAAACTTGGCAAGAGTGAGATGAAAAATTAAAACCTACATTTTAATCTTTCAAACCCAAAAAAATTTACCAAAAGGATAAATGTTCAATCCAAAGTGGGCTTTACAAAGGATGGTACATCCAATGGCCCTAGTCCAAACTATTCAAAAAACTATCATTATGGACTTTTTTCTTCTAGTGGAGTTGAAAATTAAGCCTACAACTTTTTACCACCACACATTGAAATACCATAACACTTAAGATGAAAAAATCAAACAAGAAAAAGCCTTTAAAAAATTTTAAGATTTAAAATGAAAATGAAAATTCGTAAAGTCCATTTTGATATTTAAATTGACTTTTTCAAGGCCCATATTTTTGAAGGTTTAAAAAAAAGGTTTAAATTATGGTGATATAAACTTGGAAATGGAAAAAATTGTGAATTTCAACACCATTTAAATCTTTTAAAAAAAATTCACTAGATTTATGGACTTTGAGCTATCAATTTTGGTCTGGTGTAGTGTGCTTTTACCCTGAAATAAAATGCTCAAGAATCACTTTGTTCATTACTTGTGTGATTTTTGAATCTAGATTGCAACGATTGTTTCTTCTTGATTTGGAATTATATGCACATCTTCTAAATCATTTTCATTAACATCTAGTGCTTGAGGTTGCTCTATTGGAACAATTGCCAATGGTGGAGTTTTGAAACAAACATGAATCTTTTCAAGTTCTTCCCCTTTATACAAACAAAAAGAATTTTTGGTTTAAAAAAAGACAACTTAGTCCTCTAACATTGTAAACAATGCCATAATGTTTTAATTATCTAGAATAAATGTTTTCTTCAATGTGGTTGTAGCCATAACTATTGTGGCACAAACTTGAGCCCTCATGGCATTTTTTCATTTTTTTGTTTTTCTTTTGATGCCTTTGAACCTTGTGGCCTTTTTGGAATTGTGTTAACTAGAGATGGGTACTTGTAAACAATAAACAACTATGTTTCACTTGTGTTTAGTTCAATAGGATTGTCACAAAACTTGCATTTTTTTGGCAACATATTTTTAAATTTTTCATGCATATTAGCCCAACATGGCAAATCTTTCAAGATTAACCAACAATGAAGATATGTGAATGATGACACATATGTTTGATCCTATACACTTTAAATATTTTGGAAGAGTATTTTCATTTGATGTCCCTAATTCACACAATGCATTCATAGCACTATAGTTCCCACAAAACTTTGTAACATCGTGTTTTATAATCCCTCATTTCGTCTCAATGACTTTGTTGGTCTCTTTGCACAAGCTTGAAGTCAATGAACAATGTAATGAAAGTGCACCTTTTCCCAAGATGTGGTTCATTTCCATCCATTCCTTATCATAGGTCTTGAGAGATATGAAAAAAATTAATGCACAAGACCTTCTCTTTCTTAGCAACAAATTGTTTTCCCTTCTTGCTTTTTGATGTTGTAACACTTTTGCCTTGTGCGTGTAGTGTAAAAGATTTTCTTGCGAAGGTTGATGACATCATTACTTTTTACACTTGATGTCAAAAAATTTGATAGTGGGTCCACCTAGGTCTCAATATTTTGTGCAAAAATGCAATGTTAAAAATGAATCTCTAATAGGGCCAATAGGTTTTGTATTGGTTGGATAGATGGGTGGTGCTATCTTTTTGGGTTTATTGGCAAGTGCCATGGGAATGTGCCATTGATGGATCATTTATGGGATTGCAGTAGAGATGTTTTTAGTCACCTTGCGTGAAAAGTATTAGGCTAAAAAAAAAACCAATAGTTTTTTGGCAAGAAAAAAATGACACCTTGAAAATCAATTGGGTTAATATGTGTTTTAACCTTTAACTTAGGTTTGGTAAAACATGAACCCCCATGTCCAATTTTTTTGGGTTAAGTCAATCTAATAAGGTGCAATGTTTAATGTAAGTAGGGTTTAAGTGTTGGTTAATTAGGGGTTGGGTTTCAAATTAAACTTCAAGTTCCTAGTGACAACTAATTAGGGTCAAATACATGTCTCATGGATATTGGTATTTCCATGAAAACAAAATGCCAAAAGTTGGCGACTAAACTCTACTTCATGTTTTGTCATTTTGTCATTCAATTAGGTTGTGACATACTTATGAATGTTGTTGTCATTACTTTTGATTTTTAATAATCAATCGATGTGAAGTGCAAGCAATTGGTAGTCTATGTTGTTACATGTAGTAATACTTTTGTGAACCAAAATTAAATCTTGATGTGATTTCAATAACAAAAAAGGACACACATTTTGATACAATAATTGAATCCATTACTTAAACTTAATTTATTCTCAATTCATAAGTCTATTTAATATTTTTCAATATATTTATCACTATGTATTGACAAAATACTATAAATTTATGTCTTTTTCACAAAAATCATTACAATTATGGCTTCTTAATAAAAAAATTATAATGATTTTTTAAATGCATAGTTTTACCACAAACACCTGGGAATTTTAAAAAATAAAAATAAAACTGTTAAGGAAATGATTTAAAGTATCATCCATTTTTAGAATTTGAAAAGATTATTTCAAATATGTAAGTAATATTGAAATCTACAATATCATCCAAAAAATCAAAAATTTCCTTTGAAAACCATATTATTAAAATTGACTCAAGAAATAAAATTAAGGAATAGAAAGTTAGAAAATATTTTATTTGAAAAAACCATTAACATTTTACAACCATTGAAATCCACAAGTTGTTTGGCAATTGAGTCTTTAGAAAATAAATAACTAAATTTTTGTATGGTTGTGGAATTCCTTTCAATGTTGTTAGGTCATTTAATTATGACGAGGTGATAGATGTAGATATAACATATGGTCTTTGATATGTTCTTCTTAATTTATCGAAACATGATAAGATAAGTTTTTTTAAAAATACACATAAACAATCCAACATGGAAAAACAATTCACTTCATATCGAACTATGGAAAGGTGGTTTCAAATTTAGTTGTGCTTCTTGTTGCCAAAGGCATGTCAAAACATTTCAATTGAGATTTTTATGTGGTAGGTAATGCCTTTAGAATGAGGCATTCTTGAAATGAGGGCCTACACAAGGTGATAAGGGCGTACACGAGGTGAAACTCCTTGGGTAAACCCTTATTTCAAGCATGCCATGCCTTGCTCCAAGGTTGGTGTTGCCTAAAATAATACCATCATTTTTTTCTTTGTTTTTCTTTTATTTTGTGATACCCAACGAATGTTTTTTTGGGGGAAGAATTTTTGCAACTAACAAGAAAAAAAAAGGGAAGGTGCAAAAAATACAATGTTTTTTTTCCTTTTTTGGGAGCCCTCTCAAAGAATGGGCCCAAGTTGCCATATTATGATGAAGACAAATCTAAAGTCATGACATTTAGATAATAGGTTCCAACAAGTCAGCAAAATATAGGAAAAATTCTAAATCCCTCATTCAATGTCTAACTAAATTTGTCTTCTTGTGCATGATCACCAATCCACCTACTTCAAAAAATTTAAAAAGAAAACACTATATCCAACAAGTAGGGAAGTTTCAAAAATAAAAAGTTTCATCACAAGCAAGGAAATTTTTCAATTTTTGAAATGTTCCTATGCTTATTGAAAGAACTATTCATGCATGTAAGGAGCCCTCAATTATCACTAAAGTAGAAAAAAGGGGGAAGGTGTTATAGTTGTGAAACACTTGAATTCAAAAGATTGGGTATGACAATTATAATGTTTTTCTTGGCAGATTTTGTCATTTTTTCACCAAAAAATTTGGCAGTGTTAATTAAAAATTTTCTTTTTTTGGGGGGGGGGGGGGGGATTTTTTTCCAATTAAAAATAATAACCCTGGACATCCCTACTTTGAAAAAAATGAGGGCGAGTCCATTGCCTTTAT
>Ga0116229_10014741_pt1 | contig 10810 bp, 9 predicted proteins | sample S1TSphgellanicum_3_FD_87313 | JGI IMG/M metagenome (GOLD analysis project Ga0116229, IMG submission 87313) | Host-associated microbial communities from peat moss isolated from Minnesota, USA - S1T2_Fc - Sphagnum magellanicum MG | ecosystem: Host-associated > Plants > Peat moss > Unclassified...
GTGCCTTCGCACGTCACGCGCAGCGTGCCTTCGCACGTCACGCGCAGCGTGCCTTCGCACGTCACGCGCAGCGTGCCTTCGCACGTCATGCGCAGCGTGCCTTCGCACGTCACGCGCAGCGTGCCTTCGCACGACACGCGCAGCGTGCCTTCGCACGACGGACAAGTCCTTAGAACCTGTTTGTTTAGTTGGGGGATAAAGAGGGGGCGCGCGTACCGTGATGACATTACGTATGCCCCCCTCTTTATCCCCCAACCAAGTAATGGGGTCTGGGGACTTGTCCCCGTCGTGCGAAGCACGCAATCGCGTGACGGGGTCGAGGGGCGGAGCCCCCGCCTTCCTTCCCTTCAAGCTGCGCTCGCATTCAGCAACGCATGCGTCGCGTCGCCCCACTCGGCGCCGGCGCGGGCGGCGCGCCAAGACGTGGCGAAGGCGGCGGCGAAATCGGCGTCTTCGGGGGCATTGGCGAGGGCCTCGCGCGCGATGGCGGTGCCCGCCTGGCTGTCGGTGGCCATGGCGGCGAGGATGCGATCCAGATCCAGCACGGTGTCGGGCACGCAGCTGCGCAGCACGGCGGCGGGATCGGCCAGCAGGTCCTCGAACCACAGGATGGCCGGCGGCGCCGGCTCGCCGAGCAGCTTGTCGGCGGCGTCGAGCGCCTGGCGCAGCACGGCGGCGACCGAGGCGGGGGTTTCGCCGAAGGTGCGGTGCCGCGATAGCGCCCAGGGGGCCAGCCGGCGCCACAGCAGAAACGCGCGGCCGCCGCCGGCGGCGGCCAGCAACGGCAACGGACGCGCGTTGCAATGGCTGCGGAGCTTGACGAACGGGGCGGCCCCCAGCGCGCGGCACAGGGCCGCGAGGCAGGTGTGCAGCAGGGCGACCTCCATGTCCGGGCCGATGCGCATGCGTTCCTCGCGCCGGAAGCGGCAGACCTGGGTCAGCATGTCGGGTTCCGACGCGCACGGCACGCCGCATTCCGCCAGCAAGCGGGCGAGCAGCGTGCTGCCGGTGCGGCCCGGCGAGAAAATCAGCGACGGGCGGCACGGCGTGCCGGCGTCGAGCGCGGCGAGTTGCTCGAACGGCACGGTGACGACCTGGCGCGCGTCGCGCAGTTGCGCGGCATAGAGAAACGGCGCGTCGAACAGCGCGCCCATGTCCGCGCCGTGCAGGCTGAACAGAACGCGTTCGGCCTGCATGTCGGCGCAGTACGCCAGCGCGCGCGTGGGGAATTCGCACGGCGTGTCGCGCCGGCGCAGCACGAAATCGTCCGGTGCGACCAGGTCGCGCTGTTCCCGCTGGCGGTCATCGATGTCGAAGTGCAGCAGGCGGCGCTCGGGCATCGTGCATTAGCGGCCCGACCAGCCCGGCGCGCCAGGGCGCGGGCAATCGAAAAGAGAAGGAAGACCTGTTCTTTTTTGAAAAAAAGAACCAAAAAACTTTTGCTCTTGCGCTCTGATCACCAGACGTGGCCTGCGTGGGACTGCGCGGAACCAAACAGACAAGAGTTTTTTGGTTCTTTTTTCAAAAAATAACGCTGCTTCCTTCCCCTGGCTTGACTGGCGCACGCGCCGGGCGCTGGGCTAAGGCAGGCCATGGCGGATAAATTGAACGTCGCGGTCCAGATGGACCCGCTCGACTCGATCAATATCGATGGCGATAGCAGCTTCGCGCTGATGCTCGAGGCGCAGCTTCGCGGGCACGCGCTGTGGCATTACGAAGTGCGGCATCTCTCGCTGCAGGAAGGGCGGACGTCGCCGGACGGGCGCATCGCCGAACGCGTAACCGCCATCGCACGGCCGGTGACGGTACGCCGGCAGCGCGGCGACCATTTCACTGCCGGTACGGCGGCGCGCGTCGATCTCGGCGCCATGGACGTGGTGCTGATGCGCCAGGATCCGCCGTTCGACATGGCCTACATCACCGCGACACATATATTGGAACATATCCATCCGCACACGCTGGTGGTGAATGACCCGGCTGCCGTGCGCAATGCGCCGGAAAAGCTGCTGGTGACGCATTTCCCCGATCTGATGCCGCCGACGCTGGTGACGTGGGACGCCGATGCCATACGCGCATTCCGCGCCGAACATGGCGACATCATCGTCAAGCCGCTGTTCGGCAATGGCGGTGCCGGCGTGTTCCGCATCAAACCGGATGACGAAAATCTGGGCGCGCTGCTGGAAATGCATTTTGCGCGGTCGCGCGAACCGCTGATGATCCAGCGCTACGAGCGCGCCGTGCGGCAAGGCGACAAACGCATCATCCTGGTGGACGGCGTGCCCGCCGGCGCCATCAATCGCGTGCCGGCAGAGGGCGAGTCGCGCAGCAACATGCATGTCGGCGGCCGCGCCGAAGCCGTCACGCTGACCGCCCGCGACCAGGAAATCTGCGAACGCATCGGCCCCACCCTGCGCGACCAAGGCCTGATTTTCGTCGGCATCGATGTGATCGGCGACTACCTGACCGAAATCAACGTGACGAGCCCCACCGGCCTGCAAGAAATCGCCCGCTTCGACGGCACGAACCTGGCGGCGCTGATCTGGGACCGGATCGAGGCGCGACGCGCGTGAGAAAGAAGGCGGGGGCTCTGCCCCTCGACCCCGCTGGGGACAAGTCCCCAGACCCCATTCCTTTGTTGGGGGATAAGGCGGGGGGCACGCGTAACTTGATGACGGTACGTGCGCCCCCCGCCTTATCCCCCAACTAAACTAGCGGGGGTTTGGGGCCTCAGGCCCCAATGGGGGTCGAGGGGGCAAAGCCCCCCGCCTTTCTTTCTTACGTGCGCCGCGCGCCGAAACGACGCAGACCGGCGACCAGCAGGAGGGCCAGGCCGAGGATCAGGATACTCGCGGGTTCGGGGACGGGCATGCCGCCGCCGCCGCCGCAGGAGGTGCCAACGCAGGGGTGGCCGCCGCCGCCGCCGCCACCACCGCCACCACCGCCGGGGATACCGCCGCCGCCGCCGAAGCCGCCGATGATGCCGCTGCCGCCGACGAGGGCGGCGGTGCCGGCCGCGGCGGCGGGTGCGACTTTGGGTAGGAACGGGGCGGCTGCCGCGGGTGCGCCGGGGAGAGAGCCGGCAATGCCGGCAGGGACCTTGCCGCAGCCGTCGAGTGGGGCCACGGCGTGTTTGACACCGCCGGCGCCGTGGGCGCGGCCGCGATGACGGATGCGGCCGACGATCCGGTGGATGCGATGAATAGGCGGGTGCGACGGCGTGATGCCGCCGAGCGGCACCGGCAGGCAGGGATCAACGGGCACGTGGGGTCCCCGCCGTGCTCAATGTTTCTGACCGCGCCATACCGGGTGTTGCCATCTTCGTCCGCCAGTTGCGCGATAGAGAGTCGTTAGTAACGAAAAAGAGTATGCGCGGTTCGATCTCGCGTCAACGCGGGTTCTACTCGCGCCGCAAGATGTGGTCGGTGACGAAGCTGGACAGGCCGGCGGCGACGAAATTCCGGCGCAGGGCGGCTTCGTCGTAGTGGTCGCGGACCCAGGCGAGGAACGGGATGCGGCCTTCGGCCTCGGCCGCGTAATGCAGGAAAAATGCGTCGAGAATGCCGGTGCGGCTGCGGTTGAAGTGGCCGAAGCGCCAGGAGAGTTGCTGGAGGGCGGCTTCCGCGGTGCCGCCGTCGAGCAGGATGGCGAGGCCGGCGGCGAGGCCGGCGCGGTCGGCGCCGGATTTGCAATGCATCAGGGCCGGGGTGCGCAATCGCGCGAAAATATCCGCGAAGCGCAGGATACGGTCGCGGTGCGGGGCGCCGCGGCTTTCGAACGCCATGTCGATATGGACGAGGCCCAGGCGGGCGGCGGTGTCGCGGGAGAGTGCGTCGGAGCCGCATGCGCGGTGGCCGCGCAGATTGATCAGGGTTTTCAGGCCGTAGCGGCGGGCGGCGGCGCGCAGGCGGGCGGGTGTGGGGTGATTGGAGCGGTAGAGTTTGCCGGGGATGATTTCGGCCCAATTATCCCACAGCACGCGGAAGATGGCGTGATCGACGAGGAGCGAGTCGGACCAGGCGTGCAGGCGGGAGCCGCCGGCGGAGAGGTTTTGTTGGTACACGTGACCTTTTTTGGGGGTGGCGTGGGGTGGTTCAAGGTTTGGGTGGGGGCGGGACAGGTGCGCGGGTGGGTGGGCGGAAAAGAGGCGGATCTCGCTTCGCTCTTCCGCCCTGCGGTAAGATGGTGTTTTACGCCGTTATTTTCGGGCAGCTCGGCAATCTTCCTGTTGCTACAGCGCCGGAGCAAACGTTTTTTGGTTCTTTTTTTCAAAAAAGAACATTTTCTTTCTTCTGCGCCGACGCGTGGGTGAGCTGTGCCTCGACCAGGGCGGCGAAGCGGCCACCGCGGGCGACGAGCGCGTCGAAGCGGCCGCGTTCGGCGATGCGGCCCTGGTCGAACAGCAGGATTTCGTCGGCGTGGCGCACCGTGGACAGGCGGTGGGCGATGACGAAGGTGGTGCGGCCGCGCATCAGGTTTTCCATGGCGCGGGTGACGCGCGCTTCGGTGGCGGCGTCGAGCGCGCTGGTGGCTTCGTCCAGCACCAGGATTGGCGCATTTTTCAGCAGCGCGCGGGCGATGGCCAGGCGCTGGCGCTGGCCGCCGGAGAGGGTGGTGCCGCGCTCGCCGACGATGGTGTCGTAGCCCTGGGGCTGCCGGATGATGAAATCATGCGCCTCGGCGAGACGGCAGGCGGCGTGCAGCTCGGCGTCGGTCGCGTCCGGCTTGCCGACGCGCAGATTGTCGCGGATCGAGCGGTTGAACAGCAGGCTTTCCTGGAACACGACGCCGACCGCGTCCCGCAGGCTGGCGAGCGTGGCGTCGCGGATATTCTGGCCGTCGATGAAGATGCCGCCTTCGGTCGGGTCCCACAGGCGTTGCAGCAGGTTCATGGCGGTGGATTTGCCGGCGCCGGTGGCGCCGACGAGTGCGGTGACGGTGCCGGGGCGGGCGACGAACGAGATTCCGGAGAGCACAGTTGCGGTGCCGGGGTAGCCGAAGCTGACATTTTCGAACGCGACTTCGCCTTGCGGCACGGTGAGCGGTTCGGCGTCGGCGCGCTCCCGCAAGGTCGAAGCGGTGTCGAGAAGGGCAAAATAATCGGCCAGCGCGGGCGCGCGCATGAACAGGCTGGAGGCGAAATTCACCGCGGCTTCCAACTTGCCGATCAGCAGGGTGGAAAAGCCCATGAAGGCGACGATTTCGGCGAGCGTCGCCTGGCCGTGCAGGTGCAGCAGCGCGCCGGCCGTGACGATGGTGATGACGGCGAAGGTGCTGGCGGCGCGGGTGAGCACGTTCACCGCGGCCCACCAGTTCAGCACCGGGAATTGGTGGCGGATGGCATCGGCCACGATGGCGGCGAAATCCTGCGCCTCCGCGTCCAGCCGATTGAAGGATTGCACGGCGACGACGTTGCCGATCGCGTCCTGCGCGCGGGCGGCGAGCGCGGATTGCGCGGCCTCGGCGCGGTGCTGGCCGGCCTGGGTGCGGTTGACGACGAACAGCGTGACGGCGACGAAAATCGCCACGAGCGCGAACAGCACCAGCGACAGGCGCCAGTTCATCAAGGCGGACAGCGGCAGCAACAGGAACACCGCGACGGCGGTGGACAGGTTTTCGCGAAAGAACGTCAATGCCAGCGCAAAGATCGAGAGCGAGCCGGATTGCAGCGTTTTCATCACCTCGCCGGAGTGGGTGGCGGCGTGGAAGGCGCTGGGCAACGCGAGCGCGTGGTTGAAGCAGGCCTGGATGGCGGACAGGCGGGTGCGATGCGCGAGCCGTTCGGCGCCCAGCGCGGTTGCCAGGTTGGTCAGAATGCCGACGGTGCCGACCGCGAGCCATAATAATATCAGCTGTCCACCCTGGGCCATCAGCGCGTCGCGCGGCAGCGCGTCACTGCGGCCGAGCAGCGCGATGACGCGGCCGAACAGAATCGGGTCCAGGAATTGCAGCGCCGCGACGGCGATGTTGCCGGCCACGAGCAGCGCCATGATGCGGCGATCGCGGGCCAGGGTGGCAATGACGCGGGCGTAGGTGCGAAGGATGGACATGTGCGGTGGATCCGGTGGGAGGCGCCACCGTCAGATGACCGATGATTTTGGCGGGAACGTGGCGGCGTTGGGGCGGCAGTCAGAAAAGAAAGAAGGGTCTTCTTTTTTGAAAAAAAGAAGCAAAAAACGTTTGCTCCGGCGCTGGCGTCAACAGCCGCTTTCGCCGGTCGCATATTTTGCTTTGATCACGCGGAATTTACCCGTATGAAATGTTACATCGAAGTTTCTCTTAATTGGCGCCCCACCGTTGCAGTTTACGCCGGATTTTAGCACCCGTTTCGGTTGTGGCGGGCGTTCTCCTGCTCGCCCGGGTGGGTGGCTGGGTGGGCGTGGCAATCCGCGGGTGAGGAAGGTTTTTCAATGCGCCTAGAGAAAGTTCTTGTCGCCCGGGGCATCGCGTCGGTCGTTGATATCGCGGCGGCGCTCGAGCGGCAGCGCACCCGCGGCGGCCGGCTTGGCGAACATCTGCTGGCGTTGGGCCTGGTCAGCCAGGACGCGATTTCGCAATTGCTCGACGAGACGCCGCCGATGCCGCGCAATGTCGCGGACACCGGCATTCCGCGCAGCAGCCTGCTGCAATTGCTGCTCAAATTCATGCGCGTCGAGAGTTGCGAGGTGCTGCCGGATCTGAGCGAGCGGATGAAGCTGCCGCACCCGGTGGTGCAGGAACTGATCGATGAGGCGATTGCCCAGCGGCTGCTGAATGTTCTTGGGTCCACCACCACCGGCATCGTCAAGTATGTGCGCTACGGGCTGAGCGACCAGGGCCGGGCCGACGCGAATGTGGCGCTGGAGCAGAGCCAATATGTCGGCCCGGCGCCGGTGTCGCTCGCGTCCTATACGGCGCAGGTGCTGCGGCAGTCGATCCGGCGGGAGCGGCTGGATCTGGCGGCGCTGCAAGCCGGGCTTGAGAGCCTGGTGCTGGACGAGCGTTATATCCGCAAGCTGTTGCCGGCGTTGAACGCCGGCCAGACGATTTTGCTGTATGGCCCGCCCGGCAACGGCAAGACCAGCGTCGGGCGCATCGTCGCGAGCCTGTTCCGGCAGCCGGTGCATGTGCCGTTCGCGCTGGAAGTCGATGGCCAGATCATCAAGGTTTACGACGAGCGGCTGCATTTGCCGTTCATGGACGATATCGAGAATGAGATGGCGGCGCTGACCGCGATCACCAACCCCGGCACCGTGCAGGTGGAAGGGTTCGATCCGCGCTGGATGATCTGCAAGCGGCCGGTGGCGGTGGCGGGCGGCGAGTTGTCGCTCGACATGCTGGAATTGCGCTTCGATGCCGATTCGAAGACGTATGACGCGCCGCTGCACGTGAAGGCGCTGAACGGCGTGTTCCTGATCGACGATTTCGGCCGGCAACGCGTGGCGCCATCGGACTTGCTGAACCGGTGGATTATTCCGCTAGAAAACCGGATCGATTATCTGAAGCTGAAGACGGGCAAGAGCTTCTCGATTCCGTTCGATGAAATGGTGATGTTCTCGACCAACCTGGAGCCGTCCGACCTGATGGATCCGGCATTTTTGCGGCGGATTCCTTACAAGATCCATATGACCGGGCCTGATCTCGCGGGCTTCCGCCGCACATTCGAGCTGGCTGCTGCCGCCTGCGGGCTCCGTTTTACCGATGACGTGTTCGATATGGTGGTGCGGCGGCTGACCGGCGGCGGGACGCACGGGCTCGCCTATTACCAGCCGAAATTCCTGTGCGAGCAGGTGCGCCAGGTGTGCGCATGTTTTGGCATGGCGCCGGACATGACGGTGGAGCTGGTCGAGGAAGCGCTGGGGAATTTATACGTGGCGCGCGATGACGAGCGCAGGATGGGGCTGGTGCCGTTGGATTGAGCGTCTGTCTCAGAACTTCCCCTTGGCCGCCCGCTACGGCGTATTTGATCCGCTCCGGTGCTCACACATACACCGTATCGGACTCGCCATGGAAAGTTCCGAGACCGACAGTTTTTATGGCTTGCCGCCGCGGAGTTTGCGGTTTGATGCCGCGTCGTCGTTGGCGACTTTGGGGGCTGAGCGGACGATCGATTTGACGTCGCTGCGGGGGCGGCCGGAGGCGGCGGCGATGTCGCGGTCCTGCGCTTCGACGATGGCGCGCGCGGGTTCATCGCCGTCCAGGCCGCCCAGCGCGGTGGCCGCGACCTTCCGGTTCGAGCTGCGCGTGCCGTCCTGATACACGACATCGAACATGACGAAGCTGGTCGCTGCCCGGCTTTTCATTGCCATGGCTGCTATTCCCCCTCGGCCGGGGCCTGGTCATCCGCCGGCGCCGTGGGGCTGGCTTCGCCGGCGCGGCGCAGGGCGGCTTGTTGCTTGCGCTCCTGCAGTTTCAGGTCCTTGGCGGCTTTCTTGGCGCGGTCACGCTCGGCGCGTTGATGGTTGTAGTTCGGCTTTGAGGGCATGGTCGCTGGTCCCGATGATGTTTGGCCGTTGTATGGCCCGTATGCCGGGCAAACGCGACTGCCGGGATTGGGCCGCGAATGCCAACGGGCAAAAGTTTTTTGCTTCTTTTTTTCAAAAAATAAGTGCTTGCTTCCTTCATGCTGGCCGTGGTGCGGATCTCGCTGCGCGCTTCCGCCCTACTGGGGTGGTGATCGCGGGTTCAGGGAGAAGACGCAGACGGATTCGAGTTGGGCGGACCAGAGGAACTGGTCGATCGGCGTGGCTTGGGTGAGCTGGTAGTTTTGGGCACGTAATAGAGCGGCGTCGCGGGCGAGGGTGGACGGGTTGCAACTGACGTAAATGATGGTGGGGATGCGGGCGGCGGCGAGGGGGGCCATTTGGGCGGCGGCGCCGGCGTAGGGCGGATCGAGCACCACGGCAGCGGCGCCGGCGAGCTCAGGTTTTTGCAGCGGCTGGCGCGTGAGGTCGCGGGTGGTGACGGTGACGCGGGTGCCGGCGATGGCGCGGCGGAGCGCGGCGGCCGCGTTCGGGTCGCCTTCGTAGGCGTCGACGCGGGCACGGGTGGCGAGCGGAAAGCTGAGCGTGCCGATGCCGGCATAGAGTTCGATGACGCGGGCGCGCGGTGCCAGGCGCGCGGGCAGGCCGGCGAGCACGGCGGCGACGATGGCCGATTCGCCGCCTTGGGTGGCTTGCAGGAAGGCGCCCGGCGGCGGGGCGACCGTGCTGGTTGCGAAGCTGATGGTGGGGGGCTGGAGCAGGGCGGCGATTTCGGCCGGGCCGGTGCCGATGGCGCAGGCGATGCGGGGGATGCGGTTTTGCTGTGCGAAAGCGGCGAGCTTGCTGCGGTCGGCGGCGTTCGGCGCGGTGTCGAGCCGGAGCAGGAGATCGGGGCCGGCATCGAACAGGTTGATGGCGATGTCGGCGCGCTTGCGGAACGCGTCGAGCGTGCGGAGCAGGGTGCGCAGTTTCGGCAGCAATGCGACCAGGGCGGGGTGCAGGACCGGGCAGGTGTGGATGTCGACCAGCGTATCGCTGTGCTGCGCGTGCAGGCCCAGCGTGACGCCGCCTTGGATGCGGGCGGCGGTGAAGTCGAGGCGGCGGCGCGTGCCGGGTGCGACGCGGGCGAGCGGGGCGATGACGGACGCGTCGAAGCCGGCGCGGGTCAGGGCCTGGGCGAGCAGGTCGCGTTTCCAGGCGGCGTAGGCGTCGTCTTGCAGGTGCTGCACGGCGCAGCCGCCGCAGGTGGCGAAATGCGGACAGGGTGGGGTGATGCGGTCCGGGCTGGCGGCGATGATTTGCGCGACGGTCGCCCGGTTTGCCCCGTGCTGGCTGGCAATAACCCGCTCGCCGGGGAGAGTGCGCGGCACGTGCACGATTTTGCCGTCTGCCAGCAACGCTGTGCCATCGCCGCTAGCGCCGATGCTGCTTATGCTGAGATCAAGTTGCAACGGCTAACGAGCAGATGTTTTTTGGTTCTTTTTTTCAAAAAAGAACTGTTTTCTTTCGCGGCGCCCTTGGTGGAATGCCCAAGAGCATTCCACCCTACGCTGCCTCGTCGTGGTCGGCGGGAAGCGGACGCAGGGCGCGGCGAGGGAGCAGCATGAAGGCCGGGACGTCGTCGCCGAAGCCGGTGACGGAGGGGCCGAGATCGTCGTCGCGCCAGCGGCGCTCGCGGTTCGGGCGCTCGTGGCGGGCGGCGATGGGGGCGGGCTCGGGGGCGGCGGGCGCGGGTTTCGGCGGGGCGGCTTCGCGAACCTGCGGCTGTTCGGGCGCGCGCCTTTGGGCGGGTGCCTCGCGGCCACCCGAGTCACGGCCACCTGACTGGCGTTTGGCGCCATCCGGTTTGCCGGCGTCGTGTTTGCCGGACTCGTTTCTGCCGGAGGCGCTCTTGCCGGAATCGCCGCGGCCGCGGCCGCGCTTGCGGCCGTCGCTTGCGGCCCAGTCGACGACGTCCAGGCCGGGGACGGCGATGCGGGGGATCGGGCTGCCGGTGAGTTTTTCGATCGCTTCCGCCGCCAGACGGTCCTCCGGCGAGCAGAGCGTGAAGGCGTGGCCCTTCAGCCCGGCGCGGCCGGTGCGGCCGATCCGGTGCACATAATCCTCGGCGTGGTGCGGCACGTCGAAATTGAAAACATGGCTGAGCCCGCCGATATCGATGCCACGCGCCGCCACATCGCTGCACACCAGCAGCCGCAACTCGTTCTGCTTGAATTTTTCCAGCGTGGCGAAGCGCGCCGGCTGCGACATGTCGCCATGCAGCGCGCCCACCGAAAAGCCGTGCCGGGTGAGCGATTTGTAAAGAATGTCCACGTCGCGCTTGCGGTTGCAGAAGATCAGCGCGTTCTGCA
>Ga0116229_10014742_pt1 | contig 10809 bp, 7 predicted proteins | sample S1TSphgellanicum_3_FD_87313 | JGI IMG/M metagenome (GOLD analysis project Ga0116229, IMG submission 87313) | Host-associated microbial communities from peat moss isolated from Minnesota, USA - S1T2_Fc - Sphagnum magellanicum MG | ecosystem: Host-associated > Plants > Peat moss > Unclassified...
GGGTGGAGGTGCAGAAATCGCCCTCACCCTCGGCGCCTGCGCAAAGGGGGGGGGGGGGGGGGGGGGGGGGGGGGGGGGGGGGGTGCCCACGGGGGGGGGGGGGGGGGGGGGGGGGGGGGGCGGGGGGGGGGGCGGGGGGGGGGGGCCCGGGGGCGAGTCGGGAGTCGGGGCGGGAGTCGGGAGTCGGGAGTCCCGGGGGCGGAGCGGGAGTCGAGGGGCGGGGGCGGGGCGGGAGGCGGGGGGGGGGCCGGGGGTGCGGGGGGGGGTGGGGGGGGGGGGGGGGGGGGGGGGAGGGGGGTGCGCAGTTGCTCCCTTGACTTTGCCTTGGGTGACACTTATATCAGGAATGCCCTCATCCATTACCCTATTCTTCAATAAATAAATAAATCCTTGTATATTTTTGGCTACCTATTGGAACTTAGTAGACTCTAGTGAATTTTAATTTTAAAATTTTTAAAAATCAACTGTAAAATCCAAAAAACATAAAATGTTTGCTAATTTGAAAAAAAAAAATTGCAATTTGAGAAAATTTCACCCAAGACAAAAACACTGATCCAAAGTACTTTAATCTTTTCAGTTAATTCTAAATCACTGGATATTTTATAGAGGTTTCATTAGAAGATCACATATTTCTCTCCATAAGGTCTCAAAGGTACTTCTAACATTAAGTTGCTGTAAACACAAGTGAATGTGTATAGTCCTTGCCTAAACTTATGACTCAAAAATCCATTTTCCTATAACACACAACACAAGGATGAACACAACTCTTACAGATTCCATACTCAGCCCAAGCAGCCACCTTCATGACTCAAAATGCACATCTAGGAAGTCATCTCTGCACAATAATTTATTTAAGGGGCAATCTAATTGCACACATCTAAGTTCCCACAAGAAAGGACACTAGGAAAAGCCTAAAGACCACCCAACAAATCCCTTGCAAATCACACCACCATTCTAGTTTAACAACAACCAGAGAGCCATGGATTTTCCATAACTGCCACTGTAAGAGATCTGAAAAGACCATTCAACGGCCAGAGTGAACCAGCACCCAGCAGCGCACCATGAAAATTGGATGATAAGTGGTCAGGAAACAGTTTTCGGTTGAGTTTCAGTTGCTTAGTTAACCATGGTGGTTTATCTCCATTGCTTGTTTTTATTACCTACCTACTAACAACCCATAAACAACTGTTAGTAAGTAGGTAGTAAAAACAGCCCTTACCTATGAAGATACCATCTACTTACCTAGTAGTTACCTATTTTGCTACCCATCTACCTATATATGAGACCTATTTCCTACAGGATTGGTTACCAAGGTGAAACCAAATATTAACTCAGTTGAGGTTCATCCAATGAAATTTTAAACTAACATATGAAATTTTAAACTAGCATATGTATCTGATGAAATTTTAAACTTACACCATGTCACAATTATTTGAGGGAACCCCTCTCCAGTGCCTTTTTAAAACTTTGGGTGCAAAATTTTGCACGGTTTGTGAAATATTGCAAATTCACTGATTTTTTTGAAAAAAAGTTCTATAATTTTTTATAATTTTTTTAATAAAAAATCGCCAGTTTTCTATACATGGCTCTAGTAGGTAGCAAAAATACATAAGGATTGCCCATCAGTCTGTATTTTTGGCTACCTGTTGGGACTTGACATACAATCTGGCAATGTAACAAATCACTTTAATTTTCGTTCACATATTTGGCATCTAAAAAAAATCCAATTTTTTTTTTCTTTTGCCATCTTTTGAAAAAAATTTAAAATTTGTCATTTGATGAAAATTCGCCAGCAAAAAAACACTGGGAAAATTAAACACACAAAATATATACACCAATCCTAAGCTAGTTATGCAATAAAGAGTAGTTAATAAAGCCCCTCCCCATATGACCATTGGTGGATACAAGGAAAAACTAGTGTTTGGCGGGTATCACAATTTTATGATACCCGTCAGGTCCAGTTTTCATAAAGTAATTTACAAAATGGTCCGGTTCTCCCAAAAAAATTTCTAAAATTTCTGCACTGGGCAAGGGTATGAACATTTTTAAAATTTTAACTAATTCTGACAATTCCAGTTCTCAAAAATTTGAAAACAACTGGTTATCCTTTGCTACTTCTCACAAATCAGGTATTACTTTTTAATTAAAAATTAGAATTAAGATTAAATAATTATTGATTTGATTTCTTTTTTTAGCAATAGCTTTGGTTTTTTGAAAAAATTCAAAATCAAAGGACCTCTAGTTCAAGGTTTTTGAAAGATTTTTAAAATAAACTCTCCCAACATCATTACCATCTGACCTGGCCTACCATTAATAAGTACCTACCACCAAATACTAGCCCTCCCTTGGATCTCCCATTTTCCAAAGCAAATTAAACCTAACAAACAAATTTTGATGTGGGTCTAGTGATGAAAGTGATCTTTTTTTAGCCTTAATCAAATTAGGCTAACTTAACACCCTACCTCCAAAGTTCAAACCCATGGTCCATGAATGATCAACAAGATCCAGTAAGTAAAATGTTGTTCCATTCGGCATAGAAATATAATTAAGTTTGATGTTCATAACTTCTTTCTCATTGCTTGTACTAATTTTTTATGGCAGCTAAACCCTGCAACCCTAACCCGAGTAAGGGGTCAAACCTTATTTAGTTCTCAAAAAAAAAAAAAATCTTTTATTAAAAACTGATTTTCACATTAGTAGTTTGGTTTTTAATCAGGGTATCATTCATGGTGATACTATGAAAGGATCAAACTGGGATGCCTGGGTGATACCTAAGGATATTTATGATACTCACCCAACACTAGTAAAAACACCCAAATACCACCACATTGTAAACCATTGGTAGAATAATTGTTGTCTATGAAAGCCTTTGCTTGCTATCTCTAGAAGCTTAGCCTAGAGGAAAGGGTCCACAAAAGGCTAGGAAGTTTCACCCCACTCTTCATGTGTAACCAATTTTGACAGAAGGTTGATTTTTTGTTTGTTTTCATTTCTTTTGTGAAGTTGAGATATGCTCCAAACAAGTGCATTGCGCTCTCTCTTGCTATTATTGGACAGCCCTCAATGACTAGGGGTGTATGTGGGTGGTTTCATGATGTTTAGACTTTAGACCTATAATGCAAGATTTATTGAATATTATAAGACATTGACTGTTTCGGCAGTAATCTGTTGAATAATGAATATATTTTGGGACTTTTAATTCAACAACTTAGTTTTGATTTTGAAGATTTTGATAGGTACGATTTAAATATAATAAAATTATCTTGAGTATCACAAGTTTTTAGTTGTCTTCCTAGTGGGACTGTCCTCACAAACTTGTTCTATACTGTAGTAGAAGGCCAGGGTTCAAATATGACTATAAATTTTGAATTATTCAACATAATAAATTATTATTTTTGAATTTTTTGTAAAAATTGAAAATAATTTAATTTATGCCAAAGCCGCCAAAATATTACGGTATTGAACAATTTTTTCATCAAGAATTCAATCAAAGCAAAAAACATTTTTTAGAGAAAATTGCGAAGGGGGAAGAGGGGTGTGCTCTTAGTATTGGTTGAATGCCTTCCACAAGTAGGGTTGAGATATGGGAAATATTGAATTTGAACAATTTTTGTCATTGGAAATTCAATATGAATTTTAATTGTAATTTTAATGAAAATTGGTTTCAAGACTCATGGTAAACAAGGCATATCATTCGCCCTTTTAAAATTCATTCAATATCACACTATGTGTTCAACAACATGGGCCACATTCATTTTAACAATTTTTTAAAAAATGGCATATAATGTACATTTTTCAAGGAAGATGAGGTTGTCTAATATACATGAATGCTTTGTACAAAAGTGACTTATCAAATATACATAAGGGCAACTAGAAATGAAAATTCGTCAAATTTTAATCTTGACATTGGCTATTAGTGGATTATGGTAAATATGCCCATCACCAAACACAAGTTTATAATTGAACATTTCTATAGTTCAAAATCAAGCCACTAAAACACATGCATCCCTAGCATGCTATGAGCTAACCCATCTCTACTCTTGGGTTGTGTGTTAAAAAAAAAAATTATACCCTTTATTGGGGCCAAATCACACACCCCCCAATTGTTGGAGGATGGGGCCAAAAGGAGTGGGGCAATCATGAGTCTAAATGTGCTTTGTAGGCAACAAAGTAGTATGTTGGCAAGGAAAATGCCCCCCTCAACATGCATAAAGATAAAACACAATGCATCAAGGGTTAATAGGTCCTTACAACAAATGAGAAAAGCAAATGGATATTTTAGGCATTGAACAAAACTATGGATGTTATTGAAAGAAGGATATGTTCATTAAAGAGGACAAGTGGGTCATTGAACATACCCTTAACCTTTCTTTCAAACTATTTAAATGGCAAAACAAGACATAGGAAAATAAAGCCAATAGGTGTGCTAATAAAGGAGGACATGTAACAATAGGTATGTGAAGCTTAGTTATGTATAGATGTGAACAATTGGTGATATCGGTTCTTGAGCATTGACACCTAGAATTGAACACTCAATAAACATAAGGATTCAAAGTTTGCAAAGCCAAAGGTTTGACTAAACTAGTTCTTACAAGCCCATTCATGAGTTTGCAGCAACTTGCACTTGCATTGTACACTTAAAACAATTATAATGCACATTATTTACTGAATTTAAATGAAATAATCATTCAAATAGGCAAACAATTAAGAACAAGGGTTCTAGCCAAGTCAAAAGGTTGAAATCAAGTTTACAACATCATCCCTAAGCCTTGGGAATGGTTATTTGTAAATTGTGCAATAATTGTAACATGTGGAGTTTTGCATTTTTAGACGAGAAAGATTCCAAGATGGCCACATTAATTTTTTAAAGCTAAAGACTTGCATCATAATGCAAATTAAAGAAAGGTTAGATGACATTTTTCATGTTCAAAAAATTTGTGCAACTTTTCAAGAAGTCTATTCCAAGTCGATTTTTTTAAACCAATTATCACTTATTAATTTTGGATGGGCATGGTTGGTACCCTCGAAACAAAAGAGTAGGCATATGAATTTTTTTAGACATGATCACCTTACCTTCTCACACATCACATGCTAGATGTATTTTGTTTCAAACATTTAAAACAACATTTATAAATGAAAGGGATGGGGCTATGGCAAGAAGCAATTACATGAAGCCAAACAAGATAATTCTAGCTAGATGGGTAAACAAGGCCTTAGATTAATCATTCACCAAACAAAACATCAAGTTTAGATTTAGGAATACATGTATATGTGCTCTTAACCTTAAGGCAATGGATGACAAGATTTGGCCCTTAAACATTTACATGGAAACAAAGGAGGTGAAAAGGATTACACATTAAATCATCACCAAGTTTATCATAGTCAACAACGGTGTGAACAATCAATAATTATGGAGTTATTTAACGTGATAAAAATAGTCCATGTAATAACAACTAGAAATCTTTCTACATATGTGTTAAAAATTCAACAACAATATTATGTAAATATGTTTCACAACTTTATAGAAATAGAAGATGGGATAGAAACAACCAATGTAGTTAACGTCAATGATCTTAGTTTTGAACTCTTCCAAGAATTCAAAACCTCTCCAAATTTAACCCATGAATCTTTTTAATTTACACAATTTATTTATCATTACTCCATTCGCCTATAAGACACACCAAGGGTAAAAAGCCATTAATCAATTATTCATAGTCACATGTTATGACTTTTGATGAAAAGTCTCCATGACCTAGATATCTTATGGAAAAATCCATGGACAACATAGTAGTAGAAAAAATAAGAGAAATAACATGAAAGGAAATCAAGAATAATGAGTAGGCTAGAAAAACATCAATTTTTAAAATTATGGCAAAGTGACTAGCTCAAAGTATAATTGAAAAATGTGTAATAATTGAGTTCATTTCAATTTGATTTACTTTGGTTGTAAGGGAAGAAAACAATAATTTATAACTTTCAAGTAGGCTTACAACCACATTCATTAAGGTACATGATTATGAACCTTGGAATCACAAGTAAAGCTTAACAAGAGGCCATGCAATGAACAAGGGTTAAAATGTGAACACCCGGGCATGTGGCAACAAAGCTACAACCTTATGATGAATAAGTAAGTGATAACCAAAACATCACAAACATGGGACCAATAAAGAGGACCATTTAAACATCATGAAGGAAATTGTAAACATAAGGGACTAGACCATTAAAAATATCATGAAGCAAATTAACAAAGAAGGCCACCAAGAGCATCACAAAGGGGACCTATCATAAAGGACCATTGAGAACATCACTATTAGCATCAGGAAAGGGATTAGCAAAGAGTACCATGAGAACATCATGAAGAATGAAAAAGAATCACAAAAGAAACCATAGAAGACCACTGAAAGCATTGGATGAAGGGAGCAAAGAAGAACACTTGTGATGCTTATGGGACTAGTCGAAAGGACCGTAAACGAATCATAAAGGGGACCAACATATCTTAAGGCCGTTGAAAGCATCATGAAGGGGGCTAGAGAAGAACACCTAAACATGTCACGAAGAGGACTAATAGAGATGACCACCAAAATCATCACAAAGGAGGGTCGCCAAAGAGGATAATCAAGAACATGACAAGGCAACCAACGAAAAGGACCACCAAGAACATCATGATCAAGGGGATCAAAAGGGGGTGTGCTTATATAACATCACTAAAGAGACCATCAAAAGAGGAATTTCCTTCAAGCATTGTGACCAAAAGCGAAACTTTGAAAAATGCCACAATCACAAGAAGGACAAGAGGATGAGTGTAAGGAAAAAAACTAGAATAACAAGGAGCATTGAATATTGAGCGCATGAAGAAAAGTTGAACATCACAAGGGTTTTGCACAAATAGAACCATTATGCCCATAGACTTGCACAACAACATATGTTTGTCCAAAAAGTTAGGGTAATGGAACCCTCAAACACCCATGACTATCAATTCCTAGTTTAAATATTTGAACATTACCTACAAAAATATGATTATTTAACATATATATGATGTTCAATTTTTGTTTCATCCATTTTCATGATGGGGTACGTAGTCTCCATTTTTCAACATTTAACTATTGTGATCTAAGGCAACATGCATTGTTCAAGTTGGGTTGCCAAATGTTTGATGGATTGTTTTATCAAGGTCATGACTCGCCCCCCTCCCCCCCCAACTTTGGGGAGGCATATCTTCATCACTTCTTATTTTTATTGAGTGATTTAAAAAGCTATGGATGTAGCCTTTGGGGCTTTATACATTGTCTTTGGACCCTAGAGACAAAAAACCATGCATGAATAAGAGGGAAACTTTTAATACACAAAATGTTCAATCAATAGTCTACTTACCCTAGTCTATGTGGTGTGCAATTGCCCTCACACCCTTTTCATTGTTTAGTTAGAAAATGTGAAAATGAAAAGAATATAATCAATTGTATGTTTTCTAATGCTAGTTGTGGTGTCTTTTAATTTCACATTCACATTTCCCTATTTTCAATATATAATTGTCATACCTATGTTTGACTATAATTAGGCAATGTAGAACAAATTACCTCACACAATTTGCAATTTTTTGTGCAAATTCAATGAGACTTGTGACTAAAAAGTTAATTGAATTTTTTTAACACATATCAAATATTGTGCATTATATCATTGTCAAAAAAAATCCTCATGGGGGAGATTAGTTAGTTGAACATTTGAAAAGAAGAAATTAGAAGAGGATAATTAATCTAAGAGCTAATTATGTATGAAACAAATTATAGTTGAAATGCATGGCATGAGGCTCTATCTAGGAACAATAAATAAATCACATTTTGTTTTAGTTACAATTTATTATTTATTGATAAAAAAATTAGTTGGTAACTTAATTATTTGTGATTGAATTTAATGATAATTTCATTCATTAGAATATGTATCCATGTCTTGGTCCCAAGGGGGGGAAGGACACTTAGTGTAAAATTTGGGATCTACATGCATCAAACAACCATTTTTAAGAGGGGTATTAAATAATTATCCAACCTATTTGTTATCACCCTATTATTACCTAAATTTTTTAATATATACATATTAAAACCACCCTATATTAATTACAATCCATTATTTCAGATTATTACATACCCTATATTATAATTAAATTGATTATTTGAATAAAATATACCCTATTTTTTAGTTAATTAACTTATAGTTTTTACCCAACAACCAATATATTGCATCCTATATTTTTACTTACATATTTTCTACTTTTTTTTACTAATGTTCCTCTCAAGGTCTTGGTTGAACAAGGGTTAATCTTCATTTATATGTATGTGCAATGTGGTATATGTGTGATGATTTGAAGCTTAAAGGTTTAAGGTTAAATAACATGAAAAAGTTTGAAGGTTTAGGATATGCAATTATAGATGATGTGTATGATAACGGGTATCATGATAAAAATCAAGGTTCAACTTGTCAAATATGTAGAATATATTATATGTCTTAACTACTTGTAAGTATTGGTAGTCATCTTGGAGTAGAAAAAGGTAATTTAGGTACAATAAGAAGTAGGAGGCAAAATCTTGTCAAAAAGTTAACTTCCAAGAGAAATTAGGGACGATGTTATTTGAGGTCATCAATGATTTAGCTATGAAGAGGTTTAAAAGATTAAAATGAAATACAAAAGGAGAGGAAAAATAAGGTAGTAGGACATAGAAGGCAACTTTTATGTTATCTCGGTATTTGGAATCACTTGCAATATAATAATGTAATTTTGCAATGCACCATGTATTTGGTGTATTAATTTGCATGCATTCTTACAATTATTAATTATGAAAGTGAAGAATTGGGCTATGAATTCCCTAACTTAGATTCAATTGGGAATTTGGTTATCCAAGATTGGGTTTTATACAAGTTTTGAAGTATTTGTGAATGTCAATAGTGATTAGACAATGTTTAATTTTATTTGTAGATAACCAAATCAAGATCATCTTGAAGAATTCAATTAAAAACCTTCATTTCACAACCATGTAGTCATTATTGTTGACTAATTACCTTTTCCATAATGTTACCTTGATCTGCATAATGGTATTTAAGCCTTAAATTTTATGTTTTAGGTCTACCATAATTGATATACACATTTTACACACACACATCATTGCAAACATTTCCACACATAGATCATTACAAACTTTTAATGTAAAGTTTGGGATCTATGTGTGTCAAACAACCATTTTTAGGGGGGGTATTAGATAATTGTCCAACCTATTTTTTACCCTATTATTATTTAATTTTCTAATATATACATATTAAAGCCACCCTATATTAATTATAATCCATTATTTGATATTAATACATACACTATATTATAATTTAAGTTGATTATTTGAATACAATGTACCCTATTTTAAACTAATTAACTTATAATTTTTACCTAACAAGTAATATATTGCACCCTATATTTTTACTCATGTATTTTCTAATTTTTTAAACTAGTGTCCCCCCGCCCAAGGCTTTAAACATAAAATAAAAGTTCATTTATAATAGTCCAAAATTACAAAAGATCAAGAGACAAAAAATGTGTTCCTATAATTTTTTATATATACTACTTTACAATTAGTTACAATTGTTTATGCTCGTAATTTTTATAGTTAGCTATTTACAATAATTAGTTAATACAACTTGACTAGCTACAACATTCCATAAGAGATGAATTCAATTATCTCAAGGTTTCAATTAGCATATTATGTTCAATTATTTGTCAAGTTATTATTTGTCATGTTTGGCTAAGTTTGTTGCCTAACATCAAAATATCTATAAAAACATTCAAGGAAAATTCTTGAATAGATTATGAAAAAAAATTAAATGAAAAAAAATCTTCTAAATGATTCCTATAAGGATGAAGAGTATATCGATCAATAATTATATATATAAAAAAGAACTAGTAATTTTTTTGAAGTTCTAAAACTTCAAATAAAAATTCTATGACTAAAAGTTAAATAACATCTACCACAAATGGCAAAGAGAAATGTTCTCAAACTCCAAAAAAATAAGAATTTCTCAATTAAGTCTATTGCAAAAACCTTTCAATTTTTATTTCACATCCTTTAAAATGGTCATTCAAATAGAAATCAAACCCTTTAGTACAAACTAGTGTTGCATGTAAATGGTTTAGAACTTACACCTTATGTAAGTCATGTAAGTCCCATAATAAAAAAATTATTACACTTCACATAAGTGTAAATGGAAATCTATGTACATTTATATTATGTCATGTAAAACAATGGAATTGTAAATGTAAAAACAGATACATTTATATGGTTTTACATAGCTATGTAAAACAATGAAAAAAATGTGATTTCTACTTGGGGAACGAGGGGATTGCATAATGTGTTTGTGATGGGGCAACCAAATGGCCCATTGCAAAAAAAAAACCATTAAAACAATTGTGCTTTGGGATGCACCACAACTAATTAAATTAATTAATATGGATGGCAATAAATGCCTAAGCCCTTGCAAAAGTTTAGGCAAAAAATGGTGATGAACAAAGTTAGGAATAAAAATTATATTCAAGAAAGGAGGTGGGGCAAAATGTGCATTCAATATATTCCTTGGAATAGCACCACCATAATGGACCATATTGGTAGAAAATCTTAATGTTTAAGGTTCAGGAAGGACATTTAATGTAAAGTTTGGGATCTATGTGTGTCAAACAACCAATTGGGGGGGGGGGGGGGGGGGGGGGGAAGGAATTTGGTAACTTGCGATACTTGATACTACTTCTCACTTTTCTTCTTAGTTTCTTTATTTTCTTTA
>Ga0116229_10014746_pt1 | contig 10807 bp, 4 predicted proteins | sample S1TSphgellanicum_3_FD_87313 | JGI IMG/M metagenome (GOLD analysis project Ga0116229, IMG submission 87313) | Host-associated microbial communities from peat moss isolated from Minnesota, USA - S1T2_Fc - Sphagnum magellanicum MG | ecosystem: Host-associated > Plants > Peat moss > Unclassified...
AATCTAGCACATCAACCCTTCAATGTCTTTTAGGATTACATTTTAAAGTGATTTAGTAATCATTGTCACCTCATTGTATATGTTTCTATAGTACAAAAATTTACAACATCATTCATGGAATTGATAAATTAGTTTTAGTTCACATAGATATGTAGTTGCCAAACTCTGTATTATATAAACACTATATAACAAATCCTAAAAATGAGGATTGAAATAGAATGAACCCATATAATCAAATTATTCGTGCAAAATTTCTAACATGGAAATTAATTATGCTTGGACATAGATTGTCATGAATAATGCAAGAATGGACTACAATTGGTTCCACTTGTGACATTTTGCAACCTTAGGACATCTAAGAATGAAACATTTCAAATACATGTTGTTTATGTAGGAACAAAGTTATGGAGATGAAAGTTGTACAACTAATTAATTATGTTCAATTTAGTTTGCAACTATAAGAAACAAAAATTGGTCTAATTTTCTAACATCATAATTACTTCCAAAAAGAATAATCTTTGTATCTTATTTTGAATTAGATTGAGAAAAGAATACAAATTGGAAGGAAAAATAATAATATATTATTGTCATTTAAGTGTTGTTTAACATCATCTTTATAAATGTTTAACTAAGAAACCCAAATCAATTTCTTATGTTACATGGAAGTTCGGTTCAAACTACCTCACAAAATAAAATATTGTAATGTCAAAATTTTAATTTTTCCAAAAACAAACTTGGACCATCTTGGTAACAATAGCACAAAGGTCATTGAAATTAAGATATATGTATGATAACATTTAATGAAAGTTAGAGATAAAGCACAAACTATAGTAGCTAACCAAATATTGACTTCCTTGTGTAGTAATGCCCACTTCATCCATTGTGCCATTTCACTAAAGGTACAAATCAATCTATTATTGGATTTTTTTTCCAATTTAACATCTTGGTTGTATGAAAATTTGCCATAATTCAACATAATCATTTTTCTTATTTTGTTAGGGGGTTTGAATCAAATTTGGTTGGTTATATTTGTAGAATAATTGGTGCATGGGGTGGTATTAAAGGCACATAATTTTAGTCCACTAATGTTGGCTCTGAACATTGCACCTAATGTTGTCTCAAGAATTTGGTATCACATTAAAGATGTTTTTAATGACATTGACTTCGACATGTTAATGAAAACATCTTCTTATCTTCCAATTGGTTCACAACTAAGATTTCATTCATAGAGATGTCAAACACATTTATTTGAATCATGGGCACAAGCATGCTAAAGTAGGCCAATTGTGATCTTTAGTCAAAAAGGAAAAATAAGTGAAACGTTGATTTTCCATTTTTCAATTTAAGCCTTTTGCCAATGTTATAAATTTTTGCATGTCTTTTTCATATTAAATAAACCATATATGGTCATCTCCAATCTTCGTTATTATTCAATTATTTAATTATTTATTGCAAGTTTATATTTTAGATTTTTTTCCAAAACAAACTATTCAAATGATGTGTTATTAATGTTTGAGCCATATGCATATTGATACACAATTTTGGAATTTGAATATTTCAATTATGACATATTAAGCTCAAACATGCTTTAAACATTTTTTGAGGGAGCCATAAGAATGAATTTCAAAAATGAAAATGTCATGATTATGTTTTACGTCTACTTTGTGCAAAATGGGACAACAACCCCAAATATAAAAAAGTGAATGAAAGTAGGCTAGAAAAAAAGTAACACAACTTAAGCCTTTAAAAACTTCTTCACTACAAATGTTCATGTAGTTTAAATGCTAGTTTTCGAAGAATGTGTCCTCCTTTTTAACCTTCAAAGTTGACAATCTTGTTTTTTTGCATTTGCAAGACACCTTTTTGGCCTACATTTAACATGCTTATGCCATGTGATGCATATAGTATTTGGGCACATGATGTGGTTTTCCTCAAAACAATTGAACTTCATGGCATGGCCATGGTGAAACATGTTGGATTTCGCATTCATGGAGGCAAGAAAAACAAGATTTTATTAATAGTAATAAATATGTAATAATCACCATTCATCCTATTTTTCAATCTCAATGTGTTCAAAGTATTGAATAGAGAGAATAGATGTAAAGTTCATAAATGCTTAAAACTTATATGAATTTAATTTGGCTTTAGTTTGAAAGGTTTGTATTCATGAAAGGTTTATGAAATGAAAATAGATTTTGGCAAATGATTCACCAATTTTGGAAATGCCACATCCAAATTTCAACATGGAAAAATCATTTATTTGATTATGTACCATAAAGTTATGGAAGAATTAACTTGATTTACATGGGAAATGAAAAATGTTAAACTATAAGTTATGAGATTAAACTTTAAAATTGCATGAACAATTTGTTAAAAGAATGGTGGTTGTACATATGTAACATCATCCAATTTGTATCTTTTATCATATCTATCTATGAAGCAAGGTAGTTTTTTTTGTAACTATGAAATCATATGCCCATCATTGAAAAAGAAAAGTAACAAACTTAGTTTTAATCATAGAAGTCTATGTAAGAATAATGTTCACAAAACTTCAAAATTATTTTGGGAATGGAACTCAATAAAAATAGTTATTTGTGAAGGTTTTAGGCTAGTTGCACAAAATTATTAAGTCAAAAGATGAAACCCTAAATATAGCCCTAACCATAATCCTAATGGATGGGGAATGCCAAAAGATTTGTTTATCCTTCAAGAAAGTTTATTAATCTTCTTCATGTCATGAATTCCACATCATGAACATTCACGTTGTAAACATGTGGCTTTTCAACACATAATGCAAATGTTAATTGTTTATTAGCTTATTGGATGTCATGATGTTTGTTGGTTTTTTGGCTAAAGTTGAATAGTTAATGCATGGTTATTGCATATAATGTATAGGGTAAATATTTACTACATAAGGTCTCATCTTGCAAAACCAAACATCTTTTCAAAAATAAATAAATGATGTATACAATGTCAAAAAAATGGTCAATGGCAAGCATTGGTTGGGCGTCCCATATTAGGTTGTTGATGTTGTTGATGTTGTTAATTTTTCTAGATTATAAATGAACTTAAAATGTAAAATCATATCAAACATTAAAATTTTCATTTTTTTCATTATCCATGTTGCAATAGATTTTTGTGAAGATATTATTTAAAATTATGGATGATTTTTTTTATAAAAATGGACTCATTGTGGACTTTTGAAATGATAATTTTATGTTTGTCACATAGAAAATGAAAAATGTGGACTCAAAAAATATGAATGGACTCATTGTGGACTTTTGAAATGATGACACTATGTATGTCACACACAAAAAATGAAAAATGTGGACTCAAAAAATATGAATGGACTCATTGTGGATTTTTGAAATGATGACATTATCTTTGTCACAAACAAAAAATGAAAAATGTGAACTCAAAAAAATGTCATAGTAATATCAAAATTAAAATTGAAAAATAGGCCACCATAAGATGAATAAATCTAATTGTAAGATGCATTGAATTTTTTCCAATATAACTTATTTTCATATTTAAAATTTTAACTTGTCGTGATTTTCATCATTTTTTACAATTGATATTCCATTTCACATTGAAATCTTTAAATTTTTCTCTAAATTTCTTGACCAATCACATATTTAAGGATATTTATAGGGTGGTCTATTAATATTTGTGACCAAAACCATAAGTGATAATTATAGGATTTATAGTTTGGTAATTATTTTAAATGCAGGAATTGTAACTAGTATAAGATGTGGACTTTTCAAAATGTCAAACGTGAGTCACCTAACCATGTTTTTACCCAATATGGTTCATATTAATGCCCCTAAGACAATGGCAGCAAATGGTGTGTGAAGGCCAATGTGTTGCAAGACACTTGCTTGGACGTATAATTCACAAGCTATATACATGTTATTAGTTTAGCATGTGGATGTATAGAGTTCTTCTATATTGGGTGGGGCCCAAGGCTAATCTTTTCATGGCGGGGAAAACCCCAAACTCTTATGTAAATAGGTAGATTACATTAATTAATGGTTCATGTGCATATGTAATAAATTTGTAAACATTGTTTTGACATGATTGTGTCTAACAATATGGGTGACTAGTTGTTTACTTTAGTTGGTCCAAGTTACCTTAGTGATTTCAAATCAACATTCACTTGTATTCAATCATTACAATAAAGACTATTTATGTAATCACGTTATGCAATATGCAATGGAGTTTGACAACATTGTGATAATAACATAAAGTATTAGCTTGAAGTCACCAAATCAACTTGAATCACAACACAAATGGGGTTATACTAGTTAGCATGGCCACTTACAAGTGAAGATAATCCTAATAATATCATGCATATCACAAAAGTCTTGTTAATCACAACTACATTGGAGTGACCATGGCAATTTCCTACATGTCGATGTCATCATGTGATTGTAATTGAGAGTGACACTAGATGTAAGTCACCACAACATGTGAGTGGAAAAGGGCACTCATGCATTAGTGAAGATACTGACAAGTTTAAAGTTAGTGCAACTACACATCAAAATAAAATGTAAACATTATGGTCATTCCAATGAATAAGATAATGAAACCAATTACCACGATGAAGGGGTAGTGGCAATGCCTATGTACAATATTACACACTACATTAGTAGTATGCCATACTACTCCCAAGTCAAGGGGTGACTTGTAAGTGGATTATGGCACTACACAAATAGCCAACACTACATCTATTCCAAGGTCACAACACTAAATTGTTGGTGCAAGGTGGTGTACCTAAAACCATTGTAGGTGGATAGAATATAATGAAAGAAACAACTATGGTGAAGTTAGCATGATCCATTCTTGTCACACATTACACATAAACTAGACTAGAATTTTGATTCAAACAATTTTTGTGACTATTTTTTGGGGATTCAAATTATGACAACATTATTTTTGGGACCATATCAACAATAATAATTGAAAAATACTTAGTGAAACTTGTGATTGTTTGAAACAGTTGAATGGACTTTAACCAAAAAGTTATAATCAACTTTCATTTTTTCATTAAAACCATAAAATGTTACTATTAGTGAACTTTGTCCCAATTCACTAAAAACATATATAGTGGATTTGGGTAGTGGAAAAACCCAAGATTTCTTCTTGTGTTTTAACCCCTAGAATGTGTGGAATTAAGGAGTATTCCTTTAGTTGCATTTTGTTATAACTTAAAAATTTCATGAAATGCTTATCCCCAATACCATTTAACGAGCCTAGAGGCATGTTGAATAGGTTATGCACTTGTTAATTCCTATCAATGTGTTGTTCAAGCATCTTATTTTGTGGTTAAGAGAAATATTAAAAAATGTGGCATTTGTCTATAATAAAAAATGAACACATGTTCTTGGTTGATGTCTTGGTAACTTATGTATAATGTGCAATGGTCAACCAAAGGCAAAGGCTATGAGCCCTTCCATGCGTGTAAACTTCCATGGTGAACATTGAAGGTCACATTTGGTGTGATAAATGGTCTAGCATGAGACAAGGTTAATAACCAATTTAGACCATTATGTAGGTTTTACTTAACTCCCAAATTTTCCATGTACAATAATTAGATTTTAGTAAGGTTAGGTTGCATATTTAGGTTGGCATTGTTATGAACATTTTTGGATGTAATCACTAAGATTGTTCCATGTATATTGTTGTATGGCCCAATAAAATCAAAATGATTGTTTTTGTTGTGTTCACAATGAGGCATCACATGTGTTTGGCATTGTGAGGTTAAGTGCATGTGCATGAAGGTGCCTTTTAGTTTAATTTTAAGGGTTATGAGTTGTAACATGTAGAATAGAACTCGTTGCCTTGATTAAGATTAGGATTTAAAGTGTAAATTGTATGTGGACTTAATGACAATATTACATATCATGTTGTTTCCATAACATGGTTTAAAGAAAGATAATGTTGACAACAAGTTCATTTAAGATTCAACTCTAGTTTTAAAATTTCAAAAATTGAATATTGATTTTATGAAATTTTCTAGAAAGATGGAAGATGGCAAGCTTGGTTGCAAAGTTTGTTAAAATTTGATATTTTAGATGGGTGGGCAATATTTCCTTCCAAGAATGGAGGTTACATTTCTAGACTTGGATGTGAGATATAACTATAGGGTCCAAATTGTGGAAGGTGCACCAAAATCCTATCATAGTGTCACCATTTTTTGTATTTTGTACTTAGTCCCTTTTTACCAAGTAAAGACACATTTATGGATGATTATGATGGAATCTAGAAGTGTATTGGTGTAAAATATGGTATTTATGAAATATTCGACACTTTTTGATTCATTAATTTTTATGGGGATCAAAATATAAGGAAACAAAATATAGTAAATACTACATCCTTTTCATCTTGGGTGGACACCTTAAAGGATTTTCACCTTACAACAAATATGTCCATGTGTGCCAAGTGATTTCATTGGATTTTGAGTTGAATTCCTAGTCCACTAAATAGGGACTAATGAACTACATCCATAATTTGTAGTAATATATAAGCGACAACAAAATCCCACTTTTAATCCTTGTTGGCAATTTAAATTCATACTTCCACATTTGGAACACGAAGTATTTTCCAAACATATGAAAGCTGGACATAATAAATTATTTTTTATATAAAACTCTTGGTTGTGGATCAACACATAGATGCATAAAGTTTGTGATGATTCTTAAAAAAAAGTAACAATGTTAGTGGGTTATAATATCAAACCTAATTCAATTTGAACAATTGTGCCCAATATTGAACATAATCATCTAGAAGGGGTTTAGGTGATGTGGTTTGAATGGATCCACTTGATACCAATTCATTAGTGACGTACCTTTAGGTTTGTCAAGTGGTATTGAAGGTAAAAAAAATATCAATTATTGGTTTTACATTATAATGCAAATTTAAGGTGCATTATTTAGTTCCCAAAAGAAAAAGGGGGAATGGGAGCTTCAATATGAACTTAGAAAAAAAATCACAAATATGAATTCAAGTGAAATCAATCTACACAAACCAAAAAAGAAGGCAATTAATGCAAATTGGAGCCCAAATGGTGTATGGACAAGCCATAAGCATTTCACATTTAGACAACACACCATGATTTGGACTTGGGAACAATCACCACTTTCCTTCCTCTAGTATATTCAATGATTAGTGGCAAGACTTGCTAAAGTGGCAAAAATTCCATGACTTCCATTTTGGGAATCCCAAAAATTCTTAACTTTGTAGGTTCATAATTCTTACATACAAATTTTGATCAAGAAAATTACAAAAATAAAGTTATAACCCTTGAAAAAACCTTTTCAATGCCATATTTCATGTTTCATTCATAGGTCATTTGATCCGTATTTATTAGGTTCTACTAATTTTAATAGGTTTAATATTCAAATGGAGAATTCAAACTCACTTTTAATATCTAATTTTAAAGATTTTTTCAAAAAAATTTAAAGGACCCAATTTAAACAAATTTTGATCCCTCAATGTTATTTTTAAAATTTGGGACACCTACATGATTGCAACTTCTAATATGGGAATCCACTTAGGAGTGTTAAAACTCACTTTTAAATTGCATTCTCTCACATTGGTGGGAGTATGCTTAAGTCCTAAAACATTTTCCTAATTCACTCACTTTGTCATGCCTGAACATTGGTTACGAGCTCAAAGTTAAGGTCATGATAATTTATGTCATAAGTCTTTCATGAAAACCTTGGATGCCATTGTTTCTACTAAAAACCCATTTGCATTGGATCCATTAAAATAAGATTTACAAGTTTGGAATTGGGATATGGGGGGCATCTAAAATGATAAAATGTAAGTTTTTTTGGAATTTCCAAACCCAAAAATGACAATACACCTTGCACCATGTACATATGGTTGGCTTGTGCAATTTGTCAAAGAATTCAATAATGTTTTTCGTAGAATAATGGTAATTTGTTCATGTATAAGTAAGAGAAGAGGGTACAATAGATAACAAAACCTTTAATTATCATGAATTATCAAAGGTCTTCTACACTGGAATTGACATTTTACATTGTTGAAAAAATTGATTGTGGATTTTGTGTGGTGACAATTTGTAAAATTATTGTCACCATGATAATGTAGAAGGATTTGAAGGAGGAATCTAAATGGCACATGAAATGTGAAGTCTAAAAAAAGTCAAAAAGCGGTTCAACTTTCACATTCATCGTCCCACATAGTCAAATAAGGCCAAGAAATTGTGTTTTGGACTTGTGTAGGGACATGTGCATGAAGAAGGAATGGGGCAATAAGGCAATACATCTACACAAAATCCACACTTCAAGTGTTCAATGATGTGAACATCGTGGTGAACTCAAGTTATAACATTGACCATTGCTACACTTTGAACTATCGGCCAACAACCAACATTAATGATGGTCAAGGCAAAGAATGACATGGAGGAAGTTATGTGTCAAACCAAGAGCAAAACAAAAAATGAAGCCTTATTAAACAACATTAATAGCAAAGGTCAAGATGGTAGCATGGTTATTTTTCAAGATGAATTTGTTCATGAGTTGGAAAAATTGATCATGAATATGGTAATTCAAATAATGGTTCAAAGATTTGAAGTAAATACATTAAGCTTCACCATTGTATTTTTTTTTGTGAATTTGGGTAAAAGCATGGTAAGGTGGTTCACTTTCAACATTTTGAAAACTCTATGTTTTACATTGGCTACAATTCGTGTAGTTATAATGATTGATCAAACTATAAATGATATAATTATCCTTTAGGTTTTTTTCATAGGTATTAATAAATCATTTTTTATATATCACTAGACATGTGATTTGTTAAAAAATTCATGTGAAAATTTGAATATTTCAATGTGAAACGAATATTAAAAATTTTAAAAATGAAAAAAATCAGGGCATTTAAAAAAAATTAATCAATTTTTTTTCTATTGGGAAAATTTCAATGCATATTATTATTAAATTCCTCATTTAATGGTGGTTTAAAAAATTATTATTTTGACATTACTATGATTTTTTTCGAGTTCACATTTTTCATTTTATCTACATGAAAAATGTGATGTCATGATTTAAAAACTCCATTATGAGTTTATTTCCCTTAGATTTCATTCATATTGTTCAATATGATTCTCATTAAAGTCTACTACAACTTGGATAATTCAAATTTTGATAATATTAATGTTGAAATTTTACATTTTAAATTCAGATGAAATTTAGAAAAACTGAGATTATGATAGTCCAAATAGTCCCCTTAAATGGGTGTAAACAAGGTAAAGTGAATAACGTGATCACTTTGTCAAAATTGGAATAAGTAGATTTAAAATAACAACAAAACCCATTATAAAATTGTGGAACATTGAATGCTTTCAATTCAATGACTAAATATGATATGAATTTACCTTAATGTGCATTGATTTTCATATTTCAAACTATAAAAGTAAGTTTTAAGTAGGTTTTTCAAAATACAAGTAGCTTTTGACATCTACCTTTCATTGTGGGCTTTTGGTTTCAAGTAGGTGTCAATTAGGTTTTTACAAAAAAGAATTTTGTTTTTGGAGGACTTGCTAAAACATGTGTTGATCTTCATCTCCTAATTTATTACATGTCAATTTCATTAATTTTTCTAACCAAAAAATAGGTTTGAACACATATTTTTCAGTTGATTTCAAATGTATTTTTTATCATTTTTTATCTACTTTTAAAATTCATTTTCTTTTAATTTTCTTATAATTAGATTTTTATAAACTTAATAGAGCTAATTAATGCTACTTGACACGTACTTTCACCTAATTTGATGTTACTTTATGGTAGTTATATGAAAGGCATAGGGTTAAAGTGGAGACATCTACCTTTTTGGTATATTTTATCTTGCTTTAACCCAAATGTGCTTTCACCCATTTACATTAATTGGTTCCATTAACATCAACCATGATGAAAAAACCTTGATTGTGGTTCAAATCATGTTATTTTTCCAATCCATTGGAAATAAATTTAGATATAATCACACATTTAAATTTACATGCCCTATAATCATGAAGAGGATATGAGGGGTTTAATCCCCCAAAGGTGAAGCCGTGTGTCGAGCATGTCTTCCCTAACGATTTACATTGCCCAAGATTACATTGACTAGTGCATTTATACCCCAAACATAGGGAATTTTTGACTTATATGGCCAACAAAAAAAGGATCCAAATCCATCTCTTAGATTGAGTCGCTAAAGTGAATGTAATACATGCATTTTTTTGTGTGTTTTATTTGCACAACTTTGTTAGTTGCAAAGTGTCGGGTGTTGATCTAATAACAAACATGGAGACAAGTTCTTTAATGGTTTGAGTAGTTAGAATTTTGGGATGTCAAAACAAAAAAATCCTTTATTTAGGCAATCTTTGATCATTCAATTTCATGAAGTAAACAAGAGTAATGTTTAGTGCAAAGTGAACCCAAGTTGGAGCCAAGATTCATCAAATTCATGGATTCATCACAACCCATACCCTTATAAAATGCATTATTCCACTACATAATATATTTTGTAATTATCTATGGGTCTTGCATTGGATACAATGTCTTTAAACTTTGTAATGTTATCATATTCTAAACACATCCACTTTGAACATACAAGCCCAAATTTTTATGGCCCTTGTCAAGATATTTTCAATTTCATGTTAAACTTTTGATTTGAACATGATTTGACCAAGTTTTAATAATGTTATTGAATTTGGGGGGGGGGGGGGGGGGGGGGAACACAAAAAAAAAAACCAAATAATAAAAAATATTTTTAAACTTTTTGAACTTTTAAAAAATTTAAT
>Ga0116229_10014747_pt1 | contig 10806 bp, 9 predicted proteins | sample S1TSphgellanicum_3_FD_87313 | JGI IMG/M metagenome (GOLD analysis project Ga0116229, IMG submission 87313) | Host-associated microbial communities from peat moss isolated from Minnesota, USA - S1T2_Fc - Sphagnum magellanicum MG | ecosystem: Host-associated > Plants > Peat moss > Unclassified...
ACCAGCTCGCGGGGAAACCCGTGCTGGTCCACTTCTGGTCGCTGAGCTGCTATATCTGTCACGACGTGGCGCAACAGGTCGCCGAATGGCGCGATCGCTTCGGACCCCAGGGGCTCGAGGTGATCGCGATCCACCAGCCGCGCGGCCCGGAAGAACTCGACATCGCGCGCGTCACCGCGGACGCGCAAGGCGCGATGGGTTTGACGCAACGCTGCGCCGTCGATAACGAGCACACCCTCGTCGACCGTTTCGCGAATCAGTTCGTGCCCGGTTATTACGTGTTCAATCGAAACCACGAACTGCGTCACTTCCAGGCCGGCGACAAAGGCTACGACCGCATCGTGAGCGCTATCGAGCGGGTCCTCGACGACGAAGAAGCCGCGGCCTAATCGGCTCGACCCTCAGCCTTCCGGCATGACGGGTTCTTGTGGTGAAACGGGCGTGAGCGGAAAATCCGGCCGGCCCCGGGCGACGGTTTCGAGCGCGAACATCGCCGCCAAAACCACGTCCTCGCGCCACGGACGCCCGACGATTTGCACGCCGGCCGGCAGGCCGGTGCTGCCCCGTTCGGTCGCCAGCGCGGCGCGTTCGATGCGGTCGCTCGAGGGCTTACGCGCGGTCTCTTCGTTCGCGAGCACCTGCGTCCACGGCAAGGTGCCGGCCGGATATCCCAGGACGTTGTAGAGCGGCGCGTACGCTCCGGCGGCGCTGACGCCGGCGCTCGCGCCGTGGCGAAGCGCCGGCAAGCCGCACGGCGGAGAAACGATCAGGTCGAGCGGCCCACCCTCGGCTTGATCGAGGGCGAGCGCGAAGCGTTCGCGGTAACGCTCGAGCGCGGCCGTCACTTTCCAATAATCCGCGGTCCCGGTGAACCCGAAGTTGTGGACCAGCCGCGCGGGGCCGCGTTGGCCGGCCAGCGTCAGCAGCCGCTCGAGCCCGGCGAGCAAGGCGCGCGGCTTCGAAGCGACCGTCAACAGCTCGGCGACGCGCGGGTCCCGCTGGTCTTTGCCTAGCGCTTCGGCGAAACCGCAGCCGCCGTCCGCGCTCAGAATGCGATAGAAAAGGTCGATGGCTTCGTCGACGCCGGGCGGCTCGAAGACGACGACGGTAGCTCCGAGATCGCCCAGCGCGGCGGCAGCTTCGCGCGCTGCCCGCTCGAGCGCCGGCGACGCGCGAAACCAGCCGGTTCTTTCGTAATAGCCGACGCGCAGCCCGCGCACGTCGATCGCGGCGGGATCGTGGAAGGGCTTCGGCGGCAGGACGGCCGGATCGCGGCCGCCGTTGGCCACTTCGAGACCGAGCGCCACATCCGCCACGGTGCGGGCGAGCGGGCCTGCCGAACTGATGATCGCGCGTTGTCCGGCAAACGGTTCGAGCCGCGTCGTGTCGTTGAGCCGTCCCGTCGTGGGCTTCAGCGACACGATGCCGCACGAGGTCGCGGGCGACCGCAGGCTGCCGCCGATGTCGGTCCCCAAACCCAGCGGCGATCCGCCTACGGCGATCAGCGCGGCTTCGCCGCCGCTCGAGCCGCCCGGCGAGCGCTCGAGGTTCCAGGGGTTGTTGGTCCGGCCGAAGAGCGGGTTATCTGTTTCGATGAAGACCATCAGCTGCGGTACGTTCGTTTTGGCGACGACGATGGCGCCGGCCGCGCGCCAGCGCGCGACGCAGGGATCGTCGGCGACCGCGCTACGGTTGGCGCGCGAAGGTAAGCCGAACGTCGATGGCGTGCCGGTGACGTCCAAGCACTCCTTGACGCTGACCGGCACGCCGTGCAGGGCGCCGAGCGGCTCGCCGCGCGCACGGCGCTCGTCGGCTGCGCGCGCTTCGGCCAAGGCCGCGTCGTAGCGCCGGACGACCACCGCGTTGACGAGATGATCGACCGCTTCGATGCGTGCGATATGCGACGTGACGGCGTCGCTGCTGGAGATCTCGCCGCGAGCGATGTGGTCAGCCAGCTCGCCCGCGGATAACGCCCAGAGCTCGCTCATGGCGCGTCCTTCGCGCCCGGGTGGAGCGGGCCTTGGAAAGCGTGCGGCGAACGTGCGGCACATGGCCCTGAAGGTGGTTTTGCTCTCGCACTCGCCCGAACCCGAACGGGCCGTCGCGACGGCGGCGCGCAACTGTTACAGCCCGCGAGACGTCGAGACGATCGACGAGAACTGGACTCGCGAAGAGGTCGAAAAGATGGTGTCGCGCGTGCGCGATGCCGGGCACCTCTCGACGTTCGAACACACGATGTTCACGTTCGGCGTCTCGGGCGTCTCGCGCGCGCTCACGCATCAGCTGGTGCGGCATCGCCACATGTCCTACGAGCAGAAGAGCCAGCGCTACATCAAAGTCAAGGGACAATTCGATTTCATCACGCCGCCTTCGATCGCGGCGCGACCCGAGATCAAGGCCAAATACGACGTGCTGATGGCGCAGATCGCCGACTTCTACGCCGCGGCGCTCGAAGCGGGAACGCCCGCCGAAGATGCGCGGTTCGCACTGCCCAACGCGGCGGAAACGCAGATCGTCGTGACGGCCAACGCGCGCGCGTTACTGGACTTCTTCACGCTTCGAACTTGCAATAACGCGCAGTGGGAAATTCGCGAGTTGGCCTTCGCGATGCTGCGCCTAGCCAAGCGCGCCGCGCCGGCCCTGTTCGTGCGGGCCGGCGCCACCTGCGTTCGCGGATATTGCAACGAGCCCAACGGTCCGGAGTGCCCGCGCTACATCGCGGTCAAGAATCCGGTCGCCGCGCGGCGTCGCGCGGGCCTCGACGAGGACGGGCCGGAGCGAGCGAATCCGAATATCGTCGCCGACCAGCAAACTGCCGCGCTCGCCGGTTAGGACGCCGGGCAGGCTACGTCGTCGTCGCCCAGGTTTCCAGATCGCGCAGGATCGGCAGCAGCGCGTGCGTTCTTTTTGTGGCGCGATATTCGACGCGCGGCGGCACCGTGGCATAGGCGGTCCGCTCGACCAGCGCGTCGGCTTCGAGCTCGCGCAAGGCCGACGTCAGGACCTTCTGACTGACCGTCCCGAGCGTCCGCTGCAGCTCCTTGAAGCGCAGCACGTCGGTTCGCGCGAGCTGCATGAGGATCAACAACTTCCACTTGTCGGCGATCATACCGATCGCGCGCCGCGACGGGCAGGTGTCGGCGTCGTACGGCGGCGGCGTTGCCAGTGATTGCATGCGACCGTGAACCACCGGGCCCGGCGCCCCGGTTGCGCGCGCAGCTTCGAAGCCGCCTCGCTCGACTCGTGCTGTGGGCCGCTCTGACGCTGGGCGCGCTGCCGCTAGGCGGCCTACCGGCGGCCGCGGCCGCGCAGAACTATGTCGACCGGCGGGTCAGCGGTCTTTCGGCAGCGGCGCTCCTGGCGGGGCCGCCCGCCCACCTGGTCGACCCGCGGCGGCAGCGGGTCGCACTTCCCTTCCGCCGGTACTCGCGGCTGCTGTTCGTGATCTGGGCGGGGTCGCAAATCGCGGCGTTCTTCTACTTGTGGTTCTCGGGGTACGCCGCGCGGCTGCGGGATCTGCTGCGGCGTGCCGAGCTGCCCGTGGCGGTGCTGCGCGCGGCGTATGGCGCGTCGCTGGCCTACCTGGCGGGGCTCGCTTCGTTGCCGAGCGCGCTGGTGATCTACCGGCTCGACGTCTCGTTCGGAATGACCAACGAATCGACGTTCGAGTGGCTGCGCGACGGGTTCGTGGGCGTCTCGCTCGATGCGTTGCTCATCGGCGCCGTCGTCGCGTTCCTCTTCGCGCTGGTCGACCGCACGCGGCTCTGGTACGCCTACGGAGCGATCGGGCTCGCCGCCTTGACGCTCGTGATGGCGTTCCTCGAGCCGCTCACGGTCGCCCCGCTGTTCAACCGGTTCACGCCGCTGCCGGTGCGGAGCGCCGCTTACGCGCCGCTGGCCGCGCTCGCGCAACGGGCCGGCAGCGGCGACGCGCCGATCGTCGTCGCCAACTATTCGCGACGCTCGCACGCGATCGTGGCCGACATCGCCGGCTTCGGCCCGACCAAGCGGATCGTGCTCGGCGATTCGCTGCTCGCCGACGCGACGCTGGGCGAAGTGCTCTTCCTGACGGCGCGCGAATTCGGTCACTACAACCACGCCGATGATTTCCGGCTCTCGCTCTTCTGGACGCTGCTCTTCATGGTCTGCATCGCGCTCGGCGTCCTGTGCGCGGACCGGGTCGCGTTTCGCCGCGACGACGATCCGCTCGCGCGGCTGTCGCTGGTGCTCGGATTCATGGGCCTCTTCGCGCTGGCGTGCACGCCGCTCTACAACACGTTTTCGCGCGGCTTGGAAGCGCAAGCCGACGCCTACGCGCTCGCGCTGACCGGCGATCGCGCTTCCGCGGTGCGCGCCTACGTGCGCATCACCGATGAAACCTTGACGCCGCTCTGTCCGGCGCGTGCCGTGCGGTTCTATTTCTACAACAGCCCGCCGATGGGCACGCGAATCGCAAGAGCGGAAGGCCGGGCTGACCCATGCCCGTAGATTCCGAGGCCGGAATGAAGGCGCGTTCCAAGAGCGACTCCACCACTTGTTGCGAGGGCGATGTCAATGCGACTTCCGAACTCGTTCGCTGTGCGTGGGCGCGCACGCCGGCCTCGGTCGAGTACCACGATAACGAGTGGGGTGTGGCCGTTCACGACGATCGCACGCTCTTCGAATTCCTAACGCTGGAGGGAGCCCAAGCCGGCCTCTCGTGGGAAACGATCTTGGCGAAGCGCGCGCGCTACCGCGAGGTGTTCGCGAACTTCGACGTCGCGCGCGTCGCGAAGTTCGGCGAACGCGACGTCGAGCGTTTGCTCGCCGATCCCGGCATCGTACGGAATCGCCTTAAGATCCGCTCGACCATCGCGAACGCCGCCGCGCTGCTGGCGCTGCGCGAAGCCGAGGGAACGAGCTTCGCGGATTTCCTCTGGTCCTACGTGGATGGCAAACCGCTCGTCAACCGTCCGCACTCGCTCGACGACGTCCCGGCGAAGACGCCATTGGCGGAGAAGCTCTCCCGCGACCTGCGCGCGCGGGGGTTCAACTTCGTAGGCCCGACGATCGTCTACGCTTTCATGCAAGCCGTCGGCCTGGTCGACGACCACCTCGTTAGCTGTTTTCGTGCTCGGCTTCCTAACCCAAAGACGTGCGCCCGAACGTCGCAAGCTAGGAGATCCCGCGTCTCAGGTTAAGTTTCGCGACTTTATCGTGCGGAGGCGACGATGACGCTTAATCGTGACGAACTTCGGGCGGCAGCGTTAGACGCACTTCGCCGTGGTACGGGTGCGCCCGAGTCGAGCTTTCGGCCGCACCAGCTCGAGGCAATTGAGGCGCTTTGCTCAGATCGGAAGCGGCTGCTGCTCGTGCAACGCACGGGGTGGGGCAAGAGCATCGTCTATTTCGTCACGACGCGGCTCCTCAGAGCAAGTGGCAGCGGGCCGACGCTCATCATTTCACCCCTGCTCGCGCTGATGCGAAACCAACTCGAGATGGCGGAACGGATGGGCCTCCGAGCCGAACGGCTCGATTCCGATAACCAGCAACTTACCGGGGAGTGGGAGCGTATTTACGGCGCACTCGAGCGGGACGAGGTCGACGTGCTCTTCGTGTCACCGGAACGGCTGACGAACGAGTCATTTCGCGAGCGCGTGGAGACTCAGCTCTTTGCTCGGCTCGGGATGCTCGTCGTCGACGAGGCGCACTGCATCTCCGACTGGGGCCATGACTTCCGGCCGCATTATCGGCTCATCACCCAGTTCGTGCGCTTCCTTCCTCCGAGCGTTCCGATGCTCGCGACGACCGCAACGGCGGACGATCGAGTCGTCGAGGACGTACGTGCCCAGCTCGGTGGCATTGATGTAATGCGGGGGCCACTCGGGCGGGATTCGTTACACCTCGATGTGATCGCGGGACTCTCGTATGCCGAGCGGCTCGCGTGGCTCTCGCAGGCGCTGTCTGATGACAGGCTTCCCGGCAGTGGAATCATTTATGCATTGACGACGCGGGACGCAAACATCGTCGCGGAATGGCTGCGGAGTCGCGGGATCGACGCTTACGCATATCATGGCAAGATCGAACCCACGGTTCGGGCGGAGCGCGAACAGCGGCTGCTTCACAACGGATTGAAGGCGCTCGTCGCTACGAGTGCGCTCGGCATGGGGTACGACAAGGGAGACCTTGGTTTCGTCATTCATTTTCAGGGCACGCAGTCGGTCGTGCATTACTACCAGATGGTAGGGCGGGCCGGCCGCGCTCTCGAGAAGGCTTACTGCGTGCTGCTGACCAGCTCCGAAGAGGACGAGATCATCGACTTCTTCGTGAGGAACGCACTGCCTGGACAGGAGCTTGTGGAAGCGATGCTGGCCGCGGTAGCTGAAGAACCGCGCTCGACCACGATGCTGATGGCAGCGATCAACGAGCCAAAGTCCAGGGTCGGCTCAGCCGTCGAGTTTCTCGCGCTCGAGGCACCGTCGCCGATCGTGAAAATCGAGAGCCGCTGGTCGCGTACGGCGGTTCCGTACGCTTACCCCGCTCAGCGTGCTCGAGCGCTCGCGGAGCGGAGGGGGGAAGAGCGCGCCTTGATGATCGATTACGCGCGTGGCGGCAGCTGCTTCATGCAGTTTCTGGGACGATGTCTCGGCGACGCGGGCATAGCCCCGTGCGGGCGGTGCGGTGTTTGCGCGGGCAAGCCGCTGGTCGAAGTCGGCGACATCGATCAAGAAACGGAGGTCGCCGAAGATTTCATCAATCATCGCGAGATCGTGCTGCTGCCCCGGAAGGCTTGGCCCGTAGGTGGCCTCCCGAAGTATGGTTTTCGATCGGGTAGCGTAATCGAGAAGGGTCTGCGGGCTGAGGAGGGTCGTGCGCTCGCGTACTTCAAGCTCGGTCGAATCGGGCGCCGTCTGCGGTCCGAGAAGTACGAGTTGCGCCCGGCCCGATTCAGCGAATTGACCGTTGCCGAAGCCGCCGAGCTCATCCGCGCATGGAACCCTAAACCGCCGCCGCGGTGGATCGTACCGATGCCGTCGCTGAATCGGCCGACGTTGGTCCCGGAATTTGTTGAGCGTTTGGGAGAGGAGCTGGGCTTGCCTGTCCACCACGCGGTCCATAAGCTCTTTGCCACGGAAGAACAGAAAGGGATGCAGAACAGCAGTTTCCAGGCTAGAAATCTGGACGGAAGCCTCGAAGTAGAGGCCTTCGCCGGAATGGAGCAGGCCGGGTTGTTTGTGGACGATATGTACGACTCGGGATGGACCGTCGCCGTTACCGTCGCGTTGTTGCGCCGTGCGGGCGCTGGCGTCGTGCACCCATGCACCCTCTCCAAAGCATCGGGTCGTGAATGATCGCTGATCGGATCGGCACGGACACGCAGGCGGTGCTCCTGTTGACGGCGGCGCTCGGGAAGCGCTCGAACGCTACCGTGAAGCCACTCTTGCCATCGGAATACTCGGCACTCGCGGAGTCGCTCCTCAAGTTGAACCTCCGTCCTGCCGATCTTCTCGGCGACGCGTCCGCCGGCGCCATCGAAGCCCTCCTCGTGGAGATGCCTGTCGGAAAGCGTGAACGAATCACGGCCGACCGTGTCGCGCGCCTCCTCGAACGTGGCGGCCTCTTGTCGCTTGCGCTGACGCGATGGACCGGTGCCGGTCTTTGGGTAGTGAGCCGAGCCGATGCGGAGTACCCCGCGCGCTATAAGCGTGTCCTGAAAAACTCGGCGCCTCCGATCGTGTTCGGCATCGGGCCACAGGCGCTACTCGGGACCGGTGGCGTCGCCGTCGTCGGTTCGCGCAAGCCGGAGCCGTCGAGTGCCGCGTATGCCGAAGCGGCTGGGCGCTGGGCTGCCGGAGCCGGAATGCAGGTCGTCTCGGGCGCGGCTCGCGGCGTCGACGAGCTCTCCATGCTAGCCTGCACTGACGCCGGCGGAACGTCGCTCGGCGTCGTTGCGGAGAGCCTATTGCAGCAATCGACGCGCCGACAATTCCGCGACCCGATCATTGGCGGCCGACTCGCCCTGATCTCGTCGTTCGATCCCGAGGCGCCGTTCAGCGTCGGCAATGCCATGGCACGCAACCGATGGATCTACGCGCTCGCAGATCGCGGCCTGGTCGTGGCTTGCAGTGAGGAGAGCGGCGGCACGTGGGCCGGAGCAATCGAGGCACTGCGCCAGGGCTTTCCACTGTACGCGCGTCGCGGCAATCCGGATCGACCGGGGAACGAGGCACTAATTCGGCACGGTGCTTGGCCGGTTGAGGACGACTTCGACGTTCTCTTGCGCGACCGAACGCCACGGGTGATATCGGCCGTTGTCGTGCAGGATGCCCCGCCGCCCCAATTGCTTGGTCATGCCATACCCGAGACGATCCCAGAGCGGATATTCGCGGCTGTCGCGCCTCTGTTGTTAGAAGTGCTACGAGAACCTGCGACGGCAAAAGAGCTAGCCGAGCTCACCGGACTGTCGAAAGTGATCATCGACCACTGGCTCAAGCGTCTCGTCGCCGAGGAGCGCGCTATTAAAGTCAAAACGCGCTACCAAGCGGTGAATTCTCAGCGCCCGGTCAAGTATCAACCGTTGCTCTTCTCCTGACGTTAGCTTGAGCGATTCCAATATCGTTCGCAATCGCCTGAAGATACGCTCAACGATCGCTAACGCAGTCGCGTTGCTCGCCCTGCGCGAAGCCGAGGGCACGAGCTTCGCGGACTTTCTCTGGGCTTATGTCGACGGGGAGCCGCTCGTCAACCGCCCGGCTTCGCTCGACGACGTGCCGGCCAAGTCGCCGCTCGCGGAAAAGCTCTCACGCGACCTGCGCGCCCGCGGTTTCAAATTTCGTCGGCCCGACGATCGTCTACGCTTTCATGCAAGCCGTCGGCATGGTCGACGATCATGGCGTTAGCTGCTTTCGCTGCAAACGCGTGACGAAGCCAAGCGCCTCACGCGCTCGCGCGTAGAGCCGGAGCGCGCCGGGTTGCGTCGTGCTGCGTTGCTGCGGGCATTCGCCCTACGATCCCTTATCAATCAGCGCAGTCAGGTCATCATCAAACTGCTTCACAGCCGGCAACACGCCTTCACAAGAGCCCTCCTGTGCAAGCGACTTCAGCTGATCAACGATAGCTTGACCATCAGCCAATCCCCAGAATTCAACCAGCTCCGAGGCTAAGAACCTCGCACTATACTCGAGGGCAGCGGCTTTATTAGCAAACGAATCAGGCGCTCCCGATTCGAAGGCTGCTGAGAACGACGGATCCAAGCTCACTCCGCTCGGCGCGATGAGCATGCCAAAGGCAAACTGTCTGTAGTCCTCATCGTGACTCATGTCGTCCGACCAAAGCATCTTTCCGAGCAGTTCGAACACCGCAGACGACGCGATCACCGCTGTTCCTCCGGACCGTTCGGCAATTCTGTTTCCGTCGCTGCGTCGCGGCTACTCGCGCGGCGCCAAGAATCTCTACTCAAGAGTCGTGAAAAAATCGGACGGCGGTAAGGTAGCCCGTGCTCTTGGCTGAGCCCTTTACAGCGGTAACGTCTTGCCCAGCACGTCCCCGATCGCGTTGGCGCGGAAATAGCCGGCGGGGACCGCGAAATCGGCCGGCGCCACGTTTGCTCGCGCAAGCGTCGCGAGGTCGAGGCGGAGACCGCTCTCGGGAAGCGACTGCGTCTTGACGCTGGCCGTGACTTCGACCGGCACTTCGTCGAGATCGTCGGCCAACTGCAAGCGCCCGTGCACGGCGGTTGAATCGCCGGCGTTCGTCGTGCGGGCGTACTGATAATCGACGGCGGTCGCAGGATGGCCGTTGACCGTTCCGTGTCCGGCGAGCGTCAAGGTGACGCTGAACGCGCTATCATCTTTGAGCGAGCGCGCGAAGGCGAAGGCCTTGAACAAATCGGCACCGGCGCCCAGGGCCGCATCGGCGCCGCCCGTCGTGCCCGTGGCGCCAGGACCCGTGCCGCTATGGCCCGCGCCGCTCGCCGCGGTGCCGCCGCCGACGTAGTAAGCGTGCTTCGAACTCGACCAGACCGTGTAGGTCGAGGCCGAGCGGTCGTAGACGACCGTGAAGCCACCCGGCGGAATCAGTTGCGACGACGCCAGCGCCGAGAGCAGCGGGTCGCTGCCGGGGATCGCCAGATCGAGCAAGTCGACGCGCAGCAGTTGGCCGCGCGCTTTTAGGGCGATATCGCCGTTAACGGTTACCTTCAGCGTCACGCCGCCGAGCGAGGGAACGCCGAGCGCCGGGCCATCCAGCGTCGTCTGAATCTGCAGCGTCCCTTTGCCGGCATAGCCGGCGTTAGGCCCGAGCGCGGGCGGCAAGGTCGGCGGGGCCGGGATCACCCGTGGCCGACGTAGACTGCCCCGGTCACTTGGGTGCCCAGGTGCCGGTCGGTCAGGAATTCGACGATCGCGGCGTGCGCGATGCGGCCGTCGAGAATTTGCGCGGCACCGACGCCGGCGCGGACGCCCAGCGCCGCCGCGCGGACGGCCGCGCGCAGTTCCGGCTCGAGATCGTCGCCGTCAGCGAGTTCCAGCGCTTCGGCCGGCGTGAGCTCCGCGACCAGCGCCCGCGACGCGCGGTCCACGACGCCGCCCGCGGAGTGAAAGAAGAGCACCCGGGCCGCATCGGTGGCGGCGGCGATCGCGCCCGCGACGTCGTCGGCGGCCAACTCCACGTCGGCGTCGCCCAAGCCGTAGGCGGTCGGCTCGATCACCGGAATGTACCCGGCCGCGGTCAAGGTCGCGAGAATGCCGGTTTGCACGCGGCCGACGGAGGCCGACATCCCGGCCGGCAAAAGCGCCGCGTCAGCTCCCGACAAGCCCACTGCCACAT
>Ga0116229_10014748_pt1 | contig 10805 bp, 7 predicted proteins | sample S1TSphgellanicum_3_FD_87313 | JGI IMG/M metagenome (GOLD analysis project Ga0116229, IMG submission 87313) | Host-associated microbial communities from peat moss isolated from Minnesota, USA - S1T2_Fc - Sphagnum magellanicum MG | ecosystem: Host-associated > Plants > Peat moss > Unclassified...
ATTGGCGATCACGCCCGGCCGATCCCGCACCACCAGGCGCAGAAACACCTTGGTGTGGCGGGCGCCAGGATCGGCGGACGCCAGGGGGCTCAAGCTCAGGGCCGGGCTCTGGAACACGGGCCGACGCACGCCGCTCATGACGTCCGCCAGGTCGGCGGCGACAGCTGAGGCGGTAGGGCCTGCGCCGGCGCCTGCGCCCTGGAGGAAGATGCGGCCGGTCCGCGCGCCCTCGATGAACAGCGCGTTCAGCGCGCCGCCCGCCTGGGCCAGGGGATGGGTCAGGGGCACAAGAGCGGGGGCCACCTGCACGCTCGCCACGGGCGGAGCGCCAGGCTCGCGCCCCGGCTGGCTGACCGCCGAGGCGATCAGCTTGATGCGGTAGCCGAGTTCGTGGGCGAGCGTGATGTCGAGCAGCTCAATCGCCTCGATCCCCTCGATCTCGGCGGCGGCGAAGTTGGGCGCGCCGCCAAAAGCGAGCGCCGCCAGGATGGTGATCTTATGGGCCGCATCGAACCCGCCGACGTCCATCACGGGATCGGCCTCGGCATAGCCCAGGCGCTGGGCCTCGCTCAGCACCTCGGCGAAGCTGCGGCCCGTGGCCTCCATCTCGCTCAAGATATAGTTGCAGGTGCCGTTCAAGATCCCGGAGAGGGAGGCGATCTCGTCGCCGACCAGGCTTTCACGCACGAGCTTCACGGCCGGCACGCCGCCCATCACCGCGGCTTCGAACATCAGCGGCGCGCCCTTGGCTTCCGCCAGCCGCGCCAGCGCCAGCCCATGCTCGGCGATCAGCGCCTTATTGGCGGTCACCACAGGCTTGCCCGCGTTCAGCGCCGCCTCGACGGCCGCCTTGGCCGACCCATCGGCGCCGCCGATCAGCTCAACGAACACGTCCACGTCCGGGTGGACGGCCAGCGCCACCGGATCGTCGAACCAGGCATAGGCTGAGATGTCCGACGCGCGGGGCCGGGAGCGGGAGCGGGCGCTGACGCCGACCACCTCGGCGCGCCGGCCACAGGGTGCGAAATCGGGCTTGCGCCGCAACAAATCGATCAGGCCCAGGCCCACCGTGCCAAGACCTGCGATGCCGAGACGGCAGGGCGGCGCGCTCGTCTTCACTGACCCGCTCATTGGCAATGCGCCAAAACAGGATCGACATAATCCGGCGTCATCGACGGCTGTATGGCCGCAACCGCCTGCCGGGCCGGCGTCGGCTCAGCTGTCGGAGCGGGCGCGGTGGACGCAGCCGGCGTCGGCGTGGCGGCAGGCGTGTTGGCGGCGGCGACACGGGGCGCGTGCGGCGGCGCAGCGACGGCCTTGCCCGATGGAGCGGCGGCCTGCGAAGCGTCTAGCGGCGGGCCAGGATGTATGGGCGGCGGCGGCGCGGCGAAGGCGCGAAGCTGCTCGGCTTCAGCTTCGGACGCCGCCTTGTCCTCAGGCGTCGGCCGGTCAGCGGGATTGTTGTCGAGCTGGGCCCGCAAATCCTCGGCATAGGCGGTCGTATGCGACACCAACGGCGGGTTCTCGGCCGCCCAGGCCTCATAGGCGCGGCGGCAGCGCACCATGTCGATCACGGCGGTCTTGACCGTATCGGGCGGTGTAACGTTCAGAGGTTTAGGGGGCACCGACGCAAACGCCGGCCGCTTGAAAGTCTCCATCGACGCGGCGCCCACGACGCCCGCCACAGGCGATTCGGGGTTAACCGGCGGCAGATAGGTGGCGCGGCGGATATCGGCGCAGCCCGCCAGTTGGCCGCCCCCCGCAATGAGAAGCGCCAAGACCATACAAAGCGGCCGTTTGCGGGGATCGGCGCGCCGGCGCCATTTTTCAACAGAGGCGTTCATCTTGCCTCGGCTCTTATGCGATGATGGGCCATTAAGAAAGAGCCGCAAGAGCGAGCCGCCCTGGCCGATGCGGCCGAGATGACGGCAAACGGGGATGGAGCAACAATGGCGACCGAGGACACTATCGGCACTTCCCCCGACCTGGCGGGCCTGCTCGATCCGGCCCAGCGTCAGGCGATGGAGCAATTGTCGCTGAACCTCGCCCGGGCGGCCATGACCACGCAAACGGCGCTGGGCGCGGCCATATTGCGGCAATCCGAAGCGTCGGACGCCCTGAACCCTGATCCCTTCCAGGTCGCGCCGGCGCTGGGCGAAGTGATGACCAAGCTCGTGGCCCATCCCGACCGGCTGATGCGCGCCCAAGTGGACCTGTTTGATCGCTATATGGAGCTGTGGCGAAACTCAGCCGCCCGCCTCGCCGGCAAGCCGGCCGAGCCCGTCGTGACGCCCCCCAAGACCGATCGCCGATTCGCCGATCCGGAATGGACGGAGAACCCCGTCTTCGACGTGATGAAGCAGTCCTACCTGCTGACCTCCAACTGGCTGAACGACCTGGTCGCCGGCGTCGAAGGCGTGGATGAAGAGGCCAAGCGGCGAACTCAGTTCTTCACCAAGCTTTTGACCGACGCCTTTTCCCCCTCCAACTATCTGGCCTCCAACCCCACCGCCTTGCGCGAAGCCATGCGATCCAATGGGGAGAGCCTGGTGCGCGGCGCCGAGCGGTTCGCCGCCGATCTGGAGCGCGGCGGCGGGAAGCTGGCGATCAGCCAGACCGACTTGGCGCGCTTCAAGGTGGGTGAGAATGTCGCCACCGCGCCGGGCAAGGTGGTGTTCGAAAACCCGCTCTTTCAGCTGATCCAGTTCTCCCCCACGACGAAGACGGTGCATGAGACGCCGCTCCTGATCTTCCCGCCCTGGATCAACAAATATTATATTCTGGACCTGCGGCCCGATAACTCGATGATCCGTTGGCTGACGGGCCAGGGCTTCACGGTGTTCCTCACCTCCTGGGTCAATCCGGATGCGACCCTCGCTGAAAAGACGCTGGATCATTACATGGTGGAGGGCATCTACGCCGCCATCGCGGCGGTGATGGAACAGTGCGGCGCAGCCGAGGTCAACACGGTCGGCTACTGCATCGGCGGCACGCTGCTCGGCGCCTCCTTGGCCCATATGGCGGCCCACAACCTGACCTCGGTCCGATCCGCCACCTTCTTCGCCGCCCAGCAGGATTTCGCCGAAGCTGGCGACCTTTTGCTGTTCACCAATCAGGCGTGGCTGGAGGATTTGGAAAAGCGGATGGATGCGGCCGGCGGCGTGTTGCCGAGCGCGGCCATGGCCGACACCTTCAACATGCTGCGCGCCAACGACCTTATCTGGTCCTTCTTCGTCAACAACTACCTCTTGGGAAAAGAGCCGACCGCGTTCGACCTGCTGTTCTGGAACGCCGACCAGACGCGGATGCCAAAGGCGCTGCACCTCGGCTATCTGCGACACTTTTATATGAATAATGCGCTGGCCAAGGGCGACCTAAGCCTGGCCGGCGCCCACCTGGACCTGAAGATGGTCAAGACGCCCGTCTATATCCAGGCCAGCCGCGAGGACCATATCGCGCCCATGCGGTCTGTCTATCGCGGCGCCAAGCTTTTCGGCGGGCCCGTCACCTTCACCCTGGCGGGGTCTGGCCACATCGCGGGCGTGGTCAATCCGCCGGCTGCGAACAAGTACCAGCACTGGACCAACGCCGCCCTGCCCGACACGCTGGACGACTGGCAGGCGGGCGCGGTCGAGCACAAGGGCTCTTGGTGGCCCCACTGGGCGGCGTGGCTGCGCGAACGCTCCGGCGATCTGGTCCCAGCCCGCGACCCGGCCACCGGCCCGCTGACGCCGATTGAAGATGCGCCGGGGCGCTATGTGAAGGTGCGGTCGGAGGGGTGAGTCGAGGGCCGAGGAAAACGGAGGAAGGGTTTTGAGAATGCGTCGCATTTAACTTGCAAATGCGAATGGCTCGCAATAAACCCATGACCACCGGGGCGACCGGGGGGATGGGCGAGGCTTTGCGTGGCTCGATTCAGGGTTTTCAAGTCAACGGCGAGCGGCGCTGTTCTGGCGGCTGGGCTTGCCGGCGTGGCGATGGCCGCGCCCCCGCCCCTTTCGACGCCGATCAGTTCGCAAGCCCCCGGCGCCGATGGTCAGACCGGCTTCTCCGGCTTCTTGAGCGACCTGAACCGCAGCAACTACCTGCTGGGCGATCTGTTCGGACTGCGCACCCAGCTCAGCAAGGTCGGCGTGTCGCTGGCGATCCAGGAGACCAGCGAGGTTTTGGGCAATGCGACCGGCGGGGTGAAGCAGGGCGCGGAATATGATGGGCTGACCCAGGCGATCCTTCAGCTCGACACCCAGCGCGCCTTTGGCTGGTATGGCGGCTTGTTCAACATCAGCGCCCTGCAACTGCATGGCCGAAACCTCAGCGCGGAAAACCTCGATACGCTCCAGACCGCCAGCGGTATCGAAGGTGATCGGGCGACCCGGCTTTGGGAGCTTTGGTACGACCAGAAGCTCTTGCCCGAAGATCGCCTCGACGTCAGGATCGGCCAAGAGAGCGCCGACCAAGAGTTCATCGTCACGCCCAATGGGGCCTATTTCGTCAACACCATGTTCGGCTGGCCGCTTGTCCCCTCGGTCGATCTGCCGGGCGGCGGGCCGGCCTATCCGCTATCGGCGCCGGCTGTGCGGTTCCGCTACCGGCCGATCAATCCCGTCGCGATCCTTTTGGGCGTCTATAGCGGTAGTCCGGCCAAGAGCAACGTCGGCGACCCCCAGCAGGTCAATCCGTCGGGCGTCAGCTTCCCCACCCACAACGGCGCCCTGACCTTCCTGGAGCTACAGTACAGCTACCCCTCGCTGGGCGGCATGGCCTATCCGGGCCAGGGCGCGCCGCTGGGGCACACCTATCGGATCGGCGCCTGGTACGACTCGGAGCGCTTCGCTGATCAGGCCCGCGGCGCCGATGGTCTGTCGCTTGCGTCGCCAAATAGCAGCGGCGCGCCTCTGGAGCGCCACGGCGACTACTCGGTCTACGCCGTCGCCGACCAGATGATCTGGCGCCAGGCGGATGATCCCAATCGCTCGGTCAGCCTGTTCGGCCGCGCCATGGATACGCCGCAAGGGGATCGCAACCTGATCGATTTCAGCCTGAATGCGGGCCTAGTCTATCACGATCCCGTCGCCAATCGGGCCGACGACACCCTGGCCATCGGCATGGGCTACGCCCACGTCAGCAATAGCGCCCAGGCCTATGACCGCGCCGTCGCCGCCGCCGACCCTGGCGTCTATAACCCAATCCGCACGACCGAGACCTATCTGGAAGCCACCTATCAGTATCAGGTCCATCCCTGGTGGCAGATCCAGCCCGACGTTCAGTACGTCTTCAATCCCGGCGGCGGCCTGGCCAACCCCGACAATCCCAACCAGCGCATCAAGAATGAGCTCGTGCTGGGGGTGCGCACCAATGTGCTGTTCTGAGATGAGGCGTCCCTTGTCCCTTTCCCTTACCCCGCCCCGCCCTCTTCCGTCTTGCCCGGACTTGTTCCGGGCATCCATGGCGCAACTTTTCACCTTTCACATGGGCGTCAAACCTAGCGCCATGGCCCCCCGCCACCAGTCCGGGGGAGACGGAAAGGGAGGGATGGCTGCATGTGCGCTCGCATTTATCGTAGCCGCCCTCGCCGCGCCCCTCGTCGCCCACGCCGCCCCCCAAGGCTATCTTGAAACCCTCCACCGCCACGTCACCCTGACCTCCACAGTGACCGACAACGGCGATCTCAACCCGTACGCCGTGGTGATCGCGCCGGTCTCGGCGGGGAAGGTCGCCAAGGACGACGTGCTGGTCGATAATTTCAACAACATCTCCAACCTCCAGGGCACGGGCACGACCATCGTCGGCTATCGGCCCTCGACCAAAGCGACCTACCTCTTCGCCAAACTGCCCCAGACCTTGGCCCAGTGCCCCGGCGGCGTGGGGCTGACGACGGCCATGGCCATACTGAAGAGCGGCTGGGTGATCGTGGGCAGCACGCCCAGCAAGGATGGCACCACGACCACGAAAGGCGACGGCTGCCTGATCGTGCTGGACGCAGACGGCCAGATGGTCGCCGCCTGGTCGGGCCCCACCATCGACGATCCCTGGGGCGACATGGCGGTGGTGGACAAGGGCGATAGCGCGACCCTGTTCGTCAGCATGGCCGGCCACGATCTGCCGGGTCCGGACGTCATCGATCCGGCCACCAAGCTTCCGGTCGTAAAGCGCAAGGCCACGGTGCTGCGGCTGGAGCTGTCGATCCCCGTCGGCAAGCCGCCCGTCCTGATCAGCCAGACCGTCATCGGCGACGGCTTCGCCGCCCGGGCGGATCGCGACAACTTCCTGCTTGGCCCCACGGGCCTGGCGCTTTCCAGCGACGACACGCTCTACGTCACCGACGGGCTCGACAATGCGATCACCGCCATTCCCCACGCCACCACCCGTACCGATAGCGCCGGCGTGGGTGAGCTGATCGCCAAGGACGGCCTGCTCGCCTGGCCGCTGGCCATGGCCTGGTCGCCGCCGGTGGCGGGCGCGCCCGGACATCTCCTGATCTGCAACGGCAAGGATGGTCGGCTGGTCGAGGTCGACCCCCTGAGCCGCAAGCAGATCTACGCCCAGTGGATCAATACCGACCAGGCCCAGTCGCCGCCGGGCAATGGCGACCTGTTTGGCCTCGCCGTCAGCCCGGATGGCGCCAGCGTCTATTACGTCATGGACGATGTGAACACCTTGATGAGAGCCAGTAAATGAGGACTTGGCGATGAGCTGTCCGTTCCATACCGCCGCCAGCCGTCGCGGCTTTTTGCTGGGGGCTGGCGGGATCGCAGGCGTCCTTGCGGGGGGCGCCGCGGCTGAGGCCAAGCCCCATCACCCGCCCCTGAAGCAGACGGCGGCCCTGGAGGAGGATCGACGCCTGCCCTTCTATGGCGCCCATCAGAACGGCATCCTGACGCCCGTCCAGGCTCACACCTATTTCGCCGCCTTCGATGTGATCTCAGACCAGCGCAGCGACCTTATCGCGCTCATGAAGAGCTGGACCGAGGCGGCGGCCAAGCTGACCCAAGGCGTGAGCTTGAGCCCGAGCCCCGGCGATCCCGCGGCGCCCGCTGGCGATTCAGGCGATGTGTTGGGCCTGCCGCCCAGTCGGCTGACCCTGACGTTCGGTCTCGGCCCGAGCCTCTTTTCTAAGGACGGCGTTGATCGGTTCGGCCTGGCGTCTCGCCGCCCCGCCGCCCTGGTGGACCTGCCTCGCTTCGTCGGCGACCAACTGATTCCGCAACGCACCGGCGGAGACCTGTCGGTCCAGGCCTGCAGCGACGATCCCCAGGCCAATCTGCACGCCATCCGCCAATTGATGCGCCTGGCCGACGGCGTGGCCAAGGTGCGATGGGTGCAGACCGGCTTTGTGCCCGGCTACGACCCCAAGATCACGCCACGCAACCTGATGGGGTTCAAGGACGGCACCATGAACCCCTCGCCAACCGACCCAGGGGTGATGGAGGCCTGCGTCTGGAGCGGGGACGAGGGCGGCGCCTGGATGAAGGGCGGGACCTATGCGGTCGTGCGCCCCATCCGCATCGCGCTGGAGCATTGGGACCGCATGACGCTGGGCTTTCAGGAGCAGACGGTCGGCCGGCGCAAGGTCAGCGGCGCGCCGCTCAGCACCTCGGTTGAAGGCGTCGAGGGTGAATTCACGCCCCTGGACCTGGACGCCGTGGACAAGGACGGCAATCCGATCATTCCCGAGAACGCCCACGCGCGCCTCGCCGCGCCCGCAAGCAACGAGGGCGCCCAGATTTTGCGGCGCGGCTACGCCTACGACAACGGCGTCAGCTTCGTCGCCGAACGCTGGCCGCCCTGGCGCCAGGGCCTGGAGCTGGACGCAGGCCTTTTGTTCGTCTGCTACCAGCGCGATCCGCGCACGGGCTTCATCAAGATTTTCGACAAGATGTCCAAGTTCGACATGATGAACCAGTTCGTCACCCACATCGGCGGCGGCCTCTTCGCCTGCCCGGCCGGCGTGCGCGAAGGCGGCTACCTGGCGGAGGGATTGCTGGAGATTTGAAAGGATGCAATCCCTGCCCCGTTTCGACGCCCCTCAATCAAGGCACCGAAGAAAAGCGCTATTAGAACGAGATAGTCCCATATCTGTTCGCCAACAAAATAAGCATAGGGGCGGATTGCTGGGTCCAGAGCGCTTATAACGAGCATTATAAGGGCCAAGGTGTTAAACGCTGCAGCCAATAAAGGCCACCAACGGGATGATGTTAGAGCGAGTCCGAAAAAAAATAACGCCACGCATGAGTCTATAATGACCAAGCTAGGCTCTACGGCTTTCCAATGTCCATGGCGTAACGGCAGCGCATTTAATATATCGGCAACAACCAAAACAGCTACAGTAAGGCGCTCAGGCCGCCCTCCTCGCATAACTGCAAACAAACACACAGAGGCAAATGTCAATCTCCAAATTAGGAGTGGGAGCATCTGATGATTCACCAGATCGCTCCCGAAAATACCCTATTGAAACGATTATCGTCAGGCCGCGATGGCCGCGACTGTTGGATATGATTCATCAATATCAGAAGGTTTCCCACCCTCTCCACCAAAACTGACCGCGCCCAGTCCGATCCGCTTCTGCACAGCTGCAAAGGCGTTATGCGCCATCATAAGCTCCTGGTTTGCATCGCCCAAGCCGCGCAGGCAAGAGATCGCGCGGTAGATGGCGTCGCCGCTGACCACGGGCGACAGGCTGGCGGAGGTCCGAGCTTCTTCGGTGGCGCGCACGAGTTGGGCGACATCGACCATGGCGCGTGAGAGCGACGTTTCCGCCGCGAACAAGGCGTCGGCGACTTGATCGGCGGCAAGGCGGCGTTGTTTGAGCATGGCATCTCCTTCACGCCCGATCTAGCGGGCGGGTTATGACGGACAGAGGATGAAAGGGGTTTAGCGGTGCGCGAGCGGCAGAATGGCCGATAGCGTATGAAGGGCGGTCAGGATCGACCCGAAGGCGATGGCTGACACCAAGATTATCAGCGCGATGGCGCAGAGGCGGCCGACGATTGTTAGGTCATTTCCGCCTCCAGCATTTCGCGCGCCGCCACGCCAAAGCCATGATCCCGGGCGGCGATCGCCAAGCGCAGTATCTCCGCGAGCACCAGGTCCTGGGGCTTGAAGGCCGCCTGTTTCACCAGGCCCGACAGGGCCCCGCGCATGATCAGCTCCTCCACCGGGTTGCCGGTCAGCTCGAGCAGCGCCTCCCCGATCTGCTCCCAAGACCAGATCGGGGCCGGTTGGGTGGTTTCGCTGAGCTGGAGCCAGCGATCCCGCATGCCCTCCAGTTCGGTGTTCAGGAATAGGGCGAGATGATCCTCCCGCCCCATGGGACAGGAGGTGGGCGCCTTCAGGGTTTGGGTGTCGAGGGGCTTGTTCATGGCCGCCAGACTGGCGGTCCGAGCGCCGTTCGTCTGTCCGGAACGGCTGCGCCGCTTGTCCGTAATCGCTACGGACGCCTCCACGCGCCAGCGCCGGCTCAAGCTCGAAAATGCGGCGGGAGGCCTCGTAACGGTCTGAAGCGCCAAGCTTTCGACGCGCGCGATCACAATAGGTGTCCACGGTGCGGACCCCGATCTCCAGCTCTCGCGCAATCTGTTTGGAGGTGAAATGTCGGTAAACGAGGGCGAGAATCTGTCGTTCGCGCTCGGTCAAAAGCTTCAGCTCATCTGGCGCGTGAGGCGAATCTGAACCGTCGCTCATGTGTAAAGCCCCGCACACCGAACGCTGGCAGGACCGGCTCAGCCCCGAGCGGTCTTGTCAGCCGTGATCAGACACTCACCGATATTGCGTCAAGCTGGCACAAAACGCGATTCCAACGTTAAGCTTTTTGATTATGAGATAGAGGCTTGACGACATAGACTGGCTGGAGGCTTAAAGTCGCAGCTTTCCCACGCCCCTGTCCAGTCTTCCGTGGACTGGTTCCCGTCGGCGCGAAGATAAGCAAACGCCCACCGCTTCCGTCTCCCCCGGACTTGTTCCAGGCATCCATGGCGCGACGTTTAAACCTCTGAATGGCTATCAGAGTCCGCGCGGAAGGGGTGAGGCTATGAGGCATGGCGGCCGTTGGATCTGAAAGCCATTCAGCAGCTTATGCGTCGCGCCATGGATGCCCGGAACAAGTCCGGGCAAGACGGAGGAGAGGGCCGGCGTCTCTGCTTATATTTGGCGTCTAGGATTACAGCCCCGCCCCTTCATCCAGGCCAAACATCAGATTGAGGTTCTGCACCGCCGCGCCGGATGCGCCCTTCCCCAGATTATCCAGCACAGCGATCAGCCGCGCCTGCTGCACCGTCTCGTCGCCGAACACATAGAGATCGAGACGGTTGGTCCCGTTCAGGGCCTGCGCATCCAGGGTCGAAAGGCTCGCGGTCTCTTGGCCTGAGGCGACGCGGATGAACTGCCGCCCCCGATACCAGTCCGCCAGCGCGTCGCGCAGATCGGTTACGCTTGGCGCAGCCGGCAGAGCCCAAAGTTGTAGCGGCGTCTCGACGATCATGCCCTGAGCGAACCGCCCGACAGCCGGGGCGAACAGGGGGCGGTGGGTCAGGCCGCCATGAACCTGCATCTCCGGCGCATGTTTGTGGGTGAGCGCCAGGCCGTAGGGGCGAAAGGGCGTCTCGGTATAGCCGGGCGAGGCTTGGTCCTCATAGTCGGCGATCATGGCCCGGCCGCCGCCGCTATAACCGGAGATGGCGTTGACCGTGATCGGCTGATCGGCCGGTATCAGCCCTTGCTCGACCAGGGGCCGCATGAGCGCGACGAAGCCGGTCGGATAGCAACCGGGATTGGAGACGCGATGCGCCTTGGCCACAGCGCCCGTCTGC
>Ga0116229_10014749_pt1 | contig 10804 bp, 7 predicted proteins | sample S1TSphgellanicum_3_FD_87313 | JGI IMG/M metagenome (GOLD analysis project Ga0116229, IMG submission 87313) | Host-associated microbial communities from peat moss isolated from Minnesota, USA - S1T2_Fc - Sphagnum magellanicum MG | ecosystem: Host-associated > Plants > Peat moss > Unclassified...
AAATCCCTGCTGCCTACTCTTTGGCAACCCTGTTCATTCTTCGGGGATAGTTTTGATTGATTTTCTGCAGTCCCAACGCATCCTGTAGTGAAGGTGTACCTATAAGTGCTGCGCTTGCGCAGTCGGCGGGTCCATCTACCTACGCAACTTAACTCTCCTCGGTGCTGCTGATCGATCAACAGCAAACGCAGGACTGTTTGTACGACTTTAAGGAGAAACGATGCAAAGACTTAGAAGTTGGTTAAGGGCATTTCCCGCCCTGCTTGCCCTATGGATGTTGTTCACTTTGCCGGTGATGGCGCAAACCTTTCGCGGAAGCATCAACGGAACGGTCACTGATGCTTCCGGTGCGGTAGTACCAAACGTGAAGGTAACGGCTACCGACACAGCCACTGCGGCCGTCCGCGACACGGTTTCATCCGGTGCGGGCGAGTTTCTGTTCAACGATCTCCCTGCCGGTACTTATACCGTTAAGGTTGAGGCGACCAACTTCCAAACTACAGATGTAACCGGCATACAAGTCCTCGCCGGCAAGGTGTATACGCTGCCGGTAAAGCTGGCCCTGGCGCAACAGGCGTCTACTGTAGAAGTTTCGGCCGATGCTCTTTCGCTCGATACCACCACGACCGCGCAGACTACGACACTGGAAGGAAAAACGCTGCAGGATGTGCCCCTCAACGGCCGCGACTTTACGCAGCTTCTGGGCACGTCGGTGGCGTTTGCCGGCTATAACAATTCCGGCTCCGTGAACGGCACACGCGGCGATCAGATCAACTACACTATCAACGGCACGGACAACAACGATCTTTACCTGAATGCGGACGCGGTCAACCAGGGCAGCATCAGCGGCATTGCGGGCGTGGTCTATCCGATCGATGCGCTCGTCGAATACTCGCTCCAGACAACAGGCAACAGCGAATCGGGCCGCAGCCCAGGCGGAAACCTGAACATTACCACCAAGTCCGGCAGCAATCAGTTCCACGGCAATGCTTATTATTACAATCGGAACGAGGCGCTAGCCGTGACCTCGCCGTTCGTTGCACCCGGCACCCCGGAGCAGCCGTATCGGAACCAGAACTATGGTGCCTCCCTCGGCGGCCCTATCGTGCGCGACCGCACATTTTTTTTCCTGCTCTATGAAGAGCAGAAATTCGTTATCGCGGATTCCGCTACCACCACTGAGCCCTCACCGGCCTACCAGGCAAAGGCACTGGCAGAGCTGACGAAATACGGCGTCACGCCCAGCCGGGTCTCGACAAATATCCTCAGCAATCTGTGGGAACCAAATCTCATTGCCGGCCTTCCGGCAACGCCGGGCAACTACTCCAGCAGTTCACCGGAAACCGGCTATAGCCACAACCTGGTGGTCCATCTGGACCAGAACTTCAGTGATCGCAGCCATCTTTCTGCCATCTGGTACTTTGGTCAGGGCTACGCTGCTGCTCCCTACGGGTCTTACCTGCCGGATTATTTCCAGACAGTGCCGTCGCACATTCAGAACTTCAACGTGACCTGGGACTTCACCCTCAGGCCCAACTTGAGCAACCAGCTTGCCACTGGCGCCAGCTTCTTTACCCAGGCATTCGCCGATGCTGACCACACCCAGAACCCTCTTACACTGGACGGACTCAATACGGGTTCCATCGATTCCGGTGCGCCGGATATCGCCATCAATGGATTTGACCAGATCGGCGTCACGCCCACCTCGGGCCGCAACGATATTTCCGGTCAGATTGCGGACACAGTCTCCTGGACCGTGGGCAAGCACCAGGTACGTTTCGGTGTTGACTATCGCCGCGCTTACATCGATCTTTATTACAACTTTGGCGGTCGCGGTGCCTTCGACTTCGGCACCGGCGGCGTGCTCGGGCCCTGGGCAGCTGATACGTCTGTCACCGACCCCAATGTCCTGAACCTGGCCGACTACCTGGCCGGTTACGCTTATACCGCCAACATCACGCTCGGTACCCAGGAGCGCTTCATCTATACGCACACCGGGTCGGCCTTCGCGGAAGACTCCTGGCAGCTAAGCCCGAAGCTGAACGTCAACCTCGGCTTGCGGTATGACTACCAGCAGCCCTTCTATACCAACGAACCGAACAACTCCATCTTCGACCCGACCAGCAGCACCGGCCTGGTGGTAGTGGACGCTGGTTCGGGCACGCCGCAGTACGCCTACAACAGCAACAAGCTGAACGTTTCGCCGCGTGTTGGCGTCTCGTACCAACTGCACGAGGGAACCGTTCTCCGCGCCAACTATGGCATTTACTTCGACCAGCCAGCCGGGCAGGCCTTCTTTGGCAATATCGGTATCCCCAACGGCGGTGCGAGCGGTGTCAACAACAACCCCGCAGGCAGCGAACCCAATGAGGCCATTGTCGTCAATGCTCCGGCGACTCCCGCGCCTATCTGGACTTACAACCAGGCAACACCTATCTTCACAGCCGCCTCTGGTCAGCCGACAGGCAGCAACGTAGTTTCCATCTACTCGGCCACGCGAGACTTCAAAACGCCCTATGCTGAGCTCTTCGGCGTGAACGTGGAGCAGAGCCTGGGCAAAGGGTGGCAATTGAACATCGGCTACGCGGGCACACTCAGCCGCCACAACCTAGTGCTGCAGGACATCAACCAGAACGCATTAGGGGCGGACCAGAACCCGGGGACGGTAAAGGTGGGTACCAACACGTTCAGCTACCAGCAGTCCACGCGGCCCTATTTCTCCAAGTTTCCCAACTTTGGCATTATCAACCAGCTCAACTCCGCTGCTGCCTCCAGCTTCAATGCGCTGCAGGCTACACTGCGCAGCAGCAACTGGCATGGGCTTACCGGCCAATTTGCCTATGCCTGGAGCCACAATCTGGACGACGCCGGTGGGTTCAACGCTATCCCGCAGAACTCGCTGAACCTGGCTGGCGATTGGGGTAACGCAAACCAGGACATCCGCAACCACTTTGCCGGGTATCTCACCTACGTTATCCCTGGCCTCGCGGAGGGACCAAAGGCCCTGACGCATGGCTGGGAGGTCAACGGTATCGTGAAGTTCCAGGACGGCGAGCCAGTCAACGTGCTTACAGGCCAGGACAATAGCGGTACGGCAGAGAACGAAGATCGGGCCAACATTACGGGCGCACCCCTCACCGGGAACGAGAAGGTGCAGTCGACCTCCAACGGGATCGTGGCCCAGTACCTCAACCAGAACAGCTTCGCCGTGCCGACATACGGCACGTACGGCAATCTGCGCCGCAACCAGGTGTACGGACCTGGCTTCGGAGACGTGGATCTGTCGCTGCTCAAGAACACGCCTATCTATAAGGAACGCGTGACCGCGCAGTTCCGTGTAGATATGTTCAACGTTTTCAACCGCGTCAACCTGGCGCAGCCGCTTGCCAACCTTGGGTACGGCTCGTTGTTTGGCGCAAGCACTTCAACCATCGGCGTTTCCTATGGCGCGCCCGCCATCGGCGCCGGTGAACCGTATAACACGCAGCTTGCTCTGAAGATCCTTTTCTAAGGAGCATTCAGGTTGGAAGCAACGAGCCGGCCCATTGTGGCCGGCTCGCTGCATTTGTAAGCTATTTCAGAAGCGAGTGTGCTTATGGCGGTTTTTGAAGTGTGTGTCGAGTCGCTGGATGCAGCGGTTGCTGCTGAACTCGGCGGCGCGGATCGGATCGAGCTTTGCAGTTCGCTGATCGAGGGAGGTATCACTCCAAGCCTGGGGCTGATCCGCGCTGTTCGATCCAGGGTGAAATTCGGGGTGTATGTCCTTATCCGGCCCAGAGCGGGAGACTTTTTCTATTCCGCTGATGAGTTCGCGGTGATGCAGGAAGACATTACACTCGCCAAAGAATCCGGTGCGGATGGTGTTGTCTTAGGGGTACTTACATGCGACGGGTTGGTTGATGTTGAAAGAACGAAAGAGCTGGTTCGCATAGCGCGGCCAATGGAAGTGACGTTCAACCGGGCCATCGATGTGACCCGCGACATCAGGACTGCGGTCGAGGATGTTGTGCTTACCGGTGCGGATCGCATCCTTAGTTCTGGAGGTCATGCGTCTGCAATGGAGGGACGCTTTTGCCTCGGTGACCTGGTCAAGATTTCAGCCAGACGCATTGGTGTGATGGCAGGAGGCGGTGTCCGTGTGGATAACGTCCGGGAGATCGCGGAAGCGAGTGGGGTCAGCGATTTTCACGCTTCGCTAAGGACATTCGCCAAGCGTCCAGTGCAAGAGAGGTTGGGTGAAGTGCACTTGGGGCAACGCAGCGTGGTCCAGGTTGAGGACGTCAGGAACATGAGGCGCATAATTTCGGACTGATGATCTCATGCTGTTGCAGAAATGCGCGAACAAATGCGGCATCGCGGAAAGCTTCTGTCCCGCCTGGTTTCAGCGTCGAAAGCGCACCGGTGACTACGGCGAGCTTTGCTGCCGTGACTGGGTCTGTGCCACGCGTGAAAGCATGGAGAAAGCCGGCGTTGAAGCTATCACCTGCGCCGATTGTATCGATTGGGTCGACGAGGATGGAATCAATCCAGGTCCATGCGCGGCCCTGTTGAACGAGGGCCCCACGCGACCCGCATTTTACGACGGTGATGGGCACGCGGCCCGCAAGAGCGTCCAGGGCTGCCGTCAACGTGGATGTTCGGGTGATGCGCTTCACCTCGTCTTCGTTTGGCAAGAGCACGTCGGTCAGGTCGAGGAGATCGTCGAGCACGCCTCCCCACTTGTCGGCTGGATCGTCGTTGGTATCGAGCGAGATCGTGAGCCCTTTGGCTTTAAGCGCGGACAGAAGCTGCGGCAGGCCTGGTTGAAGGCCTGTCTGCAGAAAAAGCGAAGACAGATGAAAGTGCTGAGACGACGTAAGATAATCGATGTCAAGATCGTCTGTCGTCATCTGATCCATAACGCCGAGGTGGGTGAGGATGTGGCGAATTTTTCCGTGTGGTAGCACGATGGTGACGCCCGTCGACTTGTCGTCGCGACGTGAGCTGGACGAAAGATCTACGCCAGCATCCTGCATTCGCTTGAGAGCGATGGTGCCCATTTCATCCTGGCCCACCTGGGTTATGAAACCAACGCTGCTCCCTAGAACGGCCAGGTTGTGAGCGAGGATCGAAGAAGAACCGCCGAGCGTCAGCTGAAAATCGGTGGCGAGCAACTCTCGCTCTACAGGCATCTGCTCTGGCAACCCATATAAGATCAGGTCCAGATTTGTTTCCCCGGCAAGCGTGACATCAAAACGTCTGCCACTCGGCGCTGAGGGTGATTTAGACATGAATGATCCCTTTGCGAAAGTTTCCTCGATTGAGTGCTGCAATGCTCATTGTTATTATTGCCGTTTCTTCCGCTATTTAGCGGAATAGAAATAATGATTGTTGAAAAGCAACTTTGTGTCTACTATTAGAGGTCTTATTTCCTTGAGTGACGAGGAAAAGAAGAATCGCGGAGTATTGTCTACGCCAGGGAGATAAAAAGTGCCACTCACAATTGGCAAGCCAGAAACCGCACCTATGACGCGAGCACTGGGATCATAGAAACTAATTAGTTGGATTTCCCTGATCGGGATAACTTTCGCGCCAGCATGGATCGATATCTCCTGACGCAGGTAAGGCGCGTGGCCTCGTGCGATCAAACACCAATGCACCGAAGCTCCACTTTGGGCGTCGTCCAAGTTGGCGCAGATTTGCTTTCCGGTGATCTGTGCTGCCGCCCTCTACGCTGATGTATCCGCTGAGAGAGACAACAATACCGGTGGTTGTTCTAGATGCATTTGAGATGCACGAATGACTCGACCATCCTGCATAACCAGGCTGAAGGCATCGCCAAGCGAAATGGTGCGACCCGACAAAGCATCGTGAACGTGTGTATCCGTGAGGTGATGGGCGTTGACCTCAATGTTTGCGGTGAGAGTGCCTGCGTCCAGACGCGTATTGTCTTGGCCACGCAGAAGGAGGTTAGGTAGCAGGAATGTTAGTGCAATGGTGCCTAGGAGTTTGGAATTTAATTCAAGTCTAAGCACTTCTCGGAGGCCTCATGCTGGGTTTCAGGAATCAATAATTCATGCGCCGTCAGGCGAGAATGAGTTTGCAACCAAAAGAACGTACGCGCTCCTGCATCTCAGACGGCAAGCCGGTGTCGCTTATAAATGCTGCGCTTCGTAATGGCCGACGTTTTGAAACGCCATACAAGCTCATTTACCTTGCCAAGTCCCCCTGATTGCACAATGTGAAAGATCTACTTTCGTCACTCTTCCGCCATCATGCCATCGGGAATCGGTTCTTCAATACCCAAAGCACTACTGCTTTTCAAGCCCGCCCTACGCTTCATCCTTAAGCTCCAGTAAGTGCTAATGGCATGATCATCGCGCCAATGAGCAACATTCAGATACGGATGAAAACCTTATTGCGATACATCCACAAGAGGATCAGCCAATAAACGGTGAGTGTAAGTGCGCCGATGAAAACTGGTTCGAGTGCGCTGCCAAATAGAATCACGCCCGATCCGAAGTGGATACGGAAGCTACTAATGATGAAGTCTTCAAACAAATGAGCCATTAAATAAGCTGCTATGGAATTCATTCCGACCACAACCAGCGGAAAAACCAGTCGTCTATTCCGTTTTACGTCCACGATCCAGGAGAAAGCTATTAGATAAAGGAAACAGACTCCTCCACTGAAGAGAGTCCATGATGGAGTCCAGATTCGCTTGACGATCGGACAGATGCCTGTAAGTTGGAAGAAAAGTCCACCCGCGATTAACGCCGCTGCAGCAATACAGAATCTTCGGAATGGTATGCCAGGTGCTGATCCGATGAACCATTGTCCCGCGATCAGGCCTAGGAGCATCGTCCCTAAAGTAGGAATAAAGCTAAGCGTTAGATAACCGCCGTCATTAAAGAGAAATGGTTTGGGTCGCGGAAGCTTATTGAGAAACCATACATCGAAAGCCTGTCCAAGATTGCTATTCTTATTCCAATGGGCGGCAAAGCCGGTATACAAATGCCGATGCCAATCTGGCGGCACACCGACTGCTCGATAAGGGAAGTCAAGCCCAGGTGCAGGGTACAAAGCCCATGCCAGCCAGTACCCAAAGAGCAGAATGCTAAGAGCAGTCCATTGCCAACGAGGTTGCGCGAAGCTGAGTAGAAAAGCGAACGTGTAGCCGAGACCTATCTGTGTCAGCGTATCTTCAAAGGTAAAATTTGTAGCCACGCTATGAATGGAGCGTAAGAAAATACCGAGAGCTATGAGCAGAAAGCTTCGCCATATGGTGTGGCTGAGCATGCGTTGGAAGCTCTCACCTTTTTTCCGTCGACTACGCAGCGAGTAAGGAAGTGCAACGCCTACAAGAAAAGTAAAGGAAGGCTGAATCGTATCGTGGAGGCTCATTCCCGTCCACTCGACGTGCGACTGATTGTAGCCAAGGATATGCCAAAAAAGGCTATGCGGGAAACTTTTCGCTACATCCGCGAAACGCATTACCTCGCCCATCATCAGGAGCATCACCAGCCCGCGGTAAGCATCAACAGCAATATTGCGCTGAGGTTGACTCGCTGTCACAGACAGGTCGCTCACGCAGGTCCTCCTGGTGGATAGGTGGTTATTCTGATCGTCTTTGCTTTACTGCGCTCTAATTCTTAGTTGGAGAAGTTTAGCACGGGGATTTACGCGGAGCGTGTATTCTGTTGTGCAAGAAATGACGCATGTGACAGCAGTTTTGGATGCACAGGTGTGTGTAGTGAATCCTCTACTTAAGAACACTTTCGATCATTAAGGATTTAAGAAGTCGAATGGCATCTTGTAGACGATCAAAAGTTCTAACGGAGAGACACATGACGTTTAGTCAATATGCAGGTTCGTGGACGCGGAGAAAGTTTATGCAAGTGACGGCAGCGACCGCGGTGAGCGCCGGAGTGGTTCCGAGCACCCAGGCCGGGACAGCTGTTACGCCACGAACCATGATTGCCGTGCCATTTGAGAAGCGGGAGCCGCGGATAGCGATCATCGGCACCGGTGGGCGTGGTACCTCGCTCCTCAGCAATCTTCTGGCTGCAGATGCGCGAATTATCTGCTTGTGCGATATCGTGAACGACAAGGCTGAACACGCCGCAGGTTTAGTGGTCGCCGCAGGTCAGGCAAAACCTGAACTTTACACTGATGGACCCCATGCATTTGAAAACATGCTACAGCGTCAAGATATCGACTTAATCGTAGTAGCTACTCCCTGGATCTGGCACGCGCCCATGGCAATCTTCGCGATGAAGCATGGTAAGGATGTGGTAGTCGAAGTGCCTGCGGTCCGTACTCTCGAAGATTGCTGGGCTATCGTTGACACCTCGGAAGAGACTCGTAAGCATTGCATGATGCTCGAAAACTGCTGCTACGGTTACAACGAAACTCTTATCCTGCGCATGGTGCACGCAGGTAAATTTGGCGAACTACTTTATGGAGAGGGCGCGTATCTGCACGACCTGCGAGAAGAGCTATTCTCAAATGCCGGAGAGGGTTTGTGGCGCCGTACCGAACATACTCTGCGCAACGGAAACTTGTACCCAACGCATGGTCTTGGTCCTGTTGCCAATTACATGGGCATCCAGCGAGGCGATCGCTTCGAATATCTTGTTTCGATGAGCACACCGGAGCGCGGTCTAGATGGTTATCGTAAGGATCATTTGAAGGCTGACGATCCGCGTCTCAAAGAGCGCTATGTGACCGGTGACATGAATATTTCTCTGATCAAGACTGCGCAAGGCCGGACGATCACCGTCAAGCACACTGTTTCAACGCCGCATCCTTATGACCGTATAAATCAGATCGCCGGCACAAAGGGTATCTTCGAAGACTACCCGCCGCGTCTCTATCTCGATGGCCAGAATAATGATGAAGCATGGGGACCGATCGACGTCTGGAAGGAATACGCACATCCTTTATGGAAACAAGAAGGAGAGATCGCGAAAAAGATTGGCGGCCATGGTGGCATGGACTACATCATGCTTTATCGCTTACTTCAATGCGTGCGCAAAGGCCTTCCGCCGGACATGGACGTATACGACGCCGCTGCCTGGTCGTCCGTTGCTCCACTCAGTGTTTCCTCGGTAAATCATGGCAGTGCACCGATGAAATTTCCTGACTTTACGAGAGGTAAGTGGCAGCAGCGGCAAGTCTCTGCAATTGCTATTCACGAAGATTGAAGGTCAAAGCACTTAAGATGACAATCGCGAAAATGCGTTTAAGCTATAGCCGAAGTGCTACTGATGTCTTCGCTTGATATCAGCAGAATGCCGCTTCTATCGAATTGCTCTTCCATTGTTGTGACTGAATCATCATGATCGATAGCCCGACAAGCGTTCTGGATGACCACTACTGAAAAGCCCATCTGGCGGGCATCGAGTGCAGAAAATCCAACGCAGTAGTCGTAGGCAAGGCCAGTAAGAAAAACGCGATCAAGGCCGCGCTCTCGGAGATAGCCAGCAAGACCAGTCGGCGTAGCGTGGTCATTTTCGAAAAAAGCCGAATACGAATCCAGTTCAGGGCGATAGCCCTTTCGAAGAATCAGTTCAGCCTTGTTCGGGTTTAGATCGCGGTGAAGCTCTGCACCGAAAGTGCCCTGTACGCAGTGGTCAGGCCAGAGTGTATCGAGTCTACCTTGGATGTTGGTTGATTCGAATGGCTTGCGACCGGGATGTGTACTCGCGAATGAGATATGGCCAGGCGGGTGCCAGTCCTGGGTTAGAACGATGTGCTCGAAGCTGGGCGAGATTTTATGGATGACCGCAATGACTTCATGCCCGTAGGCGACTGGCAAGGCGCCGCCCGGGCAGAAGTCATTTTGCACATCGATAACAATCAGCACATCTGTTGAGGTAATTTGCATTCTCTATAGCTACTGACTAATATCGCCAGCTTGTGAGGTCGGCACCCGTAGGCGCTGTCTTCTGAATGCGGTCGAGTATCTGCGGCACATACATCTGGTCGTAATGGAGTCTCGTATACCAATTAGGCTTATCGGGATCGCCGTTCCAGCAATGCTCTGCGCGAGGACCGTACTTGACTTCGCCTTCATAGGGGACCCCATAGCCCGGCGTGCCGGTTTTCTTCAGAAAGTCTTCCATCAGATAGACGGCATCGTTCAAGAAATAAGTGTCGTCTGAGCCAACGTAGATATGAAGCTTGCCTTGGACTTTCGGTCCCAGCGTGTTCCACTCACGCTGCAGCTTAGCGTCGAGGTCATAGTGTTGACGCCAGTATTCAGCGGTCACGTGATCGATCTTACCCGTATCTTTATCGAAGATAGCCTGGGGATATCCATCTTCCCCAACCGGTGAATAGACAGCCTGCCAAATATCAAATTGCTCGCCGGAGCGGCCGTGGTCACCAAGAGCAGCTTCGTATGCGATGTTGTCTCGGACCGTGATGAGGGTATGGCCGAGATAGTCTCGCATCGCCGGTTGATCGACTGTCTTATTCGCGCCTTGTAGATAGAAGATATTTTCCTGCGCGTATAAGTCAGTGGTCATATACGCGTGGAAATCTACAGGATCAGGACATGCAACAAAAGCTCCGTTATAGTGATCGGGGTAAAACAACTGCACTGCCAAGGATTCCCAGCCGCCCGTCGAACCGCCGTAGACAAATCTTGCCCAACCCTGGCCGATGCCTCGGAATTTCTTCTCGATCGCGGGGACCAACTCGGTTTCGATTGCATCTCCATAAGGCCCGACATTGGCTGAATTGACTGCGTAGGAATCATCATAGTAAGGATTGGCATGTTGTAGCTTTACGATGAGAAAGCGAGGCGTACCGGGTGCGA
>Ga0116229_10014750_pt1 | contig 10804 bp, 10 predicted proteins | sample S1TSphgellanicum_3_FD_87313 | JGI IMG/M metagenome (GOLD analysis project Ga0116229, IMG submission 87313) | Host-associated microbial communities from peat moss isolated from Minnesota, USA - S1T2_Fc - Sphagnum magellanicum MG | ecosystem: Host-associated > Plants > Peat moss > Unclassified...
CAAAAAATCACCCGGGCGCTGGCGGCGCGGCGGCTTGCCGATCTGACCGATGTGACCCTGGAACAACTGTTACAGACTCGTCATTTTCCGGACAGCGAAGACTTGCTATAGGACCAAAATGGACCAGACAACCGCCGCCCCGCTGGGCGAAATCAGCCAGACTGACCCCTCACGCTTCATCAACCGGGAAATTTCTTGGCTCGACTTTAATTTCCGCGTCGTCGCGCAGGCCGAAAACCCGCGCCACCCGCTGCTGGAGCGGCTGCGCTTCGTATCCATCAGCGCCTCCAATTTGGATGAATTCTACTCGGTGCGCGTCGCCGGGCTGATCGGCCAGGCGCGCGCCGGGATTCTGGAACGCTCGGCGGACGGCGCCACCCCGGCGCAGCAGCTGGTTGCCATCAACGCCCATGCGCGCGACCTGATCCACGCCCAGCAGCGGGCGTTTTCCCATGTCAGCGGGTTGCTGGCGGAGGCCGGAATCGTCATTTGCGGGCCGGCGGCGCTGAAGCCGAATGATGTGCAGTTTCTCGACAGCTATTTCATGGACCATGTGTTTCCGGTGCTCACCCCGCTGGCGGTGGACCCGGCGCATCCGTTTCCGTTCATCCCGAACATGGGCCTGGTGCTGGCGCTGAAACTGGCGCGCGATGACGACCAGGGGCTGATGTCGGCCCTCATCCCGATGCCGAGCCAGGTGGAACGCTTTGTGCGGCTGCCCACGGAGGCTGGCGGGACCATCCGGTTTGTAATGCTCGAAGAGCTGGTGGGCATGTTCATGAACCGTCTGTTCCCCGGTTTTAAGGTCCAAGGATCGGGCTTGTTCCGGCTGATCCGCGATACCGATGTGGAGTTCGAGGAAGAAGCCGAAGACCTCGTGCAATCCTATGAGACGGCGCTAAAGCGCCGGCGCCGCGGCGTCGCGATCCAGCTCACGGTGCAGGCCGGAATGCCCGATGACCTGCGCGAGCTGGTGATCGATGCGATCGATCCGCCGGGCGAGGAAGTTTATCTCGAAACCGGCATCATGGGGCTGGTGGATGTGAAACAGTTGATCGTGGATGACCGGCCCGATCTGCTGTTTCCGCCGTATACCGCGCGCTTTCCCGAACGCATCCGCGATTTCGGCGGCGATTGTTTCGCGGCGATTCGCGCCAAGGATATTTTGGTTCACCATCCGTTTGAGAGCTTTGACGTCGTTGTGCAGTTTTTGCGGCAGGCGGCGGCCGACCCGGCGGTGGTGGCGATTAAACAAACGCTTTACCGCACCAGCCGGGATTCACCGATTGTGAAAGCGTTGATCGAGGCGGCGGAGGCGGGCAAATCCGTCACCGCGATGGTGGAGTTGCGGGCAAGATTTGACGAGGAAGCCAACATAAGGCTCTCCCGCACGATGGAAGCGGCCGGCGTGCAGGTGGTTTTTGGGTTCGTCGGCCTAAAAACCCACGCCAAAGTTTCGTATGTCGTTCGCCGGGAAGGCGGCACGTTGCGCGCCTATGCGCATTTCGGCACCGGCAATTACCACCCGATCACCGCGCGGATTTACACTGATCTTTCGTTCTTCACCTGCGACCCGGCGATGACGCGGGACGCCGCCCGGCTGTTCAACTACATGACCGGCTATGCGCGGCCGGAGGCGATGGAGCAATTGGCGTTTTCGCCGCTCACCACGCGCAAAACCATCGTCTCGCTGATCGACGCCGAAATTTCCAACGCCACGGCCGGCAAGCCGTCGGGCATCTGGCTGAAAATGAACTCTTTGGTCGATGACCGCTTGATAGACCATCTGTACGAGGCGTCACGCGCCGGCGTGCCGATTTCCGTCGTTGTGCGCGGCATCTGCTGCCTGCGGCCGGGCGTGCCGGGGCTTTCTCCGACCATCAAGGTGAAATCCATCGTCGGGCGGTTTTTGGAACATGCGCGGATTTGCGTGTTTGCCAATGGCCACAAGCTGCCCTCGCGCGACGCGCATGTTTACATGTCGAGCGCGGATTGGATGGCGCGGAACATGGAAGGAAGGGTGGAAACCTTTGTGCCGATCCATAACCCGACCGTGCACGCGCAGATCCTTGACCAGATCATGGCGCTGAATCTGCGGGACGACGCGCAATCCTCCGAACTGCGGCCGGATGGCAGCTGGGTGCGGGTGTTGCCCGGTAGCGCGCCGGTCTCCGCCCATGAATATTTTATGACCAACCCGTCTTTGTCCGGCCGCGGCTCCGCCCTGCACGGCGGGCTGACGGTGGAGAAGCCGAAGGGCAAGTACAAGCGGCGGGTGGATTGATTTCGTTTCCGGACTTCAGACGGTCAGCGTTTTGTCGGCCGCCGTGCCATGTGGCGGACACGGAGAATGACGACCTCATCGCCGGCAACCCGGTAACGGATGATGTAGGGATATGAGTCCACACAACGCGCATGAACTATGCCCTGGGTGGTGGCACCCGCTCGCCCTTGGCTAACTTTGTCCGCCATTCAACGACGCGTTCATGGGGCACAACACGCCCAGCCGCATAATCAGCTTCGGCCTCGGCATCAAGCCGGGCTTCATGAGCCGCATCCGGCTCCAGATCAAAGACCGATTTCAATTCAGCTTCAGCCATTGGCGCCTTCCGTGAGGACCAATGATAACACACGGCTGCGCGCTTTGCACCACGGAAATGACTGAGTGGTATAAATCGCGCTGGCTGGGACGGGAGGATTCGAACCTCCGGATGGCGGAATCAAAATCCGCTGCCTTACCACTTGGCGACGTCCCAAAAGTTGCGGGTTGCGGGGTGGTCATAGGTCGCGGGGTGATGGTTCGTAAAGCCCCCCGCCCCAGCGCCACCAGCTAGGCGGGTTGAGCGCGGCGGCCGCTTCGGCGGCGGCGGTTGGCGTCTCGAACAGGGCAAAGCAAGTGGCGCCGGAGCCGCTCATGCGCGCCAGCAGGCAGCCGGGCAAGCCGCGCAGCGCCGTCAGCACATCGCCAATCACCGGCGCCAAGGCAATCGCTTGGGCTTCCAGGTCGTTGTGCAGGCGCGATAGCGTCTCCGTCATCGCGGCGGCGTTGGGCCAGGAGTCTGGCAACACGGCGGGCGGTGAAAAAATTCTTTTTCTCCGCGCCTGAAAAACTTCGGCTGTCGAGACCGCAACGCCGGGGTTGCAGAGCAGAATGCCGAATGCAGGCAGGCGCGGCGCGGGGAGGAGCAGATCGCCGATGCCCGACATGCGGGCTGGCGCGCTGGCGACACAGACCGGCACATCCGCCCCAAGCGACAAAGCCAGCTCATGCAGCTTCGCATCCACGCCCCAGTGCCGGGACAGCAGCCGAAGTGCCGCCGCCGCATCCGCCGAGCCGCCGCCGATGCCGGATGCCACCGGCAGATTTTTTTCCAGCGTCAACGCGGCACCACCATCAGGTTTCAACAGCCGCGCCGCGCGGAGAACCAAATTGTCAGGCCCGGCCGCCAAAGCCGCGCCGAACGGGCCGGTGATTTTCAAGGAGCACGAATCCGCTGGCTCTAGGGAGAGAAAGTCGCCAATGGCGGGAAAAACCGCCAAACTGTCCAGCAGATGATACCCATCCGCCCGGCGCCCGGTGACGTGGAGGAACAAATTAACCTTCGCGGGTGCAAACATCAGGCAGGGGGCTGAAACTGTTTCAACTTGCCCTCTATTTCAGCCTGCAATTTTGGGTCCGGCTTCAGCGCCAACGCCCGCTGCCATTGGTAATCCGCCTGCAATTTTTCGCCGGCGGCGAAAAACGCGTCGCCCAGATGCGCGTTCACCTCGGCATCGTCCGGGTCCATTTCCACCGCCTGCGTCAGCAGTTTCAGCGCATCGGCGGTATCGCCCTCGCGCAAATTCACGAACCCAAGGCTATCGATGATCGCCCCTTCATTCGGGTCCAGCCCGGCCGCCTGTTGCAACATGGCATGGGCCTGCGCCATGTTTTCCCCGTGCAGCGCCCAGGTATAGCCCAGGTAATTCAGCACGTACGGCTGGTTGGGCGACAGGCTGAGCGCCGTCTGCATATCCGGCTCCGCGGTTGCCCAGTCGCCGCCCTGGTCTTCGGAAATGCCGCGGTCGTAATACAGGGTCCAGGCGCTGGCGGGCGCCGGTTTTGGCAGTTCGGCGATCGCCCGATTGTAATAGGTGATCGAGGCTGCCCACTGGCCGTCACCCCGCAAAATATCGCCGGCTTCTTCCACGGGATCGATGCTTTGGGGATTCGCGGCGGCAACCTGGTCCAGCAGCGCTATGGCCGGCGCGGTTTGCCCGAGTGCCGCCATCAGATTGGCCTCCTGCAAGGCGGCCGGAGAAAACAGCGGGTCGGATTGCGGGATCGGCTGTAGCGTGGCGAGGGCCGCTTGCAGCGCATTGTCCGGCGCCGGAGACGAAGATTGCTGGTCGCCGCCGGCCTGGGTGTTGGCCAGCAGCAGCCTGGCCGCCGAAAGATCGGGCCGCAGCTGCAGCGCAAAGCGCAAAAACGTTACCTGCAGCAGCGCCTGCGACGGCTGGTTCAGCGAGCCGGCGATTGAAAGATAGGCTTCCGCCAGCCCATCGGTTGCCGAGGTGATCACCGGCTGCGCGGCATCGGTTTCCAGCGCCGGCAGGGCAATCGCCAGGCTCGGATGCGTTGCCGCCATCATTGCCAGCTCGGCCCGGGCCTTGGCATCGCTGCCTTGGCGCGCGTCCCAGCTGGCGATGATCTGCGCCAGGCGCAAATTCGGCGCGTTATCGCCGGTATCGGCGGCGGCATAAAGCTGGGAGGCGTCCTTCATATCCCCGCTTTGGTCGGCGATCAGCGCCGCGTTGATGATGAACACCGGCCCGAAGGGCGAGCCATTCGCCAGCGGCACCAGCCCGGAAAGTGCCCCGGCGCTATCGCCGCCGCCGGCCTTGGCCCAGGCGATCAGCAGCGGCGAGAGCAGCGAAGAAAGATTATCCTGCGGCAGGAGAGAAAATTGCTTCGCGGCGGCGCCGTAATCGCCATTCAGCGCGTCCTGGTTGCCGATCAGCATCACCGCCAGCGCGTTGCCGGTGACCTGCCGCGCCAGCGCAGGTGCGCGCGGGCTGCCGGCCAGCAAGGCGGCGACGAACCCCTCGTCGATCAGCGACTGGTTGCCGGGATCGGCCGCCAGCGCCAGCGCGTAATAATGCGTCGCCGCCGCCGAATCCTGCTGCGCATCGGCATAGCGCGCCGCCAGAAACGGCCCGTAGGCGGCGGTGGAATCCGAAGCGCTGCCGGGGTTGGCCGCGGCACAGGCGGAAAGCACGACGCTGATGGCCACGGAACCGCGGCGAAGGAATTTAGGTATCATCCCGCTTATATAGCCGGTCCAGTCGTCAGTTGTCAGTCTTCAGTTGTCGGAAAGTCCGGGGGCGGTTTGCGTGCGGCGGCAAGCCAAGGTAGGTTGGGCTGGAAAAAATCACGCCAGGAAAGCGACGCGGGTGGAAGTGGAAACGGGGTTTCAGGCGACGACGGCCGGCATACGGGTGGAAGTGCGCGTGTTCTACCTTACCGAGCAATCGCGGCCGGAGGCTTCGCATTTCGTCTGGGCCTACCGGGTCAAAATCAGCAATTACAGCCCGCACACGGTGCAGCTGCTCAAGCGCACCTGGCGGATCACCGATGCCAATGGCCATGTTCACCGCGTGCATGGCGAAGGCGTGGTGGGCGAGCAGCCGCTGCTGGAAACCGGCGAGACGTTTGAATACACGTCTGGGACGCCGCTGGAAACGTCTTCGGGCTTCATGACCGGGCAGTATCACATGATCCGGACCGAGAGCGGCGAGGCTTTTGACATCGACATCCCGACCTTCAGCCTGGACAGCCCCAATTTGAAAAAGCGGCTGCACTGAGGTGGAGATTTCCACGCGAATTGTGGCGGCCAACGGCATCAACATCAACGTGGCGCAAACCGGTTCCGGGCCGCCGCTTCTGCTGCTGCACGGCTGGCCGGAATTTTGGTTCACCTGGGCGAAGGTAATGTCGCTACTGGCGGAAAATTTTTCCCTCATCGCGCCGGATTTGCGCGGTTTTGGCGGCACCGATAAAACCCCCGCCGGCTACTCCGACAAAATGACGGCCGACCAGCACGCCGAAGACCTGTTGGCGCTGCTGGATGTTTTGGACCTGCCGCGCGTTGGGGTCGTTGCCCACGATATCGGCGCCTTGATCGCCCAACATCTCATCCGTCTCTCCCCCGGGCGCGTCCAAAAATTTCTGGCGTTTGACTGCCCTTATCCCGGCATCGGCCGCCGCTGGATCGAGGGCGGGCAGCTGAAACGCTCATGGTATATGTGGTTCCACCAGACCAAGCTGGCCGCCGAGCTGGTGGGCCATTCGCGCGAAACCCTAAACATTTATCTGCGCTACTGCCTGGTGGGCGGCAGCCGGAACAAAAGCGCCTTTGACGATAATTTCGATGCCTTCGTGGATAACATGATGCAGCCCGGCAATCTGCAAGGCGGTTTTAACTGGTACGTTTCGCACGCCCGCGCCGCCGCTGTGCCCGGCCCGATCACCATCCCCACCCGCATTCTCTGGCCGGAGAGCGACGCGGTGTTTCCGGTCGCCTGGATGGACCGGCTGCCGGAATTTTTCACCGATTTGCAGGCCAGCGTCTTCCCCGGCGTCGGCCATTTTCCGCACCAGGAAGTGCCGGCGCGCGCCGCCGCGGCGATTGCGGATTTCTTCTCCACTTGATTGGGTTGCCAGACTGGACCGCCTGCCCATATCGCGGATCAGGATAGTCTATTAAATAACTCGCCTTTAGAGAACGGAGCAGAAATTTGAATATTCACACACCGGCCGCCAAGTTGAGCAAGGCTCAGCCGGATGCCGAAAAGCCCAGCCGGGCCGAGGCCGAGGCGGCGGTTCGCACGCTGCTCATGTGGGCGGGCGAGGATCCGGAACGCGAGGGCCTGCAGGACACGCCGGCCCGCGTCGTGCGGTCCTACGAAGAATTTTTCAACGGCTACAACGAAGACCCCATCGCGCTACTGGCCCGCACGTTCGAGGAAATCGACGGCTATGACGAAATGGTCGTGCTGCGGGATATCCGTGTGGAAAGCCATTGCGAGCACCACATGGTGCCGATTATCGGCCGCGCCCATGTGGCGTATCTGCCGGATGTCCGTGTCGTCGGCATCAGCAAGCTGGCGCGGGTGGTGGACGCCTATGCGCACCGCTTTCAGATTCAGGAAAAACTCACCGCCCAGATCGCCAACACGATCAATGAGGTGCTGCAGCCGCGCGGCGTTGCCGTGGTGATCGAGGCGAACCACCAGTGCATGAGCACCCGCGGCGTGCACAAGCCGGGTGCCAGCATGGTCACCAGCCGGATGCTCGGCGCCTTCCGGGACGATCCCTCCACCAGGCGTGAGTTTCTGGCGATGATCGCGAACCGGGGTTCTTCCGGCCAAGAGGGCTAGTTTGGCGGCGTGACCAGAACCGAAGTCCGGGAGCTGGAGGCGCGGGCAAGGCAGATGTACGCCCGCGGGATGCCCAAGCCGCAGGTTTTCGCCACGCTTTCGGCCGGCATGGAAAAGCCCGTGCAGGTGGCGCGGCTGGTGGTTAGCCTGCCCAACCCGGAAGGGATGCGCCGCTACCGGACCAAGAACCTAGTGTTGAGCCTGCTGGTCCTGTTGCTGGCAGTTTTTGCCGGCTACGCGAAGTTTGCGGTCGGAGTGGGCGTGAACCTGGCCGCCGGCATGATCGCGGCGGCGGTGTTCTTTGGGATATTCGCCTGGTGCGCCTGGGGTATCTGGCAATTTTCCTTCCCCGCCTACACCAGCACCGTGATCCTGCTGTTCCTCGCCCTCAGCCAGACGCCGCGGGCGTTGATGTCGCTGGCCGCCGCATCGCCAACACCGGACGGGGCCAATGGCTTGCTGATCGCCTTGGACGTGATGATCGGCCTGCTGCTGCCGGTGTTTTTGCTGTGGTTTACCGTGCGGGTACGCAACAATATTTTTTCGCGAACAGGATTTTTTGGCGGTCCCAGAAAAGACGCGGCCGGCAACTATCTTTTCGGTTCCGCCTGGGAGCGCGACGCCCAAACAGATTAAAAACTGTTATGATTCCAGTCATCTCCCGCGCATTTAATTTGCAATAGGACAGTCACAAATAAGTGGTTCTTTTCAATAACATGTTGAAACAGGACGAACGCGGACAGGTGGTTTTCTTTAGCAGCATAGGAAGTTTGATGTCGCCAGATCGTGATCAGGAGCCGGCGGGATCAGGGGCGCATGTCCTGCTCGTCGAGGACGAGGTGATGGTCCGGGCGTTGCTGGCCGATGAACTGCGCGGCGCCGGCCTAGCCGTGGTGGAAGCGGCAAGCGCCGACGAAGCCTGGGCCTATCTGCAATCCGGCGGCGCCGCCGATCTCATGTTTTCGGATGTGCAGATGCCCGGCTCGATGGACGGGCTGGAGCTGAAGCGCCGGGTGCGCGAAGCCTTTCCCGAGGTGAAAATCATTTTGACCTCCGGTAATCTGGGGCCGCGGCATCCCGGCGAGGTGGACGCGTTTCTCCCCAAACCCTTTTTGTTCAGCAAGGCCGTGGAGTACACCATCAAACTTTTGGGCCGCGCGGGATGACGGAGTCCTCCGTACTGATCGTCGAAGCCAATATTCTGGTCCGCCAGCCGCTGGCGGAATATCTGCGCGACTGCGGTTACCGGGTTGTTGAAGCCGCCAGCATTACTGAAGCCAGGCAACTTTTGCGCGAGCAGCTCATCAACATCGACATCGTGCTGGCGGATGCCGCTTATGACCAGGATGGCTGTTTTGCCCTTGCCACCTGGATACGGACGTCCCAACCAGGCGTTGAGGTGATTCTGGCCGGAACCGTCGCGAAACTGGCCGGCGAGGCGGGCGATCTATGCGCCGACGGCCCGGCCCCGGTAACGCCGCTCGACCACCGGCAGGTGCTGGAGCGCATCAAACAAGCCATCGCCGCCCGGGGCCGGAACAAGGACTAAAACGACTTCTCCTTGTGGTACGCGAACGACGCGTTGATCTTGTCCAGCAAATGCTGCCCGGCGGTCGTCGGCGGAAATTTGGCACCGTCGCCGAGGCAGGTTTCCAGGCAGGCAACCGGCGTATAAAAATCCGGGTCAAAAAAGAATGGCAGCGAATAGCGCTCGCGGCCGGAAATGTTGATGACGCGGTGCAGGGTTGAGGTGAAGACGCCATTGGTCCAGCGCTCCATCATGTCGCCGATGTTGACCACAAAGCTGCCGGGCAGGGGTGGGGCGTCCAGCCATTGGCCGGCGCCGTTGCGGACTTGCAGGCCGCCGGCATCATCCTGCGCCAGCAGCGTCAGGCAGCCGTAATCCGTATGGGCTCCGGCGCCGAGTTGCGCTTCCGTGATGTGGCCACGCTGCGGCGGGTAGTGCAGCGGGCCCAGCGTCGTCATCGGCGCGGTCAGCCAGTTGTCGAAATAGGTTTCGGGAATCTCCAGCGCCAGCGCAAAAGCGTGCAGCATTTCGCGGCCCAATGCCGTCATCGCGTCGTAGTATTCCGTCATGGTGTCCCGCCAGCCGGGCAAATCCGGCCATTGGTTGGGGCCATGCAGCGGCGTGCCGGCGCGCACCAGGGGATGATCCGGCCCAAGATCGCGGCCGATTTTGTAGCCTTCCTTCAGATCGCCGGCGGTTTTTTGTTTGGCGGGGTCAAGATTTTCGCCGCCGGTGGAAAAATAGCCGCGATGGCAGGCGGAGTGCTCTATGGCCACTTCGGCCTTTTTCTCCGCGGGTTGGGAGAAAAAGCGTTTGGCTTCCGCGAACGCCGCGCTGACCAGGGTTTCAGGCACGCCGTGGTCAACAATGTAGAAAAACCCGATGTTGCGGCAGGCATCGCCGATTTGCCGCGCCACCGCTTCGCGCTGCCCGGCCGCGCCGTGCAGAAACGGTGCGAGATCGATGACCGGGATTTGGCTGAGCGGCACCTGGGCGGCCACCAGCCCTGGGTCCAGTTGAACGGTTTCTGACATGGGTTCAAGCTATCGCGAACCGGTTTTGGGGGCAAATTTTGGCGTATTTGTTGGGGATTGATCTGGGTGCTGGCAGTTTGAAAGCCAGCATCATCACCGATACCGGCGTACTGGCCGGCGAAGGCAGCCACCCGATAAACACGAGCGTGCCGCATTTTGGCTGGTCGGAACAAAACCCCGCGGAATGGTGGGCAGCACTTTGCCATGCGGTGCCACAAGCCCTGGCCGCCGCCGGGATTGTCGGCGCCGAGATTGCCGGCATTGGCGTTTCCGCCGGGGCGCATATTCCGGTGCTGACGGACGGCGCCGGCGTGGTTCTGCGGCCCGCCATTATGTGGAATGACCAGCGCAGCGCCGCCCAGGCGGCGGCATTGCAGGACCGCGCCGGCGCGCTGATTTTGGAAAAATCGCTGAACCGGGTGAACCCGACCTGGACGCTGGCGATGCTGGCCTGGCTGCAAGACCACGAGCCGGAGGTAATTGCTAAAACAAAACGTCTTTATCTGGCCAAGGACTATTTGCGCTTCTGCCTGACCGGCACATGGGAAACGGATTTTTCGGACGTGGTCGGCGCGCTGATGGCGGATGATGGAACAAAAACCTGGTCGCCGGAAATCTGCGCGCTGATTGGGTGGGACATGGCAACGCTGCCGCGGGTGTTGGCGCCATCCGCCGTGGTTGGCGGCATCACCGAAGCCGCCGCAAACGCCACCGGCCTTGCGGCCGGCACGCCGGTCGTGTGTGGTTCTAACGATACGACGGTGGAATTTTTTGGCGTCGGCGCGGCCACCCCCGGCATAGGTGCGGTGAAACTGGCGACGGC
>Ga0116229_10014752_pt1 | contig 10803 bp, 12 predicted proteins | sample S1TSphgellanicum_3_FD_87313 | JGI IMG/M metagenome (GOLD analysis project Ga0116229, IMG submission 87313) | Host-associated microbial communities from peat moss isolated from Minnesota, USA - S1T2_Fc - Sphagnum magellanicum MG | ecosystem: Host-associated > Plants > Peat moss > Unclassified...
AAACGCTGCACGAGGGAAGCATCAGGATCTCGGGGGTGCGGCATTGCTGGGCCTAATCTCAGCCCGTGCTACGTGACTGGATCGCCACCTCGGCGTTGCCACCCCCGAGATCCTGATGCTTCCCATCCGGCCGCCCTCTTCCGGCTGACGCCGGAGGAACTGGCCGCAGCCGAGGCGCGGCAGGGCCGCTCCGGCGCCGGTTGGGTTGGCCCGGCGACAGACGAAGATGGCGCTGACGAGCCGGAGGCCGACGCCGCCGACGGCAGCGGTTGCGGCGACGACATGCGCGAAGCCGCGTGATCCGACAGCCGCGCCTGCCTCGGCCTCGCGCCGGGGCAGGTTCGCCTTATCCCGAGGACATCGTCAGGACCCCGCTTCATCCGGAGGCAGAGCGATGTCACCGCCGTCGGCGACCCGCCGCCGGCGGATACGGTCGCGCCCATCGCCCCGGTCACCCGTCCGTCGGGTCATGGGCGCCTGGGAGCGAAGGACCGGCGGCGGCCTCGGATCTTCCGCTTGCCAGTTGCGCGAGCGCCCGGCGGGCGCTGCGCACGGCGTCGTCGGCCAAGGCCATGGCGGCATCCAATCCCGAATAGTCGAAGCTGCGCCGCTCCAGCGGTGTCAACGGCGGTAACGGCGCTGGCACTGGCGGCGCGGCGACCTCGTCTGCGAGCGGCAGGTGCCGCGGCCGGCCGCGGCTGCGGCCGGGTTCGGGCCGGCGGGGCGGCGCCACCCCGTCGCGCAGCGGCGCCAGCGCGGCCAGACCGAACAGGCGGCGCTTCGAGCGGTGCGTCACCTCGATGGCGATGCCGTCGGCGCGGAACCGGTCGAGCAGCGCCGCCGCGTTCTGGGGCGCCATGCCGAGGGCGCGGCCCAGCGAGGTGGCCGAGACCAGCGGGGCCGCCGCCAGCACGTCGATGGCGGCGCCGGCGCGCGAGGTGCTGCGCCGGCCGGCCGCCTGGCTGCGGGCGGCAAACCAGGCGCGTTCCAGGGTTTGCAGCAGCTGCAGCCCGTCCGTGGCCTCGTCGGCCAGCGCCGCCAGGAAGGCCGGGATCCAGGCGGACGGCGCCCAGGACCGGTCCGCGCGCAGCGCCGCCGCGCCGATCAGCGGATAGGGCGTGCGGAGCAGATTTTCGCGTTGCCAGAAGCGGACCAGCGCGGCGCGGCCGGCGCGGCGATCGCCGCCACCGCCGTGACCGGTGCCACTGATCCAGGCGTGCAGGCCGTAAGCGCCGGCGAGCAGCGGCGTGGCGCCGGGGGCTGCGGCCAGCAGTGTTTCCGCCGCCTGGATGTCCCCTTCCTGATCGAAATCAGGCGCGACCAGCCACTGGTACTGGTCGAAGGCGTGGCGTGCGGCGTCGAAGATGGCGCCGCGGTCGAGCATGGACAGGCTTGGGTCCATGCGCAGGCGCAGGCCCTCGAGCAGGGCGGCGAGATGCCACGGATCGATGCCATGGCCGTCGACCGCGGCGGCGCGGCGGGCGGCGTCGAGCCTGGCGCGGTAGAGCACGGCCGGCAGCAGCGGGTGCGGGGCGAGTGCCTGGTCGAGGCGGGCGATGGCGGCGGCGGCGCGGGCGAGTGCGGCCGCCAGCGGATCGGTGCGCGGCGGTGCCGGGGCGTGGCGCAGGCTGTCGTGCATCGTGTCTCCCGGGGACGGCCAGCGGGTCGACGCCAGCATAATGGAATCAGCAGGATATACGTGATTGTATGCGAACATGCTGTTCACATGCAATAAGCCTTTTAATTTTCTGCTGGCTGCTTTACAATGTTCGATAAGAGGAGTTTTTCGAACATTATTGCCTGTGCTACACAGCCAGACGATGCCCGAAATCGCCCACCCACCCCCTGCCCCGTCGGCCGCCGACGGCCCCGCAACCGAGGCTCCGGACGCCGCCCTGGGCGCGTTGCGGCCGCTCGGTGCGGAACTGTTCGACGCCGCGGCGATTGCCGAGCGCCTGGCAGGCCTCGCGGCCGACGCCGCCCGCTACGCCGAGAAAGCGGCCGGCGACGGCACGCGCCGCGCCTATGGCGCCGCCTGGACCGCCTATGCCAGCTGGTGCCGGCAGCACGGCCTGGAGCCGCTGGCCGGCGATCCCGGCATCGTGGCCCTCTACCTGACCGCTCGCGCCAAGGCCGGCCTGTCGGTCTCCAGCCTCGGCGTCGCTCGCGCCGCAATCGTCGCCCGCCACCGCCTGGCCCAGGTGCCGCTTGACCGCGACGACCCGCGCATCACCCTGGTCATGCGCGGCATCACCCACGAGAAGGGCAAGCGGCCGCAGCGCCAGGCCGCGCCGGCCATCCCTGCCCTGCTCCGCCGCATGCTGGACTCCTGCCCGTTCCCCGACAGCCCGGACGGCTCGGCCGCGGCGCTCGCCGCCCGCCACCGCGCCATGCTGCTGATCGGCTTCGGCGCCGGGCTGCGGCGCTCCGAGCTGGTGGCGCTCGCCGTCGGCGACGTGGCCGTCGTCGAGCGCGGCCTGACCGTGCTCATCCGCCGCGCCAAGTCCGACCAGCAGGGCGAAGGCCAGCGCATCGCCATCCATGCCAATCCGGCCGACCCGGCGTTCTGCCCGGTCGTGGCCTTCCGACGCTGGCTGGAGGTGCGGGCGACCGGGCCGGACTGGGAGCCGCCGCCGGATGTCGCCGCGGAGACCTGGCGGCACGACCGGCCACTGTTCTGCGGCATCGGCAAGTCGGGCACCCTCAAGGGCCGGAAAATGGCCGACCTGGTGGTGGCGCGCCTGCTGAAGCAGGCCGCCCGGCAAGCCGGCCTCGATCCCGCCCGCTTCTCCGGCCACTCGCTGCGCCGCGGGCTGCTGACCGACGCCGGCGACCGGCAGGAGAACCTGCGCGACGTGATGCGGCAATCGCGCCATGCCAAGGCCGAAACCGCGCTCGGCTACATGGAAGACGCCGACATCTGGCGCAACAACATCACCGAAGGCGTGTTCGCCCGCTGAGCGAACGCGGTGCATCGCGCGGGGCCGTCGCCGCAGCTTCTTGCCGATACCCGCGGTCATGGCGAGGCCCGCACCAGCCTGGCGTCCGCCGTCGTCATCCATCGGCTGGGCCAATCCATCGATGAACTGCCGACCGCTTTCGACTGGCTGCCAGTCTCCTGCCCCGCGGCACAAGCACCCGCGGATTGTCCAGGTCGCAAGCCCACGAACCATCGACGGACAGCAAGGCCGGCAAGGCTCGTTGGGGCGCACCGGCACACCGGGCGGGTCGGCGCAATCGTGGCGATTTGGGCGACGCAACTTTCAGCCGTGTGGATGACGATGGTTTCGACGTTTGGGCTCATCGCCGTCGTGGTGCTCCATCGCTCTATGCTCGCCGTATGAGAGATGGCACAATGAGATTCACAAACCACAGTGCTGTGCTGCACACGGCGGCGGTCGCCGCAAGGTTTGCGTCTATACGGCCTGGAACCTCGGATTCCGTAGGGCGACACCCGCGGTTGTCTTGGGAGGGACAGTGCCCCACGATCAGGGTAGGAACTGGAGCCGATAGAGGATCGTATCAGGTTGTACGGCCGCTGCATCCCGACGAGCCGCGCGTGATCACAGTGAGAGAAGCTGCCCGTCTACAAGGTTTCCCTGATTGGTTTCGCTTTCACCCGACCACTTGGCACAGTTTTCGGATGATTGGGAATAGTGTTTCTCCCGTTATCGCAGAGGCCCTCCTGTCGCTGATACATGCCGACGTATCTCCGCGTCCTCTGCTAGAGGCGGCAGAGTAGCGCCTAACGTCAATGGGCCGATCCGTCTACCGGCATTGCGTACGTTCATTCATTCGCCGCTGAGTTGCGAACATCGGCGAGCGTGACCATCAGCGTCATGGGTTCCGCCGGCGACGGCTCGAAGCCGAGCGTGAGGTAGAAGGCTTTCGCCTGTTCCGAGATCGCATGCACGACGATGCCGCGGATGCCGAGCGTGTCGGCGGCATGTGCGACCCGCAGCGCGCAGTCGCGGAAGAGCACACGGCCGAGGCCCCTGCCCTGCTGCGACCGGTCGACCGCGAGGCGACCGAGCACAGCCACGGGGATCGGGTCCGGCATGTTGCGGCGGAAGCGGCCGACGCTGGTTTCAACGGCGATGCCGCCCGAGGCGAGCGCGTAGTACGCGACCACGCGGCGATTGTCGGCGACGACGAAGGTACGGGAAGCGCCGCTCACCTGGTTCGCGCGCGCGCGGCGCCGCAGCCAATCATCGAGGGAGCCGACGCCGCAGAAGAAGTCGTTCAGCTCATGGATGTCCGCGAGCGGCTCCGGCGGCGAGAGCGGCACGGCTACTCCCAGGGCGGAACGGCCTGCATCGTGCGCCGCAACCGCTCGTTCGGGTGCGGCGGTTCATCGAGCCGGGCGAGAAAGGCCGCATGGGCGTCCGGGCTGACCGTGAAGAGCGTGCGGTCGAGCAGCGCCTCTTCCGCCGCGCGGCGCGCGGCCTCAAGCACGAAATCCGTGCGGGTCTTGCCGGTCAGCGTGGCGGCGCGGTCGATGAGGCCGCGCTCCTCGGATTTGATGCGCAGGTTGAGGGTGTCGCGGCGCGGGGCCGCTTTCGGCTTCGTCGGCATGGTGGTCTCCAATCCAGATCATCCTAGCACAACGTAGTGTCATTGTCATTACGCATGTTCTGGTTAATTTCAATAGCTTGCTGGTATAGGCGCGCCCCCTGCGGGGCCGGGCTCTACTCGCCTACGGCTCCCGGAGCCGCCTGAAGAGCGGCGTCTCCGCCCTTCGGGTCACTATCCCTCGCGCAAGGCTCTCTGGCCGCAGACGCGGCCAGCGGGGGCCGAGGAGCTTCGCCCCTTCTCTCCCCCGAAACAGGCTTCCGTCCAAAACGACAGACGAAATTGCCCTGTAGGGCGGTCAATTTCGTTGCGTTTTAGATCCTCGGGAAGCCTTGTTTTCCCCTTCCAACCCCACCGCTCACGCGGCCCCGGGAAGCAGCGCGCTGCTTCCACTCCAACCAAGGGAAAAGGGCCATGAGCGAATTCCGCGATGTTTACAGCAGGATCACCGACAAGATCATCGCCGACCTTGAGCAGGGCGTGCGCCCATGGCATCGGCCGTGGAACGCCGAGCATGCCGCCGGCCGCATCACCCGGCCCCTCCGGCACAACGGCATCCCCTACAAGGGCATCAACGTCGTGATGCTGTGTTCGGCCTCCGCCACCAAGGGTTACGCCTGCCCGATCTGGCTCACCTTCAAGCAGGCCCTCGACCTCGGCGGGCATGTGAAGAAGGGCGAGACCGGCGAGCTTGTCGTCTACGCCGACCGCATCACCCGCACCGAGACCAACGACGCAGGCGAGGAAACCGAGCGGACCATCCCGTTCCTCAAGGGCTACACCGTGTTCAACGCCGAGCAGTGCGACGGCCTGCCCGCCCAATACACGGCCAAGGCAGAGCCCCCTGCCCTCACGCCCTTGCAGCGCATCGACGCCGCCGACCGGTTTTTCGCCGCGACCGGCATCGAGATCAGGCACGGCGGAACCCGCGCCTATTACGCCGAAGGTCCCGACTACGTGCAGATGCCGCCCTACGAGACCTTCCGGGATGCCGAGAGCCACGCCGCCACCCTCGCGCACGAACTCACCCACGCGACCAAACACGACAAGCGCCTCGCCCGCGACCTCGGCCGCGTGCGGCACGGCGATGAAGGTTACGCCCGCGAGGAACTGGTGGCTGAGCTTGGTCCGGCCTTCCTCTGCGCCGACCTCGGCATCACCCCCGAAGTCCACGAGGATCATGCCGCCTACATCGCCTCATGGCTCACGGTGCTGAAGGGCGACAAGCGCTTCATCTTCACCGCCGCCGGGCATGCGCAGCACGCCGCCGACTATCTCCACAGCAGGCAGCCGCGCCAGGCCGAGACCGAAGCCGAGCAGGAGCGGGCCGCCGCATAGGCGGCCCCTTTGCCCTCTCTTCCCATTCGAGTGCGTGTCATGCTCGTGCCCCGCTTCGTCGAGATCGACGGACATCGCTATCTCTGGCGCGACCTGGTGGCGCTGCGCTGCGCCGCGCGCAAGCCACTCCCCGCGCCACGCAACCCGCCCTTTTCGAACTGCGCGAGGACGGCCGCCCCCGCCGGCGAACGCAATGTCGCCGAGCGCTACCAGGCGCCGAGCCTCTTCATTCGGTTGGAGCGGAGCGGCTGACAGGTTCGATGTCGCGCGATCGGAGAATGCCCCGCGCCGCGCCCGCGTCGGCGGGCGCGGCAAGGTCGGAAGATAGCAATTTCTCAATTGCGAAATTCAGAAAATCATGATTGTATTGATGCCAGCCGATCCGAGGGGCTGGGGATCTCGCGGAAAGCACGGGAGGAATTCGCCGCTGCGCCGATGCCTGTCTGGTGCCTCCTTGTGGTCGCACGCGCATGATTCATTAATTTATGAAATGAGGAATTGCGAAATACGTGAATGACAACCCATTGGGAAATGCCGAATTATGCCGTCTTGCTAAATTCATGAATTTATGTGATAATAAATTTCGCAATTAATGAGGTGAATCGATGTTTGGCGTGATCACCATCGTCACATCCAAGGGTGGCGCCGGCAAAACCACTCTTTCCCGCAGTCTGGCAGGTCATTGGGCCGCTCTTGGCTACAAGCCGGCTATGGTGGATGGAGACCCTGAGGCGCGGCTCTTCAAACGCCACGATCCGGCTGGCAAGCTTGGCGGTGTGTATCTTGTCGCCGAGCCGGAGCAGCGTATCGGTGACGTAATCGAGGAGCTTCGTGGGCGCCATGCTCCTGTCATTGTCGATACCGCCGGCTTCCGGAACCGCACTAACATCAGTGCGCTGGTGGCAACCGACCTCGCCCTCATCCCATTGAAGCCCGCGGCCGACGACGCTGACGCCGCGATCGACACGTTCAACCTGATCCGCGAGATCAATGAAACCCCGGAGCGCGCCGGCCGGCCGATCAAGGCCGTCATGGTCATGACGATGAGTATGCGGGGTACCGTGATTGCCCGGCATATCCGCGACCAGCTCACGCAGGCCGGCTTTCCACTGCTGCAGGCGGAGATGCTGCATCGCGTAGCCTATTCGGAGACCGGGATCGATGGGCTTGCGCCCAGCATCACCGAGCCAGACGGTGCTGCGGCCCGCGACATCGCCGCCATTGTTCAGGAATTCATGAAATTGGAAAATCCTGAAAGCATGAAGGATGCTGCAGCATGAGCAGCAAGAAGCTTAGCGCCCTGCTGCGCTCGGTCCCGCCCGCCACCGCGACGGCCGGTCCAGAAGAGGCGCCGCTTGTACCCGTCGCCGAAGTCCCGTCACGGCGGACGGCAAGGCCCGTTCCCGTGATGGAGCCGGAGGTGCCGCTGCAGGTTCTGATTCCGGCCAATATCCGCAAACAGCTTGCCGTGAAGGCTGCAGAGGAGGGGCAGAGCCTCCGGGCGCTTGTGCTGCGCGCGATCCGCAGCCTCGACATCGCCGTCACCGACGCGGAGATCGCGGGCAAGCGCGGGCGCCGCAGCGCATGAATGAATGAATTCATAAATTATTGAATTGTAAGTTTCATATATTCTACGACAGCCTGCGGCGGGCGCTGATTCGCGGCTGACGCCGTGCGAGTCGTCGGTGCCGGACGGTCAGATGGCCGGTTCCAGCGAAGTTTCCGCAGCCGAAATCCCTGAGCAAGTCCAGCGATTTCAACGGTTAGGCGCGACTCGCTGTCACAATCTTGTAGACAAGGTCTCGGTTGGGTCCCAAGCTGAATTCCCTAGGGATTGATTCGGGTCCGTCGATGCAAAAAGCCGCCGCGCACACCTCCGCCAGCAAGAACCAACTTTATCGCGACCGCCTTCGGGCGGCCGGGTCTGAGGAGATTCTGCTGCAGCTGCCGCGTGCGACGATCGCGCTGATCGACGACCTCAAGAAACGCCAGGGGCTGCGCAGCCGCAGCCAGGCGCTGTTGCAATTGATCGGGCAGGGGAGGGAAGCAACCCAGCAGGTCGCCTGAAATGCGAAAGCCCGCCTTGCCGGGCGGGCTTTTGCGAAATTCGTGACGGGCCTTACGGCTAGCGTCGGAGGACACTCTCTACCTCCAACTTAGTACGAAGACGCCTCGAAGGCAAGCGGAAATTGCCGTTTCCGCCAGCAGGAGAGGCTTGCCCGTCGCGATCCAACCCAAAGGAGGATCGAGATGACGACGGACAGCGCCCAAAAGGCGCCAGGGGAGAGGCGTGCCGGTCACCCCACCGGCTTTCGACGACTGACACCGGGCCTGTTGCAGGCCGACCGCACGGCCGGGGGCTTTTGCGGGTTACCCGAGGGCGTGACCGTTCCCGGGCAGTTGCTGGCGGCACTGAAGGCCGCGGCGCCACGGCTTGGCCTTTCGCCGCGCCTGGTGCATGCGGTCGATTGGCTGTTCCGCTTCACCCAGCCGCAGGACTGGGAGAGGGGAGGGCGGCCGATCGTGTGGCCCTCGGCGTCGATGCAGCAGGAGGCGCTCGGGCTGTCGGAGAGCCGGGTGAAGATGCTCAACCGCGCGCTGATCGACGCCGGCCTGATCACCATGAAGGACAGCCCGAACGGCAAGCGCTACGGGCACCGTGCCGAAAACGGCAGGGGCCGGATCGTCGAGGCCTACGGCTTCGACCTCTCGCCGATCGCCGCCCGCCATGCGGAATTCGTGCGGCTGGCGGCGGAGGCGAAAGCGGAGCGGGCGGAGTTTGCCCGGCTGCGGCGGCGGGCGACGATCGCGCGCAACGGCATCACCCAGATCCTCGAGACGGCGGCCGAATACGGCTTCGCCGGCGAGGAATGGACGCGGCTGGCGCATGACACGCAGCAGCTCGTCCGGGTGCTCAGGAAGTTTGAGCGGCCGGAGGAGATGGCGCTGGGCGTCGAGAGCCTGGAGCGGCGGCAGCGTTCGGCGCGGGAACGGCTGGAAAACCTGCTTGCCACGGTGACTCCAAAGCCGCCGGAAGCAGTGGATTCAGACCCCAAGGGGCCTGAAAACAGGCCCCACCAATATACCTACAAATCACGTCCTGATCCTCCACAGGATACGGTAATTGCTCCCGAAGAACGTAAGTCGAGTTCAGGCAGCACCGCGTCCGATCGGGAGACGGCGTGGCAGCGGCAAGGATTGCAGGGCGCGAAGAGCGCGCAGGAAAGCCGGCGGCCGGCGCGGACGGACAGCGGCACGGTGATGCGGCTGTCGACGGATGAGCTGCTGCACCTGGCGCCGCGGCTGCGGCCGTATCTGCGCACCTCGGCGCCGGGCTGGCCGGACGTCATCGACGCGGCGGACTGGCTGCGCCACGACCTCGGGGTGTCGAAATCCCTATGGGGCGAGGCCTGCCTGGCGATGGGCCGGGAGGAGGCGGCGATTGCGCTGGCGCTCGTGTCGGCGAAGCCGGCGGCGCATTTCACGGCGTCGCCCGGAGGGTATTTCCACGGCATGGTGGCGAAAGCCAGGGCGGGCCAGCTGCATCTCGGCCGCACGGTCTGGGGGCTGCGCACGGCCGGTGAACCGCCGGCGCAGCGACGAACCGGAGGTGCGGCAGCCTCCGGCAGGCATACCCTGCCCTTTCGATCCGAATGATGTATATTCTCCCAATGGAGAATGATTATGACGATCGACGTCCCACGTGAACCCGCGCTGTTCACGCCGACCGAGGCGGCCGTCCTGACACGCCTTCCGGTCAAGGCTGTGAACAACGCGATCGACAAGAAGACGATTGCGGCCAGCACCGGCACGCGGGCAGGGGAGGGCACCCGGCTGCTCGACCTGCGCGCTCTCATGTCGCTGGCGCTGGAGCGCCGGCTCGTCGGGCGCTTCGTGCCCGAGCTGCGACGCGAAGTGTTCGACGCACTGGCAACGGCGCCACGCAACATGCTGTCGCTCGAGGGCGGCTTGCTCAAGATCGACCTGCGGGAGCCGCGGCGCGAACTGGCCGCCTCCTTGCGCGAACTGCGCCGAGCGCGCCGGCTGGTCGTCACCGATCCCGAGATCATGGGTGGTGACCCGGTGTTCCGGGGCACCCGCGTGCCGGTGCATCTGATTGCGACGCTGCTGGCGCAGGGGTCGACCGAGGCCGAACTGCTCGAAGTCTATCCGCGCGTCACGGCCGAGATGCTCCGTATTGCCCCGCTTTATGCCGCCGCCTATCCGCTGCGCGGGCCGTGCCGCACGCAGCCGTGGCGCGATCGATCGCCCATCCGGCAGACCCGCCGGAAGCTGGCGACGATCGAGGTGGCATGAGATTTCTCATCGATGAGTGCCTTAGCATTGATCTGATTTCGGTCGCCGGCCAGGCCGGGCACGAGGCCCAGCACGTCGCCCGTGTCGGCAAGGCGGGCTGGAAGGACTGGAACGTCCTGCGCTACGCGAGCGACGGGGATTTCGTGCTGGTCACAAACAATGCCAGCGATTTCCGCCGGCTGTATGCGGCGCAGCCGCTTCACGCCGGTCTGGTGATCATCATCCCGAGCGTCGGCCGTCTCGACCAGCGGCGCCTTTTTCGTGGCGTGCTTGACGAACTCACGCGGCTCGGCGAGGAGCCGGTCAATCGCGTGCTCGAAGTCGACATCGACGGCGACGACATGACGTTCAGCCTCTACGACCTGCCGCCGGGTCTGCCCTGAGCCGTCCCGTCATGCGGACGGCATAGGCCGTGTGTGGGTCACGCCATAGAACGGCCCTGGATTCACACACCTAGGCTCAGGACTCATTTGCTGATCCAGAAGATCACGGTGGCGGCGAGTGTGACAGCGCCCATGAAGATGTCGGCGCATCGATCGTATCTGGTTGCAATGCGTCGCCAGTCCTTGAGTTTGG
>Ga0116229_10014753_pt1 | contig 10803 bp, 8 predicted proteins | sample S1TSphgellanicum_3_FD_87313 | JGI IMG/M metagenome (GOLD analysis project Ga0116229, IMG submission 87313) | Host-associated microbial communities from peat moss isolated from Minnesota, USA - S1T2_Fc - Sphagnum magellanicum MG | ecosystem: Host-associated > Plants > Peat moss > Unclassified...
TATTTCTAGAAAATTTTGAAACTTTCAATTGAAGTTGCTAATGTAAAAATACATATAAATAATGTATTATGTTTATTTGCAATAAGGGCTTGGTAGTCCATAGGTAGATGTTGGTCCTACCTAGATGGGAGATTCGGAGCTCAAATCATAGGATTTTGGATTGAATGTATATTTTTTTTCCCCTAACCACCCTTTCTGGGGATTATTAAATGTTGGGGTAGGGATAGTCTTTAGACATAAAATTTGCAAGTTGATTTTTTGTTGTTGCACAAAAAGAGCTAACAAATTGATTTTTTGATTTGCCTCACATTATATGTTACTTGTTGGGCTTTTCTAGGATTGACAAAGACGCGTGCAACAAGCTTCATCCAAGTGCAAGATGTGATTTCCACAAATGGAACAATGGGCGCACTTAATATGCCCAACATTGATGTATGTTTAGAATCAATTCTTAAACTCAACTATGATGTTTTCAACACTATGATTCCACAAAGAGGTATTTGCATATGTGGTAGCTATTTGTTTTCTAGCTACTACAAATGTGAAGACCTCATTAAAGAGGTATTAGTTGATGGGTGGGTTTACGTAGGTAACTAAAATCCCGTGTTCTTGTTTTTTCATGAAAGACAAATTCTTTCAAGTTCCCTTGAAAGAATGTTTTTTGGGATCAAGCATGAGGTGAAAGAAAATAATGTTTTTCCAATAAGATAAATTTCTAATCATATTCTCTTTGTTTTTTGTCAAAATAAGGATGGTTTGTTTAGGCATGATCATGGTTTGTCTTTATGCTAAAACAAGCTTTTATAAATGACATTAAGTTGGTTTTGTGGCAAGTATTATTTGTTGAAGATGGGTGTGCCTTGAAATGATGATTGGCAACAAAGATCAATTTGTTTGATTATTGACTTGTAGTCAAATTGATTTTAAGGTTTTGGAAATTTTCCTTATTGTGGTGGCTTCTTGTTTTCTAAAGTTCAAAACATCACAAACTTGGCCTCTAGGTTATTGTGCACTACCTGGGATGATAAATTGAAATTATTAAAAAAATTGAAGAATAAAAAAAATTGTTTGTCATGCATTATGCATTACACCATATACAAAAATATGTCGTAATACATTACATTATCTATCATTTTATTATGAGATTCTTAAATTGACATTAAATAAATTTTTTGGATTAATCTAGAGTTTTTTCCTTCGGTCACAGGTTCTAGTTTCAATACACAATATTTTAAATTTATTATTATATTATTATTATTATTATTATTTAAATGAAAAAATTGCATACTACAAAAATTTCATTTTTACAAATAAAATTTACGTGTAATTTCAATTTAATGAATTTTGATAACATTTGAACAAATATAACTTAGTCATCATATATATTTGAAAAAAAGAATTGGAGTTCCACAAAAATATTAATCATCTATCATCAGTTGATATATTGAAAAATAAATTTGATTTACACAAAAATAGAAATTACATATATTGAACATATGCATTATTATCAACTTATATTTCAAAAAAATATTAATTTTATTTCAAAATTGAATACTATTGTTTGAATGCATAAAAAATATATTACATCATACATATAACCATTCACTTTTACAAATTAAAACTACATGTTATTTAATGTTTCATGAATTTTGATCCTAATTTTTAATAAATATTAAGCTATCACATGAAAAAAAAAGAATGAGCATTAGAATTTCATAATTTAATTATCATCAATTATATATTGTAAATTAAATTTGGTCTACATAAAAATAAAATATTACATGTATGGACATATACAAGATTAAATTATTAATTTATATTCAAGAGAATTTATTCAAATTTTATATGCATTACAAAAATCATGTCACACATAATTATTCATTTATGCAAATAAATTTTCATATAATTCAATGTTATCAAAATTTAACATAAATATTAACATATATGACATGCATAAAAACAAAATCACCTATTAGTTGTTTGATTGAATTGAAAGATAGTTACAACAAAGTTGCAAATGAAATTACATTTCATCCATCCTTTAATACATTTTCTCATCCATGCATGTGTTGATGGTGTCACCAAAATAGTTGAACATTGGTTAATGTCTTGATTATGTGTCAACTAGAAAACCTTAAATGTTAAGAATATTCCAAGAATGACCTTTTACTTAAGACATGTTTTTCACTATTTATTAATGTAGTAGGCATTTCAACGTATAAACATTATTGATGCCAAGAATATTCAATGGAAAATCTGGCAAAAAAACAACTAGTTGAAAACTACTTTAGTTGATGAGTTGACTTCATTGGTAATTGACATTATTCAATATAAAAATTAAAAAAATTTAGTTGCAAATCACATCTACTTGAAAACGTTTTGGTTAAAATAGAGGGGTCTTCTACTAGTGTATAAATAAGAATCAAAGTTAGCAAATGAATTCTATCAAGAATATGAAACATCAAGAATCAAACCTTATCTCCTAAATTGGGGAGAGACTTAGGATCAACTGCATACATAATTCTAATAGGGCAATTCTACAAATGATTAAAGACATGGCCGAAGGTAGTGTTAACATTGATTGTTTCAAAAGGGCGATGTGGGAAAATGGTATCCAACTAATCCTTATACTTGGGTGGCTCTTTTTCAAACATGGTGTTCCCAAATGAATTTTTTGAATCCATCACAGATCTATATCCACCAGATCTAACAATGCCAGAATCTGCAACTTGCACCACATTCTTCCTTCAATCCATAGAACCAACACCAGATTCAATAGGAACTTGATTGACAATTGTCTCTTAATTTGCAAAGCCTACAATAACACTACAACTAAAAGATGGAACACTAAGTAGGATGTCGAAAAGAGGTCCTCTAAATGCAACAACAATGGAAGAATCATGAACCCAAGGTATAGGAGAACTTATAACCACACCATCAAACATAACACCAATACCACCAATAGACACAACACCAGTAACACCAACAGTATCAAAATGTGTTTTTTCAACAAAATCATTGTAAATTTGCAAAACCATAAATTGTATAAGGAAAATAAACAAAAAAAAACTAGAAACAAAAGATAACAAATCACTTACCATTTCTTCCACCTACCTTAGTCTTTTCATATGTAGCCTTCAATTTGCTAAAACTTTTTCAAAATGTAGTAATTGGCCATATCTGAATTCACCAATATTGCATTGTTTTATTATGTAAATGTTTGTCAATCTAGTTATACCTACAAAAACAACAAGTTGCCACTTTAGAAAAACATCAAATAAATTCAAATAATTTTTTTTTTTAAATTCAAAAACTTACTTGCCATATGAAATAAGGTCCATGTGGCTTGTTACCTCCATACCATACTCACAACGTACAAGTGCCTTTTCCATTTTTGTAATTCCAACGCCTTGGCCTATTTTGTTTGACAACATTTTTTTCACGTAAATAAGGGAAATCAATAGTTAGAGCTTGTCCACAATCATACAAAGCTAGTTACGACCAATAGGAATAGTCATAAACCATACCTCATCAAAAGACTTCCACCTTGGTTTAGGATGTCGAAATAGTGGATGCGAACATGATTTTTCACTAAGCCACTGAGATGGACATCAATAAGCAAGCTCTTTGAAAGTCTCAATTGCATCAAAAACTTGGTAATCAATTGTAAGTTGATGTCAATCTTTAAAAAAACAAGTTATGTCTATTATTCAATTTTTGAAAATGCCTTAACAAAACCTCATAACAATGCCAACAAGTAAAGACAACAAACTGAATTCATCAAAATCCATAACACAAAGTTTAGAACACCCCCTTATGAAAAAAAATTTCATGTAGAAATATCTAAAATGCAAGTTTAGGCCAAATGGGGAGGTTGGTTAACACATTCATTAGTAAAAATTACTTTTTGCAATTGTCGTTTGTAACAAAAATTTAGCTACATATGACACATGGAACTACAAATTCGTGTAGTTACCTAAAACAAGTTGCAACATGACATTTAGTTACATGTGACACTACATATACAACATGTATATACGGTATTAATATACATGTTCATCCACACATACTAATCCAAATGTAGTTGCACCTTATTTGCAACTTTCCTTGAGACTATAGTTTAAATAATGAAAGTATGACATGTGTTTAAAAGTTGGACAACTTGCTTATGGACATGTGTCACTTTTAAATAATTTGTTTGTTTTCAAAATTAAAAATTCATTGGATTAATACCAATTGTTAAAGTTTATGCCACTATGATGATGACATGTGGCACACCATGGAATGTTCATTGACCATTTGACACGTGTCCATTTTAAAACACCAATTATATGGTGACACATGGCAATTAAGGCCCACTTCATTTTTTATTTTAAAATATTAATTAATGAAATCTAAATCATCCAATTTAAGGTTAATAAGATGTTGACACATGGTGCTTAGGTAGGTAGGTTTACCTAGGTATGTAAGTAGGTTGAAAATAGCTAAACTTAGGCTATATAGATAGGTTTTGAATAATTAAAATTTATTTTTAGGTTTAACCATTTAATAAAGTTCAAGTTTTAATTTTTCGCTCACCCCCAATGGCACTTGGTATTTGGTCAATGCAAGGCTATTGCACCTAGTTGTATATTATCCAAAATTGGATTGGAAGTCAAAACATATGGGATAAACAATTACATTGCAAACCTCATGAACCAACTTAATTGCACATTAAATGCAACTATTGTATTAAGGTAGACTGGCCCGAGGAAAGTTTTGTTACTTTTGGTGTCCAAACAAAAGTTGAAATCCCCTTTTTGACGCATCTAACACACTAAGAATCATTAAAAAATGGATTATAAATGAGAAAGTTATGGCCCCCCAAAGTAAAGGGGTCAAAAACTAAAAAAAAAAACCATTAAACATTACAAAGGTTGATTCTTAAACACCCAAAAATTTCCTTGTATGTTGTTCTATTGCTATTACATTTTAAAAATGATTTGTAGAACTTTAGATGGTGCTTATAATACTTTACATCGTTTAAAGTGAATAAGAAATAAGAAAGTTATGAGGTTTGAAAGTAGGAAAGGTCCAAAGAGAAGAGAAAAGAAAACAAAAATGTTTTGTAACTTGGAAAGCTTATTTTGATTCCTTTCTTTTTGTTAAATTTTCATTACTCCTTTTTTTTTGCATTTCAAAGATGATTGTAGGATTCTTCTAATAATCATGATTATTTATAATGAAAATAATATTTTAATATTATTACTTAGCTTAAATTAGTAATTAACCTAATATGTTTGGGTACTTGTAGATTAACTAATGTAGGCTATTTACTTTAAATATTTTAACATAAATAATGAAATTTTAAAAAATAATATTTAATGAATATATATACAATAAATGTTTAATTAATAATTATGATTACTTATAAATTTTTTAACATTATCATATTAATTAATTCTGAATTTTTTAAAAAAAATTCAAATTTACATTTTCTAAAAAAATCCAAATGAAATCAAATCAAAAAAAATTTAATCACCAATATATATGACAAATAAAATTTGAAAACTTGCAATACATATTTAAACCATGGTTAATTTAGCCTAATTTAATTTAACATAATTTAATTTAATCATAATTAGTCTAGCTTAACTTAATTTAGCCATGGTCAATTTTAATCTAATTTAATTTAGCCATAATTAGTTTGGCTTAACTTAATTTAACCATAATTAGTTTAGCCCAATTTAATTTAACTCAATTTACTTTAGCCTTATTTAATTTAATTATGGTTATTTTAATGTAATTTAATTTAGTTTAGCCATCATTAATTAGTTTAGCTTTACTTAATTTAACTATGGTTAGTTTAACATAATTTAATTTAAGTTAATTTATTTTAGCCATAATTAGTTTGACGTAACTTAATATAACCATGGTTAGTTTAGTGTAATTTAATTTAGCTGAATTTTGTTTAGCCATAATTATTTTATCCTAACTTAATTTAGCCATTTTAAGTTTAGCCTAATTTAATTTAATTTAATTTAATTTAATTTAAACATAATTAATTTAACCTAGTTTAATTTAACCATGGTTAGTTTAATTTAATTTAATTTATCCATAATTAATTTAACTTAACTTAATTTAACCATAATTAATTTGGGTTAGCCTTAATTAGCATGGGTTTAACCTTAGTACTAAAGGTACATAATATTATTATACATAGCCTATGTAAATATATTAAGTATACTAATTTAAGTATGTATTGGTTTAGGCCATTATTTTTATGACACATGTCCATGTTGTACACATTTAGTTGCATGTTAGTTGCACACACAATTATATGGCCCAAAAATTATACAATACCAAATTTGTAGTTATAAATGATAATCAGTTACATGTTAGTTGCACATTGATTGGTTGCGAACAACAAAATTTCTACTAGTGATTGCTTGTGCTAGTTTTCTACATTTTTCTTGAACAAACAAAACATTTGACTTCTTAATAATTTTGCCAAGACTTGTTATTGAAGATCACAAAGTTGTTTCATCACCAACAACTTTCATTCAATGATACCTCACATATGTGAAGATGTTATTTATGGAACAACATGTGTTTTATCTGATTCCCCAATCCATTGCTATTGCCTCTGCTTTATTAGACGTCCAATACCTTTTATAATATATTAGATATTGCAAAAAGAAAAAACAATCAAAATGCAAACAACATGATTCTTGCAAAATAAAAATACTAATCAAAATACAAAATAATAATTGGAAAGTTACAAAATAATAAGGAAAATAATTAGTTTTAGGGTTTTAAAGTCAAGTTCGAAATCATAGCAACTACAACATAGAAGGTTGCAATGTGCCTTGCATAGTTCGAAAAACTTGAAAATAAGAAATGAAAACAAAAAGTCGATAACAAAAAAATTATCACGATTTCTATAGAAGAAAGCTTTGATCTTCTAAATAGAAAAACTACAAAGGCAAAAAAAAATTAGAATGAAAAAAAACTACAAAAAACTATGTACACAATTTTAAGGTTTGGGAAGATTTCATATTACCCTAAACCCTAAAACACAATTGCAAAATAATAATAATAATAAATTTAAAACATAGGTGGGTAGAAATTACATGGTTGGAAGATACAAGCTACCATCTTTTTTTGCAACTTGCAAAACAAAAGATGAAAGCATATTAATTAAATCCTTAACGAAAGATTCTTCTTCTAAAAGATCTACAATTGATCTTGTTGTATCAAGACTATCAAAGACTTTCCACTCATCAAACACATTTCTCGCCCAAAGTTCAACATGCTTGTTGATTCTCCAACCTCCTTTGTTTACATTTTCAACTTCCCTCTCATCAAGATCTAGAAAGTGACTTTTCATAGGAAGATCCCTAACAGGAGAGTAACGGTATGTCCTTTCCCCAACATTAGATCCAATAACCATGAAATCACAAGTAGTAATCAACTAACAACCATATGGATAATAAACACATATAGATGTAGGACAGAAAATGGAATCAAATGTAAAACACACATTGATAGAAGTAGGAGAAAAAATAAAATTAGATGAGGAAGACACATTGACAAAGGTAGGACAAGGAAGAAAATCACATTAAGAAGAAACGACATTAATTGTAGAATGATGCATAAAAGAATCAATTGAAAAACATGAACTAGAAGGAATATCATACTCATAAAGGTTTAGAAAAACGTAAGGATTAAAAAAATGACCAAATAAATTGGGATTACATTTAGGAGGAGACCACATGAAATTAAGAAGCATTTTTTATGATAAAACAAGAATCAATGAATAGTTTATCATTACAACGATAATCAACAAAGATGTTAGAACAATTTGTTGACCATGTTGAGTTACAAACATCAACAATAGAACTAAAAGGAAAACCAATAGGAGGACCATTATACATTATACACAAAAACAAGAGGGAAATAATACTTTATAGAAGAATGTTCATGGTTGTAACCACACAAACACCTATGCCATAGAAATATAAATTGAATATGAATTCCAAATTCTGCATAAAAAATCAAATTGACATTAAAAACAAAACAAACAAAACCTGAAAGAAAAACAAGGTATACATCCTTACAAGACAAAATCACACACGTGATGTTTGTGTGGTTGCAACCACAAAATTGAAAAACCTACAAAAACATAAAAACACAATAATTAGAAATAACACAGGTTGTAGAAAAAAATTAGATTCCATGTTATAGAAGAATCAATAATGTAAGAACAATTGCAATGCAACAACATTTGCAATGTAGAAGAATCGACAATGTAGGAACAAATGAATTGGCAATGCAATAGTGATTGTAATGCGACACTTGTGATGCACAAGAAGTTATAATTGAATTGAACCCATGGAGATTGTGCAATGAAACATAAACACACCTATTATATCGAAACCAAGAGCACAATGGAGCAGTGAGAGGCGGTTGCAGATGTTGAATGAAAAATTCACAAATAAGCAACAATAATAAAAAACTTCAAAACACGATGAAACATCAACACTACTGCATGCACAACCAAAAACAAACATGTAACATTGAAAGAGCAACAAAAGATGCAACATCGAGATAGCAAAGACAAATGTAACACCGAAAGATGAAGAGACGATGCAACCAACAAAAATGAGCTCCATTACAAACCCAAAACACCTTTACATTGTGGAGTTTGCTTTGCAAATGTTGTGCAACCCACTTTCGACAAAAATGATGCAAAGGATTTCTTGCTTTCGGTGGAACGATGAAAGCCGTTAGATCATAGAATTTGATGGTGGAAAGATGACGAAAAATAAGGGCTGTTGGATCTTATAATCTAAAAAAATGGATGGTTCTTTATGTAGGTGAAAGGCCTCCGTATGGAACCTTCCAAATTTTTGACCTTAACCCTTAACCTCCTAGCTTTGGGCGGAATGTCAAATTTGGAAGGTTCCATACACAAGCCCTTCTCCCATACAAAATAATGTATCTAGCGCATGTTGCAAGTGGACTTTATTACCTTTTGCTTCAACCACTACTTTTACATGTTGCACAAGATTTTTTAAATGCATTAGAATGGTGTCATGGTCATTAGTATCAAATTGGGCAATTGTGTGCCAAGATGTCAAGGACTAATGCACTTTAGCCTCAAGAGAGTCAATATAAATGAATTGAATAAATAATTCATGTTTAAAAAGTTGATGAATGCTACTAACATCATCTACCTTCAATATTGGATACAACCAAAAATTTTCTTGACATTCACTTTGATTTGTACATCTTAAAAACACACTGTTGTTGCCCCAAGTTGATTTACCTACGTGACAAATCACATGCGCCTTTGCTAAATCTATTTTTATTTAAACAACAATCTATTTTTCTTTGTAACTACTATGCAATTCAATTATGAAGTTGCCACGAGACCCCCACATGATTATAATCTCACCACTTGGACATGGAAGTGGTATAGTTGTAGCCAAAATTTGAAGTCTCGATTGTTTGAATAAATGAAACTTGTTGAACTTGCAAATGTTGTTTAAGGGATTGTGAAAGATGACTACATCTTTTCTACTCTCAATTTCATGAAATCAAAATTGAAGAATTGGCTACCTTCTAATCTTGGTTTGGTTGGTAAGATGTATGCCCATGATTTTTTTACACTTTAAACTTTTTGATTTTACTCTACCATCTGAAATTAAAACAATGAAAAATGTCATTAGTTTTAAGGTTTGATGGTTTGGACATTAATTTTCAATATTGTCTTTAATGTGATTAGAACCCTTCCATTTTTCCATGAATAACATTTTAATGGTGGCCACCACTATACTTAGAATAATGAATCAAAATTTTATGTTTTTGGGTGTTTTAGATTTTAGATTTTTCTAATGTCAAAATGAAAAGGAGAATAAGGATCCTTGTCATTGTTAATACTACTTTTACAATATTTTGAAGCAATAAACTTTCCAACTAGGTCATTCTAGAGGATGTTATTTTATCCTTTTTAGTTCAAAAAACTTAAAATAGAAGAACATCATGTCTTGTGACAATCGATTTCATTGTTAAAATTGTTTTTATAACATTATATGTTTTGTATGGGGAATGGTATGCCTTAGATAGAATATCTATCTTGAGATGGAATGTTTTTAGTTTGGTTTGTTTTTTTATGTTTCGAATGTTCATATCCAATTTAATTATACGACCTATGTGGTTTACCTTAGTATCAAAACCTAGTATTCTATTTAATCAGCTCATGTACCCATGTTAGCAATATGTCCACATGATACTTTGCCACTTCAATCCACTATGCCTAGAAGTTGGGCGCCAATAAATCAACATAAAAAGCCCAAACATAAAATAAAATCAATGTCATAATAGGTAAGATCTAATACAACTTGTAGATGAATTGAATTAACAACCATTTACAAAATAATATGAGTTTCAAACAATCTAATAATTTGCTTCTTGGTCATATGTGAAAATGTTGATTTATGCACATGTTCATTGTTGTTTCATGGTTATGTATTAACCAAAATGATGCAATGGAATGGATCAAATCAAAATGAATGAAAAATGGTCAATGGTGCCTCCATGGAAATCCATAACAAATTCACAATTAACAATAATGTACATGTCAAAGGTTAAATAGGTGATAGATTTTATTTTTTTCAAAATTAGCCAACCTATTTTGCATCAATCAACAAGTCAACATTACCAAATGCCACAAGGTATCACCTTGAGATGGGTGTGATTGTAGCCATAATATTTTAAAAGGGTGCCAAGTTCTCATGAAAATTCCAAACATTTTGAAAA
>Ga0116229_10014754_pt1 | contig 10803 bp, 8 predicted proteins | sample S1TSphgellanicum_3_FD_87313 | JGI IMG/M metagenome (GOLD analysis project Ga0116229, IMG submission 87313) | Host-associated microbial communities from peat moss isolated from Minnesota, USA - S1T2_Fc - Sphagnum magellanicum MG | ecosystem: Host-associated > Plants > Peat moss > Unclassified...
AACACAGGCAATGTCGGCGACAAAGATCATCCGTCTGCCTGCACCTAGAGAAGATAAGCATGCAAAACACAACCAAGATACAGATCTCACACAGGAGCGAGCGAGCGTGCGTCCCAGTGTAGGGAAGACTAACAAAGACACGTACCGAAGCTACCATGAGCAGGAGCCGTAATGTCATGAGAGACGAGGCCGAAGGAGACTTTGATCTTGACAAGAGGTCCAAAAACAGCGGCGGCATCGGTAACGTCACGTCTCTGCACCAACATACCACCAGGACGCATCTCCCATTCGATACCGGCAGCATCAGCATCAACATCTTCATGCTCCATAACGGCAGTACTCCCCTTGTCCAAAATCCCCTTACTACTCGACCTCTTCATACCGCCATTATTCTCCCACAGTCCTCCTCCAAAGCTCTGATCATTGCCGCTGCTGCTGTTGTTGTTCTTGACAATCCCTCCTCCTGCTCCTCCTCGGTCATGTTTCCATCCTTCCTGCAGCTTCTTCTTGGCTTGCTTACGAGAGAAAAACATGCTCGTTTCCGTAACAACAACGGTCCTTACGAGACGTGCGCAGCACAGCAGCAGCAACACACCCCGCACGCACCAACGCACACAATGGAATCGAGGATGACCAGGAGAAGAAGAAGAGCTTCAGTAGGAGGAAGAGGAGGAGAACTACTCAGGAGGGGGTCCAAAAGAGGAAAAACTGAGGGACCGACCAATCGGAGAGGTCCGACGGGGCCGGGGGGAAGTGAATTATTATTTGGGTGTCGTTTTGTGATGAGAGAATTCTGACAATGGGCACTCGGTTCTAAGTACCACTGGGCTGGCTGATTCCTAATAAATTTCACTTCTTTATTTCTTTTCTATTCCTAGTACCTACGGGAAAGGCTACAATGGCTGTTTGAAATAATAATAACTAGGTAGGTACTTAATATTAGGTGGTAATTATCAACTTTATAAAAAAAAACCTTCTATTACTGACTTTGATTTTTTGGTTTTGGCCATATGTAAGGCCCCGCTTTACACTAGGAGTCAGGGGCCAAAAAAACTTGAAGCCAACTTTGAGCATTTTTGGGTTGCAAATTGGCTTCCCAAATTGGATGGTATACTTTTCCAGCCTTGGGGCCAATACAAGGCCATAAAGTTAGGGCAGATTGAATTTTTTTTTTCTATTTCAGCCTTGACTCCTAGTGTAAAGCCCTTGGGGCTGATTTCAACTCTTGCACCAATAGGAATGCTGGATTTGGGTTGAACGTTGGCTTGACTCCTAGTGTAAAGTGGGCCTAAGCATTATGGAGTGTGCTGGGTATATAGACCATTTGTGGCCCAGTGACATGTACATTTATCATGGAGTTTGCCGACCACAGGCCATTGTGCCCAATGACAACATGTAGTATGGGGTGTGCCGGGTGTAGGTCATTGTGCCCTATGATGATGTGTAGTATGGAGTGTGTGCCAGGTACAAGCCATTGTGCCTGATGAGGTGTATTTTGGTGTATGCTGTTTATAGGCCATATTGTGCTTGGTGAGGTGTCTTATGGAATGTGTTGGGTACAGGCCATTGTGCCTGATTAGGTGTATTAAGGAGCATGTCAGGTATAGGCCATTTTGTGCCTGGTGAGGTGTATTATAGAGTAGTGTCGTTACAGGCCATTGTGCCCAATAAGGTGCATTATGGAGTGTGCCGGGAATAGGCCATTTTCTTGGTGAGGTGTATTATGGAGCATGCCATGTACAGGCCATATTGTGCCAGGTGAGGTGCTTGAGAGGAATTTGGGGGAGACTGAATTTTGGAACATGTAGAGAAATGGTCACAATGGTTGGCATGGGCCATTATGTAATGGCCTTCATGGATTTATATAATGGTCAAGTGGATTTACACAATGCTCCTGTGGATCTACATAATAGTCTACTTTATCCACTGTAGAGGGAGACAAACACACTATTATGTGGATCCATATGACCATTGTGTAAATCCCAACCATCCTGGGAGCACTATATGGGGCCAAGTAAGTACCAAGTGCCCAAAATTGTTACATATTATATATTGACCATTGGGATGATGTGGCTGAGTAGTGGTGGCTGGCTGGTGTGATGAACAGCCATTATCTAATACAAACTTGGTAGGGTCTGAGCAATGGCCATTATCTAATATAATACTTGGCTGGGTCTGACCAAAGGCCATTGTCATCTACAACAGAACTTGGTCCGAACTGTGAACCAATTGCCATTATTTTACACAAAACAACACTGGGTCCAACCAATGGTCATGATCTAATACAAAACTTGGTTAGGTCCAACCAATGGCTGTTAACTAATACAAAACTTGGCTGGGTCACCAATGGCCATTATCTAATACAGAAGTTGGCCCGTCTAATGAACCAATGGCAAAAATCAAGTAGGTAAAAAGGTCTGTAACTCCTGGTTTGGCAGGTTTTCAGGCTTTCTTAAAATGGCAGAATCGGTCACAGCGGACAATTCTGTCATTTCCTACCAACCTATCCCTTTTACCACAACTCAATATAATCTATGGCCTGCCTACCCTACTTTACAACCTACCTACAGACCTTTACACCAAGAAACATGCCTAAAGGACACATTCTGCCAGTTATTTTGTCCTTAGAGCAGGGCCTACCAGCCTCACCCTACTGAGGCAGAATGCTCCCTATGGGCTAGGGTGTTCTCTAACACATAAAGTTGGCTGACCAATGGTCACTACCTACTAGCTACATAAGGTGACCAATGGCCATTATGGGACACAATTGGCACTGGGGGGGGGGTCTACCACATAATCATTATGGCAACCATTCCATACTACATAGTCATCTGTCATGACAAAGATTCCACCCTTCATCCAGAGCTTCATAGTGTCACCTGAGCCAATTGGTATGAGCTACTAGGCAATTGCACGGAATGGGCAAGCGTGAGCTGATTCCATAAAATTAAGTTCTGGGGTGGGAGATTCAAGTGTAAGGTATTTTGACAGACTTTGTGTTCAACAAAGATTTCAGTAGGCTAATTATTGTTGGTACGAGTGTATGATCATCATGACCAGAAGATTATGTCATATAATGTGGTCAAGAAAATGACATTTCTTGCTATCCCTGACCTTTACTTAATGTTTTCCCAGACAGATTAATGAAAACTTATTTGGCAACCTATTATGTTAAGTAGCTAATACTGCTGTCTTGGACCAGATTTGGGCATTCGAGTTTTGTGGTCCCATCAACCAGCTGGATTTCACAGTTCTGTTATAATACAATTGAAAGCTGTTTGTCATTTTCCTCTTCTTCATCTGGGTGGTCATGGTGGTTGTTGTTCTTTGTTGTTGTTCAGAGGAAAAGGGATGGGTTTTATTTGATATATTATAGGTGTTGGTGAGAATGAGTGTCGGTGGTAGTTGATTGATCGAGCCATTTGAGTGTGAAATTGATGATGGGGGCTTGCTTGGGTGAGGGCCCAATTAGGTAGGTAAGTATGGAAGTAGGTACCTAGTAAATAAATGAAAAGTACTTAAAACAATGAAAAATAGGACCTAGGCTAACCATTGTGGTTACCTGTGGAACATCAGCTCAATGAAGTGTTTCATGTCCAGACATCATCCATACCTAGTGGGTGCACTGTTGAGTGCTGGTTGATTTACTCTGGCCTTGAGTAGGGCAGGGGGGGACCAGGGTCAGTCACTTTTATCTCTCATTTTGTTAGTTTGTTCTTTGTCTCCTTGATTGATTAGGCAAATCAAGTAAAGGACTCTTAGAAAGAAGGTGGTAACTTGTAAATGGTGGAGATTGATGCTTTATTTGGAAAAAAATTGTCATTTTTTACCCAAAAATTGGGAAAATTTTGGTAAATATTTTTATAGTTTGAATTAGATTAGTTTTGAATCAAAATTTTCCATATCAAAAATTTGGAAAAAGAAAAAAGAAAAAACCCATGGTTGTGATGATTTGATTTTCTTATACTTTTTATATGTGACATTTCTAGCTTTCTTCACCTTTGCTTTGGTTTCTACTTGGGTTGGGTGCAATCAACTAAATGAATGATAGAGAAAGAAGAAGATGGTCATAGTGATGGTGGTGGTATTGTTAAGCAGGTCCCACTCTTATTATTGCAACCTTTCTTTCACCTAGGTTGCTCATCCCACACCCACAAAAGAAAAAAAACTTTTTGACTCTAGGACACGAACCCCTGTAATCAATCAATTTGAGAGGGACTCTTACCAACAATGTATGTACTTGAACCTTTTTTGAAGGTGGACTCTATTATGTACACACACAATGGTTGGTGGGTAGACTTGTACCATTTTGCCATGACTCCCAGACCTCTCATGCAATGAAAGAGTTTGCCCTCTTTTCCACTGTTGAAGGTGGGCTCTATTATAGACACAAAATCCTAAACCCAAAACCCTTTATATGAGAATAGAGACTTATAGGGTGTGTGTTGAAGGTGGCCTCTAATATGGACACAATATTCTAAACCTTAAACCTTGAACCCATATCTAAATCATATTAAGTAAGAGTTCTTTACAATATATTTCATCCATCCTAATACCTAGGCTGGTTAGTCACTGATTAATTTTATTTTGAAATTTCTGAAGTTTTGTGAAAAATAGGCGCCTGCCATGCCCAAAATCTGAATTGAGTTCTCAATTTGAAAACCATTTTATTTTCTGGGAAATCAATAGATTATGTAAACTGTTTTTGCTTAACTTCTAGGAGGAAGGACCAATACCGAAAAGTTGATCATACATGTAAACAAGCAAGGACTTTGGTGAGATTCTTTCCAATCATTATGTGTTTATATAATTTTGTCAACCTAGCTTTGGTGCCATATGTTTTTCATTGATGTCATAATTCACATTGGAGAACCACGCTAGCCTCGTCTTAGAACATATGGACTTAAAATTAGTCTGACAAGTCTATTACATGATAGCACAAGAGTATTCATGTAAAAGATCAAACAAGACACCTTTTACAATTAGTAGGACAAACTATAGGGGGAACCTAGACTATCGCATGATTTTCAATAGTAGTAGTTGCTTTCATTTCTTGTAGATATCTTTTGTAAGTCTATTGAAATTACACACTCAAAGAATAAGGTTCAAAATTAATGTTATAAATATGTGTAATGTATTTGGAGTTGGGATTTCCAAGTACTAAATCACACTTATTGTATCCAATTTCCCATCTGCATTATTAAGTATTGTGCTACTTTATATCAGTGGGTTCTTAGGATAAAGCATGATTTTGACAATATACTTTGAATAACAAGTGCATGCCAGGACACAAAACCATCACAATTTTTGTCCAAATTTCTACCTTGGGTCCCTACCAGGGTTTTATCCCCAGATATTTAACATAAGATTTTTGTGATTTTTTCAAATTTTAGAAAATTATGTTAGTAAGAAAATCTCAAATTTTTTTTTCTAAATGACCAAAAATTTCAAGAAAAAAAACTTAGGTTCCTACATATCAAAAGGAAATAGTTAATGTTTATATTAGCAAGAAACTGTAATTGGATAGTGAAGCTCCTTTTGGTAGAAAGATTATCAAAGTGGATCTGACATACAATATAAAAAGAAGTGAACATAGAAGAATGACCAAAATGACAAAAATCAGATTTTCATTTGGAAATTTCGTATTCACCTCTCAAAGTTCAGTAGCTAAGTAATGTGTGATTTATGTTGAACAGTCCATTTTGCTTTAGTCAAAGGACTCTGAACCGAAAAGGCCGAACACATTCTTGGTTGAATCGCAAGAAAGTTGATTTTTTCTGAAAATTCAGCAAGTAAGCTGAATTTTGTACGTATATAATCCAATCTAATTTGATATAAAACTTGGCACATTCACAAATCCAAGTTATAATTTGTTGTAAAATTCAATATTTATACAAAATCTAGCTTTTCGAATAGTGTGTAATGTGTAATGTACACATAAAGCCCCGCTCATTTTTTGGTAGTGTATTTGCAAATATGCTTACAGAGTGTGAGAAACATGTGGGTGTTTCGAAAAAGGAATGCCCACCTTTGTGCATTCCTTTTTTGAAACAATCATGGTGGGCATTCCATTTTTAAAAATGCCCATAGTCTTATTTTTTTCCCCATGATGCTTGGCGGGTACCAGGTAAAATAATAATAAAAAAAGTGGCAAGCTTTACATCATGCAACACCCCGGGGCTGGGTGCTACCCTACTTGTAAAAACCTCTGAGATTTTTTATAGTGTATTTGGAGGTATGCTTACAAAGCATAAAATCCCATGGGGCATTTTTGAAAAATGGATTGTGGGTGTTCCACTTTATGAAATCCCCCAGATTGTTTTTTTTCTGTACCCAGTGGGTACTCATCAACCTACCATGTCTCACCAAAAAAAATCACATTGATTTTTGACGTTCAATAATGTCCTTGAAGGGACGGAGTTCCAGAAGAAATAATCGCCCCTCAGCTCCACGTCGCGCAGGCACTAACTCTCTGAACTCCCTGCTCCTTGGGTATTACCCTACACATCAAGGATTTTGAGGGCAGATGGCGCACACTTTTCAGGCATCTTAGATTGCAGAAGAAAGCATAGTTCTTGAAAAAAGGTGCTGATTTAGACATAAACACTGACTTTTGAGAAAGCCCAGCTCTAATTTTAGCAGAATCTGCCCTCAAAACTTTGTTGGCCTTGCCTACCAAGGCAAGGATACTGTGTTTAGACTCATTATAGAGTATAATAGCTTGATGAATTTGGCCCGTAGGTAGTAGGTCTGTTTTTATACGAGGAATTTTGAAAGATGATATTTTTGCTTCTGTTGAAACTTGAGATTAGTCATAGAGTTATGATATCCTGAAGGATTTGGTTTCTTTCAAAGGATTTTTTTGAAGATTATATTTTTGCAGGGTGGAATATCTGAATTCCATAATTCTTCTTTTGCCGTAAGATACCTTTTAATGTAAATGGCAAGGCCACAGTGTGACACACCCCTTGTTTATGCTAGGTAAGGTGCACCCTAGGACACACTCTGCAACTAGTTTCAGCTTTAGGTCCTAAGGGGCACCTTATAGAGTACATAAAAGGTCCCAAAATGACAACCATTAGAAAGTGATTGTCACGAGCTGACAAGGAATTTGTATGCCAGTACAGAGAGATAAATGTACCTAGGAACATTTGAAGCTGCACTCTGAGGGGCAAGATGCTGTTCCCTCAGTTGATAATGGGGGTTCTACAGAGGCTTGTTCCAGAGTTTCCCACTGCTCATTCAGATCACTACAGTGTTCCCCACTGTTGATTCACATCACAACTGGAACTGGCAGAACTAAAAGTGGAACCAAACAGATGCTGCCTGTAGGCTACCACCTGGGGAAAAAAATAATTTAATGTTCAAGCTTTTTTTAAAGTACCTGAATAAAGACACCAAAACTGATTACTATGTTAAAACTAGTGTTGCATGTTGTCTTTTTTATAATGAACAAACTAGTGGGTAATGGTTGGGTATATGGACCCTTCACCCATGGTTCTCAAAAATCAAATAACGGGTCAAAGATCCTACTATGACCTACCAATTCTTTCACTTATTTGATTCTGAAAATTTTCAAAGACCTGAAAGCTGAGGGTTATTTAAAGGTACAAAAGGTTACCCTAAACCTCAGCTTATGGTTATTTAGGGTTTGGGGTAACCATTATGTACCTTAAAGTAAGGTTTAGTGTAACCTTCATGTACCTTTAAAGAACCTTATAAAGTAACATAATTTTGTGTCTCATTAAGAGATTTATGCAGGTGTTTTCTAAGGTGAGACAGGTTGTTATTTAATGGTTCTATTTTTTGTGCCCATGACTTGTCCATTCTAATGCAAATCAACGAACAACTGATTTCACATGGGCATGAACATCTAAACATCCCATTATCACCTAAGGGAATACGACTCACCTTACCAGGGCAATTCCATAGTACATCGAAGTAGTGCTCCCAACAATGGTTGAAACCCTCCTTCACAAAATGAATGATTTGGTCACAAAACATGTGAATCACATTATAAGGAAGTCCCTCTCCATGGTCCTGAATTTTCAAACAGAAGACACTACATGTCTTCCACATGCAATGAGTGTGGGCCAAGCATAACAGAGCACTACAGTCCAGTAATACTTTGCTAGCTTGTTGGGGAAATGGGTTGGCAGGGCGTCCCACTTTGATTATTCATAGAAATCAGAGAGCGTGTCCATGTGTGTCCATCCCAAGTCAAATGTGGATGGCCTGATAGCAAGCAAGCAAGCACGGTCACATTGGGTTTTAGTTCCAGAGACTCGTGCGTGATCATTGGATTATGCCATTCCATACATTGACAAGCTGCTTTGGAAAAGTGGAAATTTGATGCTGAAATGAGTGTCCAAAGTGGTGGTGCCTTAGGAACCAGTGTTTTTTTCTGGAGCGAAAATTCGCTTTTTTCCGACTGGCTGCAGGAAACCACTAAAACCTATGAGGGGGAAAAACGTTTCTTTTGGGACAGATTCACAAGACAGTGATGGGTTTTGGCCATCCATTCCCCATCATAAAGAATCTCAATGGTCAGCTGTCGCACATACATAGATCAACTGATATTAGGGTTGTGGTAGATGATGTGCATCTAGCCACCCATTCACATGCCAACTTATTCCCAAGGTCTCCATGTTGCTTTATGATTTTCAATGTGTTTGGTGGCTAGTCGCTAATAGGTATTAGGTTGTAGTAGGTACTTAATACCTAGGTAGGAGGTAGGTACTAGGTACTAGGAATTGTGTAGTCATCGACTCATTAGTGAGTGGTCACTAAAACCCTAACTGTTGGTGGCTGAACAATAAGTTAGTGACCAAGCATTCAAAGCTCAAAACCCTAAATTCTAGCAACCATTTGAAATTCACATCTTACAGATCATGGGTGCTAACTCCCAAGTCCTAATTGTCAATGTTTTTTTTCTTTTCATCTTGTCCTACTCAATGCTAATAGCTGCAACTTGCAACATTCAAGATTCATCCCTCCAGAATGAACATTTAGGTTATTTAGAATACAATGGGTATGAGGGTCATTGATGAACGCCGAACAAGGATCCAATAGATCTTCATCTTGATTTTCATATATGCACATTGCAATTTGCAAGTCTACAATTGCTTAAAATTTATTTGTTGCATTGATTTACCATCTATGTAGTACAAAATGGTGAGTGGTGGAATCTCACTATGAGGATTTTTTTGAACTGGTTATCATTCACATGAACAGGTTTAACCGGCAAAGCTTGAATGTGAACAGGGCTTGGGTTTGATTGGTGAAGCTTGAACATGAACACGGCCCAGGCTTGAGCCTTGAATCACAAGCAATGATTCTTAGTGTTGCAACATTGGAAATCAAGAACTAGGATCCAATGGTGTTCAATCTTTAAAAGCTCACCACTCCACCTTGAAATGAAAGAAAGTTCTTCAAACCTCACCTTTTGAATTTATTTTTTTTTGTGTTTTTTTGTGTGCATTGTGTAGTCAACACTGAACCAGTGTCATCCATATTTGTGTTTCAAGAATTGAAATTCGAATTGGTTTAATATTTGAATTCAAGGTTGTAACTTGTGTGTGTGACTTTGTCACTTTAAAATTTGTGTGATTTTGTCAATCTAAAGCTTGTCTATGATTTTATCACTTTTTGTGCAAACTTCTATGCTAACTAAATTGGAATCTATTGATCCAAGTCTAGAGTTTAAAGATGTTTTTCTTTAGAATTTAGATGGCATTGAAATTGAAACCTCCTCCCAATTTCAAGTTCAAATTTATTTTTTGAAAGAACAATCATGGTTTTAAATTTGTAGCTTAATGAGACAGAGTCTAATGCATAGGGAAAAAAACATAATGTTTGCAACCTTGAACATGGACCTAATCCTATTGTTGTTGAGATCCAAAATGATCAAAATTTTCTTCTTTTGTCCCTTCAGAGTCATAATCCGAGCCTTGATGATACTAATTTTGAAATAATAGATGCCCTAGGAGTTTAACCAAAAAGAAACCTAAAAAATCCCCAATAGATGTAGTGAAGAAGTTCCAAGATGTTTGGTTTATGAAAATGCCATGGGCTGAAACTATTTTTTATGCACTTGGAAATCTATCAATTGTGAGATGTAAAGTCTGCATTAAGATAGAGATAAAAGATAATTTCTTAAACCCAAAGTGAGATTCACTTGAAAAAGAAACAGAGAAGAGAAAAAATGAAGAAAGGCTTAAGGTTGTGGATGTCATGTGTGCACATGCCAAAAATGAAACAAAATTTGTTTCAATGAATTGCCCTTGTATTTTGGAGCAGGTTCAAAGTGAATTTGAAGGAAAAAACAAAAGGAAAGTGATTTAATTTGTTTCTATATTCATGCTTCTTGCCCAAGAAAAGCCCATGACCAAATACCAAGATTTAAAGTCCTTATATGAATTTTTGAAGCTCAAAAACACTCCCAAGAAACATTGGAGTGATTCTTTAGGTTGGGAAATTGAGGAATATGTCCATAATCAAATTCTAGCAACCAGTAAAGTTGTTATCTAAGAGGCCAAGTTCGTGGCCTTAACATATTTTGGATGATCACAGTTGGTTTTTTATCCATGGATGTTGTGTCCAAGATTGGTGTCACATTCCTATTTTGCTTACAATTGACTGTGTTGTGGAAGGATCCAATGGACAAAACTTAACCAAAGGCATCACGGATATTTTCATGGTTGTTAGTGGTTTAGCAAAAGTTGAGATACCTAAGAGGTTATTATGTTTTGGTGCAAATAGTTTGAGATACCTAAGAGGTTATTATGTTTTGGTGCAAATAGT
>Ga0116229_10014755_pt1 | contig 10802 bp, 7 predicted proteins | sample S1TSphgellanicum_3_FD_87313 | JGI IMG/M metagenome (GOLD analysis project Ga0116229, IMG submission 87313) | Host-associated microbial communities from peat moss isolated from Minnesota, USA - S1T2_Fc - Sphagnum magellanicum MG | ecosystem: Host-associated > Plants > Peat moss > Unclassified...
TCCAGTGTCAAAACTGTTTTTTCGTCATGCATTGCTGCCCGGCGGCTGGGCGCGGGATGTGCAGCTTCGCGTGGATGGCGGAATGATCGCGGAAATTGCCGTGGGCGCCGCGCCCGCGGACGAGACACACAAGATCGCGCTGCCCGGCATGCCGAATTTGCACAGCCATACGTTTCAGCGGGCGTTTGCGGGGTTGACCGAAACGCGCGGCAGCACCGCGGACAGTTTTTGGTCGTGGCGGGAGCAGATGTACCGTTTTGCCCTGACAATGACACCGGATGATGTCGAGGCGGTGGCGGCGCAGGCGTTTGTGGAAATGCTGGAGGGGGGATTCTGCTCCGTCGCTGAGTTTCACTATCTGCATCACGGCATGGATGGCAGCGCCTATACTGATATCGGCGAAATGGCGGCGCGGATTGCGGCGGCGGCGGCGGCAACTGGCATCGGCCTGACGCTGCTGCCGGTGTTCTACGCGCATTCCGGTTTTGGTGGTGCCAAGCCGGTGGCCGGGCAGCGGCGGTTTATCTGCGATCTCGACAATTTCGCGGCACTTTACGAAAGATGCCGGGAAATTGCGGCGGGTTTGCCGGGCGGGCGGGTAGGAGTCGCGCCGCATTCGCTGCGCGCCGTCACACCGTTGGAACTGGGAGCACTTACCGAAATGGCGGGCGCCGCACCGTTCCATATCCATATCGCCGAGCAGACCAAGGAGGTGGCGGATTGCCTGGCGTGGTCAGGCGCAAGGCCGATTGAGTGGCTGCTTTCCCATGCGGATGTGGCGGCGAACTGGTGCCTGATTCACGCCACCCATGCGACTGTGGCGGAGCGGGAGGGCATGAGAAAAACGGGCGCCGTGGTGGGGCTGTGCCCGATTACCGAGGCGAATCTGGGCGATGGAATTTTCCACACCCAAAGTTTTGCTGGGGACATCGGCATTGGAACGGATTCCAACGTGCTGATCGACACGGCGCAGGAATTGCGGCAGCTGGAATATTCGCAACGGCTTATGGCGCAGAGCCGAAATGTGCTGGCCAGCGATTCTGCACCGGCTACCGCCACTTCGCTTTATCTGCGCGCGGTGGCGGGCGGCGGGCAGGCGCTGGGCGGCGGCGGCGGTTTGGCGGTCGGCATGCCAGCCGATATCGTAACTCTCGACACAGCTTCCCTCGGCCCCGCCACGGCGAATCCGGATGCGGCGCTCAACATCGCGGTGTTTGCAGCGCGGGGTCAGGCGGTGAAAACGGTGTGGGCGCGTGGGCGGAAAGTGGTTGTGGATGGCAGGCATGTTGCCGCCGAGGCCACGCGCAAGCGGTTTAACGAAACCGTGGCGAAGCTGATGTGATGGAGGCAAAACCAGTCCCCCTCTACGAGCGGGTAAAACTTCATATTCTGCAAGGCATGCAGAGCGGCGAATGGCGGGATGGCGCGCGGCTGCCCTCCGAACATGAGCTGATGGAGACGCTCGGCGCATCGCGCATGACGGTGCACCGCGCGCTGCGCGAAATGTCGGCGGCGGGGATGTTGCGGCGGGTGCAGGGGGTGGGCACGTTTGTGCGGCGGGAAACACCGCGTTCAGCACTGCTGGAAATCACCGATATTGCCGAGGATATTGAGGCACGCGGCCATGTGCACCGGAGCCGGATTGTGGCGTTAGAGACGGTGCGGGCGGATGCGCGCCGGGCGACGGAATTTTCGGTCCGGCAGGGCGCAAAACTCTTTCGCTCAGAAATTGTGCATTACGAAGATGATCTGCCGGTGCAGTTGGAAGAGCGGATCATAAATCCAGCATTCGCGCCGCTTTATCTAAAACAGGATTTTTTACTCCGCACCACCAGCCGGTATTTGCAGGGCATCGCGCCGGCGGCGGAGGTTGAGCATATCATCCATGCGGTCACACCGGATGCACGGACACAAAAATTGCTGGAAATTGCCTCGGGCGAGCCGTGCTTGGAACTGCGGCGTCGCACCTGGGTGGTGGAAATGGCCGCCACGAGCTCGGTGCTGACGCATCCGGGCTCCCGGTACAGCCTGGGCAGCCGGTATGAGGCGCGGTGACGCCGGTTTATTTTTCATGCGCACCGGGCTAAGCACCGCCATCCGCGCTTCGCGATAGGAGAGTTTTTTGTCGAATTTTTTCACCGAGACGGTGCTCTCCGTCCGGCACTGGACTGACACGCTGTTCAGCTTCACCGCCACGCGCGACCCGGCGTTCCGTTTTATCTCCGGCCAGTTCACGATGATCGGGCTGGAAGTGGAAGGCCGGCCGCTGCTGCGCGCCTACAGCATGTGCAATGCGCACCATGAGGAAAATTTAGAGTTTTTCTCGATTAAGGTCGCATCCGGCGCATTGACGTCGCGATTGCAGCATCTGCGGGAGGGAGAAAAAATTTTGGTTGGGCGCAAGCCGACCGGCACTCTGGTGCAGCATAATTTGTTGCCGGGGAAGATTCTGTACCTACTTGGCACCGGCACGGGTCTGGCGCCGTTTGTCAGCATCATCAAAGACCCTGAGACATACGAGTTGTACGAGCGTATCGTGCTGGTTCATGGCTGCCGCGAAGTGGCGGAGCTTGGCTATGGCGAGTTGGTGGTGAACCGGCTGCTGGAAGACGAATATTTCGGCGAAATCGCCAGAGAAAAACTGCTGTATTATCCAACCGTGACGCGCGAGGTTTTTCGCAACACCGGGCGGATTACCACGCTGCTGGAAACCGGGAAATTACAGTCGGATTTGGGCTTACCGCCGCTGGACCTGGCAAGCGACCGGGTAATGCTGTGCGGCAGTCCGGAAATGTTGAAGGATCTCAACGCATTTCTGAAAGCGCAAGGATTTGTCGAAGGCAATCACATGGAGGCGGGGCATTATGTGATTGAGAAGGCGTTTGTGGAGAAATAACGCCAGATCAACTGCAAGGTGCCGGCGCCGATGCGGTTTGCGCCGGAGGCGGAGAAGAGATCGCCGGCTGGACGACGCAGTTTGTTGAAACCCCGTGGCTGGATTGGTCGAACAGCGTTATGTAAATTCGGTTGCCCGCCATCTGGATTTGCGCCGGCGTGCCAAGCGGCGAGATTTTTTTCTGGAAATAAGGCCATTCATGGTGCGATGAACTTTGCCCGGCATGGCCGAACACCGCCCACACGCGCTTGCCCTGCTGCTGTGCTGCTTCCGCATGTTTCAAATTCCCGGCGGCATCATTCAGAACCACCGTGTCGGTGCCGGGAGGCAGGTACATGCGCAGCACCGGTAACGCGCCCTTATCGTTGAGATACACGACATCCCCGGGTGCGACTTCGCTCGCCAGCAACTGCGCCGCGATATCCCAGCGCGGCTTGGTTTCGGCTTTGTAATAGGGGAAAAGATTGACCATCAGCGCCACCGCAATGGCGGCGAAGGCGGCGTGGCGGCCGTTGCGCGGCAACGCGTTGATGAGGATGCTGGCGCCGACGCCGGCAAGAACCGCGAATGGGGCGGCACTCCACAGAATATAGCGTGGCAGAAGAATCGGCCGCCAGATGGAAATTACCACGAGGCAGACCGGCAGTACGATGAAGGAAAGCCCGATGGCGGCAAGTGCCGCCGGGCGGCTGCGCAGCCGCCACGCGCCAGCGGCGGCTGCGATGATGACGCCGAAATCGATCAGCCACATCAGCGCCGCCGGCGTCGAAACATCCATCAGGTTGAAAGTGACCGAGTCAGCGACGCGCATCAAGTAAATCGAGGCGATGTTATACCACAAGCGCGGCAGAGTGAGCGGCGGGATCCACATGAAACTGTGCACGAATCCGTTTTGCACGGTCAGCGCCATAATGATGTAGAACGGCCCGGTCAGTGCCGCGATCACCAAGTCGGCGGCGAGAATATTCCACACCAGGGCGCGACGGTTGGCGGATTGCCAGACCAGCACGGCAACGATCAAATTGGCCGTGCCGACCCAGGGCAGGCCATCGCCCAGCACATCCAGCGCCGCCGCGGAGCCGAAGATAAACAGCGCCCAGGCGGCGCGCATGGATTTCGGGTCGCGCAACGGGATCGACGCTGCCGGCACATCCATAGCCAGCTTGGCTAGCCCAAAAAGTGCAATCAAAATCATGCACATTTCCATCGTGTAGGACCGCGCCTCCTGGCTGAACGCAAGCGCGGTGGGCGACAGGCCAAGCACCAGTGCGGCCACCAGCCCGGCGGTGCGGCCGCTGATTTGCTTGCCGATGAGATAGACCAACATGACGGAAAACGAGCCAAACGCGGCGGACGGCAAGCGAAGCCAGAATTGCGGCTCACCCAGCGGCACCAATGCCGAAAGGATGAGGAAAAAGCTCGGCATGTGGTGATTGAGGAAGGAATCATGCACCAGTGCCGCGGGCGCGAGGCTGACTCGCTGCATGGTAAAAACTTCGTCCAGCCAAAAGGGCCGCCGGCCGAGGTCGATGAGGCGGAGCAAAAGTGCCGCGCCAAAAATCAGCGCCGGCACGGCGGCGGCGTGGGTGATCCAGCCGGCCGCGTCGGAACGCCGCGCATCGCGCTGCGAGGGGAGTAGAAGACTGGTCAAGCTAGGGCCTCCGTCTTTCCGGTGGCCGCGCCCGGCCCCTGGCTCTGGGATTGGGACTGCGATTGCGACGGCTTCTCCGGCCGCCAATCGCGGAAGAAGGCACGGCCGATGGCGCTCGCCAGAAGTTGTAAGTGAATTTGCACGACATCCAGATAGTCATGCAAACCCGTGGCAAGAATATGGCTGATCGGCTTTTCGGTTAAAATTTCCCGCAGCAGCTCGGCGGCTTCCAGCGCCTCATGCGAACGTGACAGGCCGTAGATGCGCCGCAAATCGTCCAGATAGGCTTCCACCCGGCGCACGCAGAGCAACACCGAGCGCGGCGAGGATGGGTCGCGGAGCAAAAACTCCACCACATCCTCGGCCAGAAAATTGGCGCGCATGTTGCGTTTGAAGGCGTGATACGCCGCCGCACCCCGCAGCACGGCGTTCCATTGGGTCAGTTCGGCGACGCGCTTCGCCTCGCCGTCGCGCGGCAGGATGGTGGTGTATTTAATGTCCAACATGCGGGTGGTCTGGTCGGCGCGCTCGATCACCCTTCCCATGTGGTAAAAATACCAACCCTGGTCACGATAAAGTGTTCCCTCGGTAATGCCGGTATGCGACTGCACGCCGTCCTTCAGCGCGGTGCAAAGCCGGGAGAGCGAATCGCCCTCCAAATCCTCGGGCGTGATGTGGCTGATAAAGCGGTGAAACACGTTGATCTGCCGCCACATTTCGGTGCTCATCAGCGGCCGCAGGGTGCGGGCGTTGGTGCGAGCGGCCTCGATATTGGCGGGCACCGAGGACGGGTTGCCGCGGTCCAGCAGATAAAAACGTTTGACGTGGTCAGCATCAGGCGAAAAGCCGCGTTTGGCGAAGTTTTTTTCATCGGCGTTGATGCGGATCAGGCCGAACCAGGCTTCGGCCTCATGGCCGGGGGATTCAAAACTCTGCGCCACATCGATGAGCCGCGCGAGGTTTTCAACGCGCTCAAGATAACGGGCCATCCAGAACAGGCCTTCGGCGTCGCGGGCGAGCAACGTGTTGTCGAATCTCATGGCGCGGTCTCCGCGAAACGGTCGGCGAGCACCCAGGTGTCCTTCGAGCCGCCGCCCTGGCTGGAATTGACGATCAGACTGCCGCGCTTCATCGCCACGCGCGTCAGCCCGCCCGGCAGCACCCAGCTTTCTTTTCCGGTGACGATGAAGGGGCGCAAATCCAGGTGCCGCGGGCCGATGCCGTCCTCTCCCAAAGTGGGGGCGACGGAAAGCCCGATCAGCGGCTGGCTGATCCAGTTATCCGGGTCGGCGAGCAGCGAGGCGCGGGCGGTTTCCAGCTCCTCCTTGCTGGCGCGCGGGCCGATGGTGATGCCGTAACCGCCGGATTCGCCGACCGGTTTGGTGACCAGTTTTTCGAGATTATCCAGCGTATATTGCAGACCTTCCGCCTCGCGGCAGATGTTGGTTTGCACGTTCTGGATCAGCGGTTCTTCGCCGAGGAAATATTTGATGATGCGCGGCATGTACGCATACACCGCCTTGTCATCCGCGACACCAGTGCCGACGGCGTTGGCGATGGCGACATTGCCGGCTTTCCAGGCACCGATCAGCCCTTTAACGCCGAGCATGGATTCCGGCCGGAATACGGCGGGGTCCAGAAAATCATCGTTCAGACGGCGGTAGATGGTGTGCACTGGGCGCAGGCCGTTGATGGTGCGCATATAAACCCGGTCGTTTTCGACAATTAAATCCTGCCCCTGCACCAGCGGCACGCCCATTTCGCGCGCCAGGAACACATGCTCAAAATAGGCGGAATTGTAGATGCCGGGCGACAGCAGCACCACTTGCGGGTCATCCAGGCCGCCGGGCGCGATTTCGGTCATCGCGGCGCGCAGGCGGCGGCCATAGTCATCGACGGGGCGGAGACGGATTCCGGCCATCAGGTCCGGGAAAGTGCGCAGCATCAAATGCCGGTTTTCGATGACGTAGGAAACGCCGGAGGGCGTTCTTGCATTGTCCTCCAAGACCCTAAAATCGCCGAATTCGTCGCGGATGATGTCAATGCCGCAGACGTGTACATAGGTGCCATGCGGGACCGGGAAATCCTTCATTTCCGGGCGATAATTGGCATTTCCGTAAATCAGCTCGCCGGGGATAATGCCGTCCTTCACAATATGGCCGGGGCCGTAAATATCGCCCAAAAACATGTTAAGCGCCGTCACCCGTTGAATGCAGGCGCGTTCCAGCAAGTCCCATTCATCATGCGTGAGAATGCGGGGAATACAGTCGAATGGCAAAATTCGGTCGATGGCGGTGGCGTCCGAATACACGGTGAAGGTGATGCCGAGGTCGATCAGCTCGGTTTCCGCCAGGGCGGCGCGCTTTTGCAGCGCCGGCAGGCCGATTCGGGTGAGGCGCTCGGCCAGCCATTCCGGGACCGGACCGGCATCGGCGCGGTGCCGTGTCAGTTCGCAAAAGTAACGGCCAGGGTCATAATCAGGCCAGGCAGTGGAAAAAATCTCGTTCAATTCTCTTGCTCCTGCCAATTTGCCTCAAAACGGTCAATTCCTGCCGCTTTCCACAGCAAGTTGCGCCATGTGGTGAAGGACTTCACCGGCTCTGGTCCTGTAACACATGCGTCATTTAATGGCTTACCTTGGCTGCGGCGAATGCTATCTTTCTACTGCAAACGTGCCATGCAAGGGGCGGACCAGACAAGCGCCGCGTTCAGGGAAGCAGAGATAAGTGACGGGAAACAAATTTAATTCACTCTCGCCGCATCCGATTCAGTCTGATAAGCCTTCTTGAATGCAAGTGGGTGGCGCCAGCGATGAAATGATAGATCGGTCCGGGCGTCTGCGGACGCCTTGGGTGCCGGTTATGGAGGCGTTTCGGGGGATTGGGCCGGAGGAGATGGCGCGCAGGGCCGCGGCGCTTAACCGGCAGGTGCGGCTGGCGGCACCGTTTGGGGCGGTGGCTGGGCATCGGTACGATCCGCTACCGGCGCCTCTGACGGCCTCGGAATTCAGCGTGCTGGAAGCCGGCGTGCAGCAGCGCGCGCATCTGCTCAACACGCTGCTGGAAGATATTTATGGCCGGCAAAGCGTGCTGCATGACGGGCTGATTCCGCCGGCGCTGGTCTTTGGCAAGGCGCATTTTCTGCGCGGCATGCATACCGGCGCGCCGCTGACCACGCCGCGGCTTTCGCTCTACGCCGCCGATATCATTCGCGGCGCCGATGGGCGGTTTCAGGTGCTGCGCGACCATACCGGTATCATCCCGGGCCTTGGCCATGCGCTGACGCTGCGGCGGCTGGCGGCGACCACGGTGCCGGAATTGTTCCGCGCCGGGGGTTTGCGATCCTTGCGGCCGGCGCGGGAGATGCTGGTGGACCATTTGCAGCGCGAGTCGCAGGGCGGGCTGATCGCCGTGCTCTCCGCCGGTATTTCGTCGCAAGCGCAGGCGTTGGACATGATGGATGATGCGCTGCTGGCGCGCGCTTTGGGCGTGCTGCTGGTGGAACCCGGCGATCTTGCGGCGCGCGGCGGGGCGCTGCATGTGAAAACGTTATCAGGGCTGCTGCATGTGGCGACACTGATCCGCGGGCTTTCGGGCATCGAGCTGGACCCGCTGGAACAGGGCGGGCGGGTTGCCGCGGGGATTCCGGGCGCGTTTGGCGCGGTGCGGGCGGGAGTGCTGAACATGCTGAATGCGCCCGGCACCGCCTTGCTGGAAGACCCTGAATTTGCGGCTTTTTTGGAGCCATTGTTCGGCCGGCTACTGGGCGCCTCCGCGCTGCTGCCCGCGGCCTCCGGCGAACCGCTTGCCGTTGCTTCACGCGCGCCGTTCATCAACGGCTTGACCGGCGGCGGACTCGCGTCTTCGCCGCTGTTTTTCCGGCTTTACGCCTGGCATGACGGCAAGGGCTGGCAGGTACTGCCGGGCGGCCTCGCCTTCGGGATGGATGGGCAAGGTGCCGCCAGCGGCATGAAAGATATCTGGGTGCTGGACGCCGATGAGCCGCAGTTTTTCTCCGGCGTGCCGGCGCATGAGCCGCCGGAGCGGGTGGCGTTTCTGCCGGCCGCGCATTTGCCCTCGCGCGTCGCGGATAATCTTTTTTGGCTCGGCCGCTCGGTGGAGCGGCTGGAATCGGCGGCGCGGCTGTTGATGCTGGCGCTGCCGCGGCTGGAATCCGGCACGTCCTTGCCGCGCGATGTCGCGGAACGGGCGCTGATCGCCCGATGTTTGGCGCAGGCGAGGCTGCTACCAGCGGATTTGGCCTCCGGCGCGATTTCCGGACGTTTCCTTCGGCAGACCCTGGCGCGGCGCAAGCCGATGGCCGGGCTGATGAAAGAGGTGTCGCGGCTGCTCCATGCGTCCAGCGAGCGCCTGAGTCCAAATATGCTGTCCACCGTGCAGTTTGCCCTCAACCAGGCCGCCGACGCGCTGGCGCCGAATGAGGAAACCGCCCTGCCCGCCATTCTTGGGTTTGCCGCGACCTTTGCCGGGATTGCCGCGGAAAACATGTCGCGCGACGGCGGCTGGCTGTTTCTGGAAATGGGCCGGCGGCTGGAGCGCGGCGAGACTCTGGCCGAAAGCCTGGCGATTTTGCTGGATGCGCCGCCGGAGCGCATGGAGCCAGGCCTGGCACTGGGGATCGAGCTTGCCGATTCCGTACTGAGCTATGACCTGCGCTACGCCGGAATTCTGTCGCCCGGACCGGTGCTGGCGATGCTGCTGGCGGACCCCGGCAACCCGCGCAGCCTGGGTTTTCAGTGCACCGCACTGCGCTGGTCGCTGGAGCGGCTGGGGGCGGATGACGATGCCGAATCGGCGCGGCTCTTGCAACATGAAGCGGCGGCATTGGCCGGGCGCGCCGCCGAGTTGTCAACGCCGCTGGCCACCGTCGCGGCGCGGCTGCGGCTGCTTTCGGACCGGGTGCAGCGGCGATTCTTTACGCTGCTGCCGGAAGCGCACCAATTGGAAGACGAAGAAGAAGTGGTGGCCGCGGCCAAATGATTTATCGGTTGCGGCACGCCACCACCTATGAATATGCGGAGCCGGTGGTTCTCGGCACGCATTTCATGCATTTGTTGCCGCGCGACAGGCCGGGGCAATTCATCCGCGAGGCGCAGCTGGATATTTTTCCGGTGCCGGATAACCGCCGCAATGAAATTGACCATTTTGGCAATTTTACCACCACGGTTTCGCTGACGAACCCGCATAAGCAGTTCAAGGTGGAGTTGAATGCGACGGTGGATGTGATTCAGCCGGCGCCGCCGGCGCCGGGGCTGACGCCGGCGTTCGAGCAGATTGTGGCGGCGGCGCTGCGGCGGGCGGATGTGGCGGAATTTTGCCTCCCTAGCCCGCTGGCGGCGCCGGGGCCGGATATTGCGGCCTATGGCCGCTTGAGTTTTGCCGAGGGGCAGCCGGTTCTGGCGGGTCTTCTGGACCTTAACCTACGGATTTTTAAGGATATGACGTATAAATCCGGTGTGACGAACACCGGGACAACCGCCGCGCAGGCGCTGAAAACGAAGATGGGGGTGTGCCAGGATTATGCGCATCTGATGATCGCCTGCCTGCGGGCGGTGGGGCTGCCGGCGCGCTATGTCTCAGGTTATCTGCGGACTTTGCCGCCGGCGGGTGAGGTGAAGCGCCGCGGCGCGGACCAATCCCATGCCTGGGTGAGTGCCTGGATTGGCGATGTGGGGGGGTGGGTGGATTTTGACCCGACGAATAATTTGATGGTGTCGGATGAGCATGTGACTTTGGCCTGGGGGCGGGATTTTCAGGATGTCAGCCCGCTGCGGGGGATTATTCTGGGCGGCGGGCGGCATAGTTTGCGGGTGAATGTGGATCTGGACCCGGTGCTGACGTGAGGGCGGCTTGATTGCTTGCGTTGCGATTTGGATTTTGTATGATGGTATGTGGCTTTGAAAATTGCCTTAAAACTGGGCAATAAAGCGTATTCTAGACCGGTCGTTCGGTTTTTCGAGGTTTGGACACCATAAGTTATCCAATGAAGTTTTGAAGGCTAGATCGTCCGTTCGGTCTATTTTACGGGTTTTTAGGATTTAATGCCACCCGTCAGTGCTTTTCGTAGAAAGGTTTGGATGCCGGCGGGGCCGCCCCGGCTTTCGCCGGCATGACGGAGGAGGACGGCTTTAGCTGCTGAGGGGGCGGACGTTGGCGCGGACTTTGCCGCGGTAGTGTTTTACCACCTTGTGGGCGCCGCCGGTGGAGTCGCCGCCGAGGGCGGCCATCATCAGCA
>Ga0116229_10014757_pt1 | contig 10802 bp, 5 predicted proteins | sample S1TSphgellanicum_3_FD_87313 | JGI IMG/M metagenome (GOLD analysis project Ga0116229, IMG submission 87313) | Host-associated microbial communities from peat moss isolated from Minnesota, USA - S1T2_Fc - Sphagnum magellanicum MG | ecosystem: Host-associated > Plants > Peat moss > Unclassified...
AACAACATAAAGAGGCGGTGATGTTGTGTGAAAAAAACATGATTATTGCAAAAGCAAGGAGTGCATTTTCAGTACCATAAAATACCAAACATGCAACACTAGCAAAAACACAGAGTAATACGTGGAAGATTGATAAATATTGCACAAATTATGGGATGACAAATCACAATGTGAAGACATGCAAAAAGAAGAAAGAGTAGACCATAGTGGCAACCACAAATGCAATACAACCAAGTCAAAAACCATAGAAAACATCTTCATATGCATGCCATATTTATGGTTTGAATGGACATAAAATGATAGATTGTCCAAAGTTTGTTGGGATGAGAAGATGTTTCATGGGAAGTCTGTGACAATAACAGAACTTCAACATGTTGCTAAGACGCAAACAATCATTGCAGATGTGAATGTGGTGGATATTAATGTTATCACAAGAAGTAAAGCAATTGAACAATAATTGTTCAAGGATAGAAAACTAAGGAAAGCAAAAAATGTTGTTAACTGGGAGAAAGAAGAATAGTTGAAAAAGTCAATGGTGGAAACAATTCAACAGATTTAAAAAACACAAACCTAGATAGAAGGGCCATCCACATCCACAAAGGGATGGAACAAAACTTGGCCAAATATGCCAAATACTACTCCTATAGAAGCATAGAAATCTCAGGAGGTAGTGAATTCACAAGAGAAACTGATCACAATAGAAGAGATTTTTCTAGACATTGGTAAGCAGATGCTAGAAACAAGTTATATTTTGAACTTGGGACAATTGTTTAAAATAATTCCTAACTTAAAGCTATATTTTTGACAAAAGTTAAAACCAGAGAAAATTTAAAATTTAAATAGAGCAACCATAGAAAAACAAGTTGGTTCTTTAGTATCAAAGGTAGGGACAACTGTTGTAGCAATATATAATCATATGGCAATTATCCAAATATAGATTGGGAAGAATACAATAGAGGATGTGTTGTTGGATGGAGGTTTTGGAGTTAATATTATCATAAAACAAATGAAATTGAGGTTAGGGTTTCCAAACCTTAAACTTGCACCATATAATATGAAGATGGCAAATCAAACAACCACAAAACCAATGGGGTTGATTAGAAATCTTAAGATATATGTCCATGGTATTCCTTACATAACTACATTTACATACTTCAAAATAATGTGGTAGATTCTAGTTATTTCATGTTGTTGGGGAGACCATGGTTGAGGGATGTTAAAGTGGCACATGATTGGGGGAGTAACGTTACTACCATACAAGGGAATGGGATAGTTAAAACAATTATAGTCACCAAACATTTGAGAGGTGAAGTAAGACGACCATAAATGTTATTATGTTACAATTATCAAAATGGTATCACAAATGAAGAAAAGATATCATTTTTGCTATGGAACCAAAATTGTTCTCAGTAGGAACAATGAGTTTACTTGAGACAATTTAATTTATGAAAACCACAGATGTGGAAATCATGGATATAAATGTGAAGACTAATATTTTAAAGCAAGAAGTTGGAGTACAAAACACAAAAAAGAAAATAATTGGCAACAAATATGAACCAAAAGTACCTCTGGAGGATAAGGTGTATCCAGAGACATGCTATAATCATCAACTTGGGAGTGTTGTAGTGGATCAAACTCTAGCAAAAACCATAGTGTAGGAATTGCAGATAACTAGATGGACATTAAGTGAAGATCAATAGTTGATGAAGCTCAATCTAGGAACTGATGCAAAACCACAATTGGTGAAAATTAATGCATAATTGGAAATAGGCAAGGTGTTGGAATTGGAGCACTTGTTAAAAGAGTTCAAAGATGGTTTTGCATGGACATACAAAGATCTAAAAGGGATTCCACTAAAGTTGGCACAACACAAAATTGAATTGGACACTAATATACCACTGGCACATTAGGCCAGGTACAAATTAAATCCAAACTATGCTACAACAGTCAAAGAAAATATAGACAAGTTGTTAGCAGCTAAATTTATTCAATTTGTAAAGGAGGCTACATGGTTGTCACCCATAGTAATAGTACCCAAGAAAAATGGCAAACTAAGAATTTGTATAGATTTTTGAAAACTAAATGCAGCCACAAAAAAGGATCCATACCCATTACCTTTCACAAATGAAGTTTTGAACACTATAATAGGGTATGAAACATATTCTTTCTTAGATGGATATTCAGGATATCATCAAATCTCTATAGCTCTATAAAAACAAATACAAGATTGCATTTGTTATAGATTTGGGGGCTTTTATATAGAAGGTGATGCCATTTGAAGTTTAAAATGGACCTCCAACATATTAGAGAGTTGTTATCAAAACATTCAGAGAATATTTGGACAATTTTATGAAGATATTTTTGGACAACTTTATAGTGTATAGTGACATGGAGAGTCATCTTAAGAAGCTCAGACTATGTTTTTAAAAGTGCAGAAAATTTGGCATTAATTTGAATCTAGAAAAAATGTGCATTCATGATATTTTCAAGGATGATATTGGATTTATTGTTTCCAAAGAATGGAAATTACCAAATCCAAAGAAAATACAAATAATAGTAAACATGTCACCACCTAAGAATCCACAACAGATTTAGGTATTCAATGGGATGGCATAGTTTTACAAATGTTTTATCAAAAAAATTGTTACTATTATGGCACTTATCACTAAATTGACCAAAAAGACAAAGACTTTTATTTAGACAGAGGAATGTCAAAAGGATTGGGAATTAATCAAACAAAAATATATTGAAGCACCGATATTGATATCACTAAACTAGCAAGTGGAATTTCATGTTCATACAGATGCATCCTTATTAGCTATGGGGGCTATGTTGTTTTAGAATGTAACAAGGAAAAGTGATCAACCAATAATCTATGCTTCTAGGTTTCTGAACAAAGCAAAACAAATTATTGCACAATAGATAGATAAGCTTTAGCAATGGTTTTTACTTTGCACAAATTTTAACATTATGTGTTCAGTAATAAGTTTGTCTTTTATGTAGATCATATGTCATTGGTCTATTCGGTCAACAAACCACAAGTTTTAAGGAGAATAATTTGATGGTTGTTATTGTTCCTAGAAAATGACTTGACAATATTGTATAAGCTAGCATAACTCATGTAGTTGCAGATGCATTGTCAAGACTACCAAATATTATAGAACCCAAAGGTGCGCCTAATCAAACCATAGATGCAAGTTTATTTTACAAGGATGGCAATCATAAGTTCTGTGGTGATTGCAGACCATTGAATTTACAGGTTTGACCTAATGCATTTCCAATGCCATTAGTTGATGACGTTTCAAATTAATTGGGCAAATTTCAATGGCTTTCTACTCTAGATTTGTAGTCAGGATTTTGGCAAATCAAAATGGTTGTTGAAGATGTGCACAAAATAGTTGTAATTACCAAATCAAGTTTTTTTTATTGGACTGTGATTTCATTTGGCATGAAAAATGTTACCATCATTTTTTCTTGGATGACAACAGAAGTATTTGGAATTTATATGGACAAGTTCTTGAAAGTTTTTGTTGATGACTTGAATGTTCACAATCTAACTTAGGAGGAACATATAAATCATCTCCAATATCTACTTATGAAGTTGAACTTGAAACTTAACCGAAACAAATGTGAATTTACAAACACCAACTTGACATTTCTAGGTCATGTAGTAAATCAAGATGGTACACAACTTGACCCTAGGAGAATCAAAATTGTTACTAAGTTTCCAATTCCTACCTCTATAACAAACCACTATGAAAAAATCATGTTTATTGCAACTTGTCTATTTAGTTGTAATCTAGTTTTATTAAACGTTTTTTGGTTGTAATTTGGTTCTATCAGACACTTTTTGGTTACATCAAACATGTTGCAACAAACACAATTTTCTAATAGTGAACATGCGAGCATTTTTGAAACCAATCAGTTACTACAAAATTTATGTAAAAGGATATTTTCGGATAATTTTACCATTGTTTGACCTAACTAAGAAAAATAATGTTTTTGATTGGAACCGTAATTGTTAGGATTTTTTTTAATTTGTTGAAGGATGCCCTTGTTTTTACCCCAATTCTAATTAGGCCTAACTTCACAAAGGCATTCATTCTTGATGTTGATTAGTTTACACAAGGGGTGAAAGCTATTTTGTCAAAAAAAGATGGGAGAAATGAATGTGTTATTGCTTACACTAGTATGGGCCTTTCCCTTATACAAATTTTTTTTCACCCTATGGAGGGTGAATGTTGGGCTTTAGTATGGGGCATTGTGCATTTCAAGCAATATTTATATTAGAATTATTTTACGTTTCGGACTAACCACAAACCATTGGAATGGTTGACTATTATGTTGGATACATATGGCAGGAGGTGCAAATGGGTAGTTGCACATTAAAAAATCCATTTTTTGGGTGTGACAAGGGCAATTTATGGGGGTTTAGGGTTTAGGGTTTAGGGCAATTTATACATTCTTAAAAACTAAAATTATGGACTCCACATGTGCCATTTTTGGTCCACCTTAGTGTGCAATCACCTAGATGGATTAATACCTTATAGGATTTTAGTTTTAAAATTATTCACAGAACTGGGTCCAAACACACGAATTTACTAGAAGAAATGTTGTCCATTCTGATCATATTTTTGCGACTACTATGTGACTAATGTTTAAACCAACTTATTTTATGATTAGTTGTGTGTTAGTTCTACGTGTCCATGTAATTGCAACTTGTTGTAGTTGCATATATGCAATTATAAGAAGGTTTGAATCAAATTATGGTCGTAAATGTGATTACAATTTATGATTAATATGATTTTCATTGAAAATGTAAATGAAAAGTGAACAATGTCATCCAATTTTGATTGCATCCATTGATGGATGACAACACGTCAAAAATTCTCCAAATTTCCTTCCTTTCTATTTATTTCCAATCAAAACCAAATACATCAAAAGGCACGGATTCACCACCCAACTACAAAAGTCAGAGGGCATTTATGTTTTCAAAAGCTTCTTCACTAACTCTTGCTTTCTGTTTGTAGGGAACTCAAAAAAAGAAAAACAAACTTATGAGCTCTTTCTTCTCGCTTTTGATCCTATAACTTTCTTCACATTCTCCCCCTGCTTCTTTAGTCTATTATTAGTAACTTTTAAACTTTGTATAAAATTTATAAACTACACCTCCTTGTTTTCCATCACTTGTTTGTTTGCGCTCCCATCATTTTTGGCTTGTCCTTTGTCATTTGTGAAAGGATTCTACAACTAAGTAGGTAGTTGGTAGGCTAGGTCATTAGTATATTAGGTAGTAGGTAGTAAGTAAGATAAGTTACTAGGAGGTTAATTAGTTTATTGCATGTGAATATGTGATCATGTTTTCATATAATTAATAAATTAATGAAAGTCGGTACTTAATTCATTAAAATAAATAGGCTAGGTAGTATATAATAAATAGGATAGGTATGTAACTGAGGTAGTATGTAATAAATAGGATAGGCAATAATATGTAATAGGTAGGTAGGTTATAAGTTAAAGGAGAAGTATTTTATTTTGTGGATATGTTGTGGTGTTTTTGTATTAATTGATTAATTAATTAACTATCTTACACAATTAATTTATTAAATGTAGGCTAAATAATTAATCTATTAGGAAAATTAGGTATAGATAATAAGTATGTAGCCTAGGTAGTATGTGATAAGTAGGATAGGTAGTAGTACATAGTAGGTAGGTTAAATTTTAAATATTTTATTATGTGGGTATATGATGATTTTTTTATGGGACAAAAGATGTGATAATGTTGTAGTGTTGTAATCTTTCCCTTTTATTAAAATTTATCCCATGTCCTTTGTTTACAACTTCAAACCTATAAAATATATAAGTATGTGAAAGAATGGAATAGACTCATGGTATTCACTATGAACATATGAGTGCATGTGCCATTTGTGATGAGCCAATCAAAAGGCTTGTCCCCAACGAAATAAACAAGATCCTACCTACCTACTTAGCCTATGCTAGGTAGCCTATTCTATCCCATCTTAGCATATAATAGGTTGTTTATTATAGTTTAGCCTAGGATAAAATTTAATTAATTAATTATAATACCTAATTATTATTAATATAATATTTAATTGCTATAATTTTAATACTTAATTATTATAATTATATTATTTAATTATTGTAATCATAATACATATTTTTTGAACAAATGAAAAATTGTTATGTGTTTTATGGCCATTGGCTCTTTAAATTACCATGATCTTAACCATCCATCAATGGCACATTTGGTAACATGCAACTATCCCAAACATAGTTGCAAATCCAATTGCAAATTGGGATTCCACATCATATTAATGATCATCCATGGCAATGGATAAAAAATTATGGTTTAATCGTAAGGTTTGTGATTACACTTTGAACTTCATGGCCATGTCATATCTTTTGTGATTGTTTTATGGCACTTTTCTAAGGTGACTAGGCTATTTTAGTTGGATGTGTCCATTAAAACTACTAATCAGTCGCAAATCCAATCTTTGATTTTCAAATTTCTTCTAATGCAATGTCAATGCCTTTAGTAGGAACCTAGTTAATATTACTAAAGAGGAGGATGAGATGCAAACTATTACAAGTGGACTATGGGTCTAATGAAACTTTTTGGACAAGAAGATAAAGTTCAAAAATGGGAAAGGTACTGCTACCTTTGGGAAGTCAAGGCTTACTGATAATGTATTCATGGTGGATGTTGAAGAAATTGAAGCTCCAAATGCTTCTATTGTGGTCATTTATGTGGTTATAGTTAGTGTTACCAGGAGGTTGATAAAAGGACATGGTGCTAATGTTCTAAAATGGAAAGGGTATGAGTTGTGGGATGTTAGAACACACTAGCAAATGGTTGAGCAAATGGAAGTTTTGGTGGGTGAGTAGATTGATCCAGACCAAGTGGAAAAAAATAGTGACTTGGAAAACCCTGGAACATGGAGATTTGAGATGATGAAATGAGCATGTTGGTGTTGAATGGAGGTCAATTTTTGGTTGGATGCAGAGGAGGAGAAATCTAGAATCAGGAAATGGATTTTGCATTACTATTGGAATAATGAAAATCTAATGTTTAAAGATTTAATAATGCCAAAATTGAGTGAATGATCACAACAAATCTTTGAGATCCATAATGAAATAGGTCACTTCGGAGAAGGAAGAACCTTGTGGAAATAAACAAATGATATTTTTCACACAATAAAATTGAAGATGTTAATGCAGTTGTGTGAGCTTGCAAATAATGTCAATTGGTCAAGAGGATTATAAATATCAAATCTGGGCTTGAAAACCTCAGAAATATCCCCATTTGGGATTAATTTTATCAAGTTATTTTGGATATTATTGGACCCAGAGTTGTTGATAACTACAAATGGAAATAGGTAGATTTTGGTGGCCTTTGACCATTATTCGAAATGGTGTGAAGCCAAGGTAGTTGTTGATCACAATGCCAAAACTTCCACTAGATTTTTTAAGGATGAACTCATCTGTAGGTTTGGTGTACCAAAGTACATATTGAATAACAATGGGTCTAAACGATTAGTTAAATTTGATCAACTATGTAAAAACTATGGGATCATACACCAATACACTGCACCATAGTGGTCTAGGTGTAATGGTATGTTTAAACGAATTGTCAAGACATTAAAACACGACTTTCAACAATATTGTTTGCCATTTCGGAGCATGCCAAAAACTAAGACAAACATCTTCCCAGGATCCTTTTTGAATACAAATGTGGTGTACATGCAAGCACTAAATTTTCTCTTCATATGTTTCTTACTAGATGGACCCCAAGATTGAAAACTAACAACTTTTTGAGTCCGCTAATGTAGGTGTTTGAAATTGACAATGACCTAGCTATAATGATGGAACAAATGTTCAATAAACTACAATCAATCGCTAGAATGCATGGTGAAGTTGTTGAAAGTGTTAATTAGGTGCAAATTAGGGAGAAACAAGCCTATGCATCAAAGAAAAGTAAGCAGATGTTTGTTGGATTAAAGGAAGGCATTATTTATGTCAAAATGAAAAAGCCTAGCAAAAAGATATCCTTGGCTTTTAGCTAGGAGGGATTGTTTGTTTTTGTGAAGTACCTTGATGGGAATGGGAGTATGGAGCAAGATGAAGGAAGCATAATTTGTGTTATTAAGGGCAAATAGGAACAACTTTAAGACAAACCTAGAAGGGATTATAATTGTTTCACACAACATCATGAGTTATGGAAATTGAGGTGCTTAGTTTAATTTATATGGGAGTTGTTACATTTGTGATGTGGAATTAGGGCTGAAGCAATTGGTAGAATGTCCATTTCTATAGCATTGTTGGTGTTTGGTTGGCATCATTCAAAGTTGAAATGCGTGACTATGTTGGATGTTACATATTATGATGATCTAGGGTGTTTTTGTTTGTTTCTTTTCTTTGGTGTGGTTTTGTTTATTATCATTTATGTAGGGGAACAAAGTTATTGATTTCTATGATGCTTGGAATTTGAGCTTGGACGAACATTTTTCAACTCTTTGTGAAAATGGGTGTAATGTGATTGGGTTTTGGAATGCAACCCAAGGAGTTCAACATTATATGAAGGCTTGGCTAGTGTTTGAAAAGGAAGCTAAATACCACATGGGCTGAACATTGTAGTGAAATGTTGTGTTTTGAAGTGATTATTTGTGTTCAAATTGTGTGGAGGAAGAATGCCTCATGATGTGTGGTTCATTTCCTTTTTAGAAACATTTAATATTTGTTGTGCATTGTGTTTCAACATAGGAAATGCAAGTTTAGGAGGTTAATCCAAGGAGATGATGATTGGTTTAAAAGGTGTTGTAAATGGTCCTTGTGGCAAAATTTGTTCAAAGTAATTGTAAAATTCTATTGTTTAAGTACAATGGGTGTATGTTGTGTTTATGTTGTTAGGGGAGAGAAAAAGTACCCTTATGATTTGGAGTTCTGAGGTTGGAATTGTTGTTTTGAAGTTTAGTATTGAAAAAAATGTGGAATTCCAAAACATTGTTTCATTCTAGTAATACTCTTCAACCATTTGTAAAAAAAATCTTATTTGAATGTGTGTGGGGCAATTGTATGCAAATTAGAGCAAGGGAATATTCATGTTCAATTTCTTGCATTTATCTGTGGATAGTTGTGCATTATGTGATGGGCATCAATCAATGAAAAATTGTGTGAATTATGTTTTTAAAGTACTGGGGATGTTAGGGTCTGTTTGCCAAATGATTGACTTCTGAAAAGACAAATGGTGTTTGAGAAAATAATATTGGAGTGCTCCGATCTTTGGTGATCCATAACTTTAGTTAATTATGGATTCTGTAGTTTTGTTATGTTTTTGTTTATGTTAAACACATCATTGGTGCAGATGTAACGTAACTTGCATATCTAGGTTTGATTTCTTTCCTAGTTTTTTTTTGTTATAATTGTGCCTCCCCAAAGGAGGGTGAAATTTTGTCCCAATTTGCTAGGGAAAAACAATGTTCCTTAGTCCTAACGTAGTAAACCCCTTTTATAATCACACCAATTTTAGCCATATTCTTGTTTGTGTCACACATTTTTTTGGTAACCATCCATTTTAAGAAGAAACACCATTTTTTAAAACTACTATCACATTCGTTAATAGCACAATTTTTTTGTAAAAATTTCTTTATAAATATGACTATAAGGAAGGAAATCTAAAACAAATATAAAGGTTTTGTGAATTGTAGTTCCCTTTGGCAATGTTTATGTTGCTTTGTGTTCAAAGTGTGCAAACTAACAAAAATGAATTCCATTGAAGGAAAAAAAAAACCAACAATTTTTTAATGCATATGAATGAAAGTTATGTGAACTTGCCAAGAAAGCAAAAAGAAATTGATTGAAAAAATCTAATTGACAAGATACACAAGCTAATAGCTAAGCAACTCAAACTCAATGTAAATCGTCACATTAAAATAGATAAAAATCACAATCGTCTTCAAGTTTAATAATGAATAATCAAACTTAAAATAACTCATATAAAAAATTTAAACAATTAACACCTTTATTCTAACATAAAAAAAACTGTTTTGTAAGGTATTTTGCCTATAGTCACAATCTTGTAAGGGCATATATGGAATGTAACTACACACATTTAAATCACAATTTGTTAGTGTCTCAAAAAAAAAAAAGGTCCCCAAGGGCGTGATTATAAAGGGGGTTTACAGTATTCTTATCAAATATGCAAAATATTTTAACAACTACCCTTCACATTAAAGGATTCAACAAACAGTTACCCTTCATGTGGGGACGGTCCCACTTTTTAGCTCTTGCCTAGAAGGACTATATGTTAGGTGCTTGATTGCATTTTCTGCCAAGTTTCCAAGCTGCGCTTGAAACATTATTAAAGCAGGAGTCGTATAACATATAATAGCTCCATGTACATGAACTTAATTATAGCTCCCAAGTTGCGTAGCCGACCCGATATGCGCTGCCAAGGAGCGGATTCACCTTACCGATCGCCGTCAACAAGGGTCGGGAAATAGATTGATCAGTCTTTTCTTTTTGGGTGAAAATTCGTCAAGAGGCAACATTGACTCAATGTTTTGGCGAAAATTCCCTTTTCTCGAAAATAATTCGCCAAATTTCGCCCACTCTTAACTTTTTTGGAAGCATGTCACCATAGGTCTGTGGTCCAACTAGTTATAATTTTAATGGCCCATTACAAAACTATCACCAATTAAGTTTGTTTACTGTTTAATATTTACAATTTTACATTCGTTTAGGACCAGAGAGTCCATTAGACAAAAGGTAGATCATGGAGGACA
>Ga0116229_10014758_pt1 | contig 10802 bp, 13 predicted proteins | sample S1TSphgellanicum_3_FD_87313 | JGI IMG/M metagenome (GOLD analysis project Ga0116229, IMG submission 87313) | Host-associated microbial communities from peat moss isolated from Minnesota, USA - S1T2_Fc - Sphagnum magellanicum MG | ecosystem: Host-associated > Plants > Peat moss > Unclassified...
GCACTTGAGCCGTCATGGGGTGCTCCCGGTTGGTTTATATCCATACTCTAGAAGTTAAAGTAAACTTCAAGTCAAGCGAATTTACGGGAGCATCAGTGCAACCGAACCTGATGGACATCGGCCGGTTTGCAGCGCGGGCGGGAGTTGCGGCAAGCACGCTTAGGTTCTACGAGAGCCGAGGGCTGCTTACGAGCTTTCGTGACTCGCCACAGGGCCGAAGAAAGTATCCGAGGTCATCGCTAAGGCAGGTTGCCTTTATCAAGGCGGCGCAAAACCTCGGTCTATCGCTAAGCGAAATCGAGGCTGCCCTCAGAAGTCTGCCTGACAAGCGAACGCCCACGCGAGAAGACTGGGAGCTGCTCTCGACGCCTTGGGCTCAGACCATCGACGAGCGCATTGCGGAGCTTTCCCGCTTGCGCAATGCCCTCTCAAACTGTATCGGCTGCGGCTGTCTCTCAATTGACCGATGCGCGCTATTCAATCCAGATGATGCTGCTGCGCAGGGCGGACCCGGAGCGCGGTTTCTCGCTGGACCTGATGCCGCGAAAAAAATCGGCCGGAGGGTTAAAGGCAAGAAAAATCGACTTTAGATCGTTTTTTCGCCCCTCGGCCGTCGTCCTCCACCTGAGGGAAGCTCTGGGCGTCCAGCGCCCTTCCTACGGACCTTTTTGGCGCGTTTTGCCAATTGGCAAACTTGCGCCCGAAAGCTACCCAGCGGCGGTGTCGTAGCCGAGGGCGCCTTGGCCATCCTGCTGCTCCCGTTGAACACTGGCAGCGATGAACTCAGCCAACGGGCGAATATTGCTTTCGGAACTCGCGGCGTTCAGCGCCTCCATGTACGCTTTGCGACCCTTGAGCTCGACGACCGTCCAGCAATAGCCGCCCGACGCGAGCATGGCGTTCATCAAAAAGCGCCCCATCCGTCCGTTTCCATCAGGATACGGATGGATGAAAACGAAAATGAAATGGCCAAGCACTGCCCTGACAGAAGCTTCAGGCTCGTCACGCAGGAGCTCAAAGAGCACCGGCATCGCGTACCGAACTGTTTCAGGCGACGGTGGGACATGCTGTGCGTTTCGGATGTACACGGGGTGGCCACGATACCCTGCAAGATCGCTGGCTTTGAGGATGCCGGCGTCGACGCTGGGGCCGAATAATTCCCGATACCATCTCCGATGGTCGTCGAGCGCGACGGCGCCAGAATTTTCTCCCGCCAGGATGCGTCTTAGCGAAGATTCCACAGCCGTCTTGGCAAGAAAGTAGCCGCGTGCAGCCATTGCGTCCCTTGATGCCTGGTCCTCTTTGCGCGTCTCGGGACTCCAGTTGCCTTTGGACACTCGCTCAATGAGTTCGGCAGAAACTCGGTAGCCTTCTATCGATAGAGAGTTGTAAGCATCACGTACATAACTTTCCTTCACTTTCTTCATGTACGCCTCGGCATCGGCAGGAAGGCCCGGTGCATCTGGAAAGGCGGCGATAACCACGTCCCGCATTTCCTTCCACATCAGTCGAATGCGAGTCGCGTAGGGCTGCTCATTTTGTCGGAGCTCGACGCTGTCAGCCAAACCAAGAAACGGATCGTATTCCGTGACAACATAGCCCGCACTGCGCATTACGGACGTAATATCGTCAGCGAATGCCGGGCGGCTGCAGGCGCGAAGCGCTCCCGCCAAGCGACCTGCCTGGATGCCATAGCCACCCTCAAGCAGTTGACGGACGAGTTCACTACTGTCTTGCAAGCTAAGAAGCGCGAGCTGGGCGTCTCTCGCGTGGTTCTGAAAGAAAGAATCGGTCAAACGCACAAGTGCGTGCTCCAGTGTCATCACCTGTAGGCCGGACACGATTGCGCGGTTTTCACGAGCGGGGAAGTTACCGGCGCGGTAGTCAAAAATCGAGTGGCCGGCGGGCAAGTCCAGATAGTTGTTCGTACCTTTAGGAGCGAGAATCCGGATCTGCCGGGGCAGTTGAGTGTCACCGGCGTGAAGCCTGACCGAGAGGTCTGCCGAGACGCACCACTCGTCGCCAAAGCGGAAATTGCAATAACGTCGGATGAATTCGTACGCGAAGGCATACCACGCAGTGGTGACTCCTTCAGCTTCGTCAGGACGAGACGCGATATACCAGCCCTTGATGACCGGCGCCAAAAATCCGTTGTCGATCAGCGCCTCCCGTTCAACTCTTGGAAGGTCCTTGGACCGCAAAACATTTGAGCCATTGTCTTGCAGCTGTTTCAGCCTGATAAGACCTGCCGCCAATCGTCGCTGGGCCGGAGTGACTTGCATTTATCCCCGCATTTCAGCTATGAAAATGTGCGATATTCAGGCTAAATAAAGGACTATAAAACTGAATTGAAAAGATTTTTCTTTTTTAAGATCACTCGTCAATAGTGTATCGTATTTTGCCGTTTATTGTGTATTATAATTTATCGTTTTTCCTGCGGCGCCGAAAGAAACCTCGATGGGGGGCTGCGCATACCATCCGCATGCGTCCCCATGCGGGCTAAATCTTGACGGAAATACTCAACTTCTTGTATAGTTGACAGCATTGGTCGGGTATTGGTTAACGACCCGCGGTCTGGCAAGAAAGGGCAGCCATGCGTCTAACTACAAAAGGTCGTTTTGCAGTGACCGCCATGATCGACTTGGCGCTGCGCGAGCATGCCGGGCCGGTGACGCTTTCAGGCATCAGCGGGCGCCAGAGCATCTCGCTTTCCTATCTCGAGCAGCTTTTTGGCAAGCTGCGCCGCCATGCGCTCGTCGATAGCGTGCGCGGACCGGGTGGCGGCTATTCGCTGGCGCGGCGCATGGCCGACATTTCGGTGGCCGACATCATTTACGCCGTGGATGAGCCAATCGATGCGACGCAGTGCAAGGGCAAAGAGAACTGTCTTGATGACCATCGCTGCTTGACCCACGATCTTTGGGCCAATCTCAATCACCACATGGTCGAGTATCTCGACTCGGTGAGCCTCTCCGATCTCGTCTTGCAGCAGCGTGAACGGCTGCGCCGGCAAAACGAGCTGGGCCACGTCGGCGTCTTGCGCGACCACCGCCCAGGCTGCACCAAGGCGCCCGCCGATGCGGCTGCGACTTCCCCTATTCCGTGATGCAAGGACGTGATCCGTGACTTCTGAACGCTCCCCGATCTACATGGACTATTCGGCGACAACGCCGGTGGATCCGCGTGTTGCCGACAAGATGATTCCTTATCTGACCGGCCAATTTGGCAATCCTGCATCGCGCAGTCACGCCTATGGCTGGGACGCCGAGCGCGCGGTCGAAGAGGCGCGCGCCGAAGTCGCCAAGCTCGTCAATGCCGATCCGCGCGAGATCATCTGGACCTCAGGCGCAACCGAAGGCAACAACCTTGCGATCAAGGGCGCCGCGCATTTTTACAAGGACAAGGGCAAGCACATCATCACGGTCAAGACCGAGCACAAGGCGGTGCTCGACACCGTGCGCGAGCTTGAGCGCGAAGGCTTCGAGGCGACGTATCTGCAACCGGCGGACAACGGCCTGATTTCGATCGCACAGCTTGAAGCCGCGATGCGCGAGGACACCGTCCTGGTGTCGGTGATGCTCGTCAACAACGAGATCGGCGTGATTCAGGACATCCCGGCGATCGCCGCGCTGTGCCGCTCAAAAGGCGTGATTTTTCATTGCGACGCCGCCCAGGCGACAGGCAAGGTGGTCATCGACCTTGCGGCATGGCCGGTCGATCTCATGACCTTTACCGCGCACAAGACCTATGGCCCGAAGGGCATTGGCGCACTTTTCGTTCGTCGCAAGCCGCGCGTGCGCCTTGAAGCGCAGATGCATGGTGGCGGTCACGAGCGCGGCCTGCGTTCGGGCACGCTTGCCACGCACCAGATCGTCGGCATGGGCGAAGCCTTCCGGCTCGCCAGGCTCGAGATGGGCACTGAAGTCGAACGGGTACGCATGTTGCGAGACCGTCTCTGGGCGGGCCTGTCGCAGATGGAAGAGGTTTATCTGAATGGCGATCTGGATGCGCGCGTGCCGCACAACCTCAACGTCAGCTTCAATTTCGTCGAAGGCGAATCGCTGATCATGGCGATCAAGGAAATCGCCGTGTCCTCAGGCTCGGCGTGCACGTCAGCCAGCCTCGAGCCCAGCTATGTGCTAAGGGCGCTTGGCCGCAGCGATGAACTGGCGCACTCGTCGATCCGCTTTACGATCGGCCGCTTTACGACCGAGGAGGATGTCGATTTCGCCATCGATCTTCTCAAGCGCAAGATCGAACGCCTGCGCGAATTGTCACCGCTTTGGGAAATGCACAAGGACGGTATCGATATCAGCAGTATCCAGTGGGCCGCGCACTAGCGCCCGCTGAACCAAGGAGCAGCACCATGGCATATTCAGAAAAAGTACTTGACCACTACGAGAACCCGCGCAACGTCGGCTCGTTCGACAAGAACGACGAGTCGGTTGGCACCGGCATGGTCGGCGCGCCCGCCTGCGGCGACGTCATGAAACTGCAGATCCGCGTCGGCGCCGATGGCCGCATCGAGGACGCCAAGTTCAAGACCTACGGCTGCGGCTCGGCGATCGCATCGTCTTCGCTTGTCACCGAATGGGTCAAGGGCAAGACCCTTGACGAGGCGCTCACCATCAAGAACACGCGCATCGCCGAAGAACTGGCGCTGCCACCGGTGAAGATCCACTGCTCGATTCTGGCTGAAGACGCGATCAAGGCGGCGGTCGAGGACTACAAGACCAAGCACGGCGCGCCGGCAGTCGAAGCCAAGGCGGCATAGGCATCGCATGTCGATCTCGTTGACGGAGAAGGCGGCCCGCCACGTCGCCCGCTACATCGAGCGGCGCGGCAAGGGCCAGGGGTTGCGCTTTGGCGTGCGCACCACCGGCTGCTCGGGGCTGGCTTACAAGCTCGAGTATGTCGATGAGGCCAATCCCGAGGACGAGGTGTTCGAGAGCCACGGCATCAAGGTCTATGTCGACCCCAAGAGCCTGCCTTATATCGATGGCACCGAGCTCGATTTCGCGCGTGAAGGCTTGAACGAGGGCTTTCGGTTCAACAATCCCAACGTCAAGGACGAGTGCGGCTGCGGCGAGAGCTTTCGCATCTAGCAGCAGTCCGCCTTGGCTTGACGAAGGCGGCCTGGCCGCCTTTTGATTTTCATGGACATCCACCAGAGCCACTTCGCGCTGTTTGGTCTTGCCGAGGCGTTTGCCATCGATCTGGCAGCGCTTGATGCTGCCTATCGCTTTGTGCAAGCCGAAGTCCATCCCGACCGCTTTGCCAGCGCCGGCGCTTCCGAGCGCCGTGTCGCGCTGCAATGGGCGACCAAAGCCAACGAGGCCTACCAGACGCTGAAGGATCCGCTTTCGCGCGCGCGCTATCTGTGCGAGAGCCACGGCGTCGATCTTGGCATCGAATCGAATACGCACATGCCGGCTGAATTCCTGATGGCGCAGATGACGTGGCGCGAGGCGCTTGAAGATGCAGAAAAAAACCAGGACGGCCACGCGCTGGAGGCGCTCGATCGCGAGCTTTCCGATGCCTATCGGCGTGGCCTTGACGAGGTTGCGGTGCTGATCGATGACGATCACGACTATCATGGCGCGGCTGACGCGATCAGGCGGCTGATGTTTCTTGCCAAGACGCTTTCCGACGTCAGCGCGGCACAAGATGCGCTCGCGGCCTGACGGCGCGCCGCCCATCCCTTAAGGTTGATCAATGGCGTTACTGCAGATTTCCGAACCGGGCATGGCCCCGAGCCCGCACCAGCGGCGGCACGCCGTGGGCATTGACCTTGGCACGACCAATTCACTTGTCGCTGCGGTTCGCAATGGTGTTGCCGAAGTGCTTCCCGACGAAGCCGGCGAGGCGCTGTTGCCGTCTGCCGTGCGCTATTCGGAGAACCAGCGCACGATAATCGGACGCGACGCGCTCAATGCGCGTGCGCTCGATCCGGCCAATACCGTGGTCTCGGTCAAGCGCCTGATGGGACGTGGCCTCACCGACGTCAAGCGCATCTATGGCGAGTCGCTGCCGTACCGCTTCATCGATGCGCCAGGCATGGTGCAACTCGACACGCGGCAAGGCGCCAAGAGCCCGGTCGAAGTCTCGGCGGAAATCCTGGCGACGCTGCGCCAGCGCGCCGAGGATACTTTAGATGACGAACTGGTCGGTGCCGTCATCACGGTGCCGGCCTACTTCGATGACGCGCAGCGCCAGGCCACCAAGGATGCTGCACACCTGGCAGGGCTTAACGTCTTGCGCCTTTTGAACGAGCCGACCGCAGCTGCTCTGGCCTACGGTCTGGATCACGCTTCCGAGGGCGTCTATGCGATCTACGATCTTGGCGGGGGCACCTTCGACATTTCCATCCTGAAGCTCTCGCGCGGGGTCTTCGAGGTGCTCGCCACCGGCGGCGACTCGGCGCTGGGCGGTGATGACTTCGATCGCGCCCTGGTCGACATCGCCATGGCCGGCCTTGATCGCAGCGTGCAAAGTGCCAGCGAGGCAGCGGCCATGGAAGGTGCGGCGCGCGCGCTCAAGCACGCCCTGACCGAGCTTGAGGCCGCAGGCTTTGACTTCGAAATCGCGGGCGAGGCGCATCACGTTGACATCACGCGCAGCCAGTTTGACGAGGCGACGGCGCCGCTTGTCGCGCGCACGCTCTCTGCAGCCAAAAAAGCGTTGCGCGATGCCCACCTCGAAATTGGCGAAATCAATGGCGTCGTCATGGTCGGCGGTGCGACGCGCATTCCGGCCGTACGCGTCGCCGTGGGCGAGTTTTTCAAATGCGAGCCCCTGATCGATCTGGATCCCGACCAGGTCGTGGCCCTGGGCGCCGCACTTCAGGCCAATCTGCTTGCCGGCAACCATTCCAGGGACGAGGACTGGCTGCTGCTCGATGTCATCCCGCTTTCGCTGGGCGTTGAGACCATGGGCGGCCTGGTTGAGCGGCTGATCGCGCGCAATTCGACCATTCCGGTTGCGCGCGCGCAGGATTTCACAACCTATAAGGACGGCCAGGGGGCACTGGCCATTCACGTCGTCCAGGGCGAGCGCGAATTGGCCAGCGATTGCCGATCGCTCGCGCGCTTCGAGTTGCGCGGCATTCCGCCGATGGTGGCCGGCGCCGCGCGCATTCGCGTCACCTATCAGGTCGATGCCGACGGCCTCTTGTCGGTCTCGGCACGCGAGATGAAATCGGGCGTCGAGTCATCGATCGTGGTCAAGCCGTCCTATGGCTTGTCAGATGACGAAGTCGCACGCATGCTGAAAGACAGTTTTGCCAGCGCCGAAGCCGACATGCACGCGCGCGCGCTGCGCGAGCAGCAGGTCGAAGCCGAGCGCCTTTTGCTTGCCACCCGCGCTGCGCTTGCTGCCGACGGCGATCTTCTCTCCGAGCCCGAAAAAAATGCCATGGCGTGTCTTGTCACGACGCTTGAAGACGCGGCCAAGGGCGACGACGCGCACGCCATCAAGGTGGCCATCGATGCGCTGGGTCACGGCACCGACACCTTTGCCGCGCGCCGCATGGACCGCGGCGTGCGCCGTGCGCTCGCAGGCAAGCGCCTTGACGAAATCGCCTAGTCCCTAAAGACTGCCAGAAAGCCATGCCCACGCTGACCGTTTTGCCCCACGTCGACATCTGCCCGCAAGGTGCGACCATCGATGCCGTGCCTGGCGTCTCGATCTGCCGCACGCTGCTTGACCACCATGTCGAGATCGAGCACGCCTGCGAGCTGTCTTGCGCCTGCACGACCTGCCACGTCATCGTGCGAAAGGGCTTTGACAGTCTTGAGCCGTCCGACGATAACGAGGATGACTTGCTGGATAAGGCCTGGGGGCTGGCCCCGCAATCGCGGCTGTCCTGCCAGGCCCTGGTGGGCAGTGCTGATTTGACGATTGAGATTCCGCGCTACACCATCAATCACGCCAAGGAGGCCTGATCGTGAAATGGACCGATACGCTGGATATCGCCGAGGCCTTGATTGAAGCCCACCCCGATGTCGATCCAACGGCGATCCGCTTTACCGATCTGCACGCCTGGGTCCTGGCCTTGCCGGGCTTTGACGACGCGCCAAACCGCTCGGGCGAGAAGATCCTGGAAGCCATCCAGAGCGCCTGGATCGAAGAGCGCGACTAGCCTCGCTTCGCAGGCGGCGTGCCAAGCGCGCCTACTTGCGCCACAATCCGCGGGTCTTCACTTTACCATCGAGGTCTGCCGTGGCGCCGATTACCAGTCTTTACGCCGCGCTCGCCGCAATCCTCCTTGTCGTTCTTGGCATGTACGTGATCTTCGAGCGTGGCCGGCAGAAGGTGGTGTTTGGCGATGGCGGCAACCCGGTGCTGATTCGCGCCGTGCGCGTGCATGGCAACGCCACAGAGTACGTGCCGATTGCGCTGATCGTCATGCTTTGCCTGGAGCTCGAACACGGCTCGCCCTGGATCTTGCACCTGGCCGGCATCCTGCTGCTTTTCGGTCGCATCGCCCATGCCGTTGGCCTTTTGCGCTCCGAGAAAGCCTCGCCGGGTCGCTTCCTCGGCGTTGTCGCGACCTTCGCTGCGATCGTGGTTCCGGCGATCGTGCTTGCTGCCCGCGTGATGCTTTTCCCGCAGGCGCTCGTGATGCACCCCTGATGTGAAGGAGTGCACTTGCTATTGCTTGGCATCGGCATAGCATGTCGTTCTCTGGCGTTTGGGGCACGTTGACATGTTCGCAATGCACTACCTGTGGTGGATCGGCGCCGTCGTCCTGACGGTGATCGAACTTCTGACCGGCACGTTCTACGTGCTGATGGCAGCCCTCGGCTTTGCCGCCGGCGGTATCGTTGCCCTGTTTGAGCCGTCGTTTCAGCTTCAGGCGATGGTCACCGTGATTGTCGGGCTCCTGGCCACCGGCCTTTGGCACCGCCATCGCATCAGGAAGGAGGGGCCAAGGCGCGCCTCGCAAAGAAATCCCGACGTCATTCTCGACATCGGCATGGAGATCGAAGTCGATCACTGGACCGATGGCCGTGCCCGCGTGAACTATCGCGGCAGCCAGTGGGATGCCGTCCCCGAACATCCCGATGCGCCTGCGCTGGGCAAGCTCGTGATCAAGGAAGTTACTGGAAGCACCCTGATTCTGGGTGAACCCGCAGTCAAGCGTGCCTGACATGGAGACCATTGTGCTTGCTTTTACCATTTTGATCGTTATCGCTTTCCTGATCTTTCTGTTCTCCACCATGAAGATCGTTCCGCAGCAGCATGCCTGGGTGGTCGAGCGCTTCGGGCGCTACCACGCCACGCTGCAGCCGGGTTTGACCCTGCTTTTGCCCCTTTTTGACCGCGTCGCCTACAAGCATTCGCTCAAGGAAATCACGCTCGAGGTGCCAAGCCAGGTCTGTATCACGCGTGACAACACGCAACTCGAAGTCGATGGCATTCTCTATTACCAGGTGACCGATCCGATGCGCGCCTCCTACGGTTCGGCCAACTACCAGGTGGCGATCACCCAGCTTGCGCAAACGACGCTGCGCTCGGTGATCGGCAAGCTCGAACTGGACAAGACCTTCGAGGAGCGTGACGGCATCAACCACAGCGTGGTCTCGGCGATCGATGCCTCGGCGATGAACTGGGGCGTGAAAGTGCTGCGCTACGAAATCAAGGATCTGACCCCGCCCAAGGAAATCCTGCACGCCATGCAGGCGCAAATCACGGCAGAGCGCGGCAAGCGCGCCCTGATCGCAGCCTCCGAAGGCCGCCGCCAGGAACAGATCAATATCGCCACCGGCGAGCGCGAAGCGGCGATCGCGCGCTCCGAAGGTGCCAAGCAGGCCGTGATCAATCAGGCGCAAGGCGAAGCCTCGAAGGTCCTGGCCATTGCCGAGGCGACGGCCTCTGCGATTCGCCAGGTGGCCGCCGCAATCGAGGCGCCTGGCGGCATCAATGCCGTGCAGCTACGGGTTGCCGAACACTATGTCGATGCCTTTGGCGAGCTCGCCCGGACCAACAACACGCTAATTGTTCCGGCCAATTTTGCCGACGTCGCGAGCCTGATCAGCGGTGCCATGAAAATCGTCACGAAGCAGCCCAACGTCTCTGGCTAGATTCTCGATCCTAGCGAATGATCTGGTTCAGCTCGATGATGGGCAGAAGAATCGCAAGCACGATAACGAGCACCACGCCGCCCATGGCGAGCACCAGGAGCGGCTCGAGCAGCGTCGTTAGCATCAGCGTGCGGCGCTCGAACTCATCGGCCTCCTGACGCGCCGCGCGCTCGAGCATCAGGGGCAGCCTGCCGGTGGCCTCGCCGCTGGCAATCAGGTTGATGAGCACCGGCGGGAAATGTCCGCGGGCCTCCCCCGGGCGGCTTAACGCGCGCGATAGCGACGCGCCTTCGCGCACCTTCTCGATGGCACCATCGACTTCGGCAATCAGCACGTGATTGCGGATGGTGTCGCGCGCAGCCTCGAGCGCGCGCAGGATCGGCACCCCCGCTGCAACCAGGATGGCGAGCGTATCGGCAAAGCGCGCAAGGTTGGAGAGCCTCGCGAGCGGTCCTGCGATCGGCACGTGCAGAAGGCGCATGTCAAACGCAAAGCGTGCTGCCGGTTTCTTGAGGATGGCGCGCACGGCAACGCCTGCGGCGATCAGGCCGATCACCAAAAGCCAGCCCCAGCTGCGCAGAAACACCGACAGCCAGATCAGCATTTGCGTGAGGATCGGCAGTTTCTGGTGGGTTTGCGTGAAGACGCCGACAATCTGCGGCACGACATAGGTCAAAAGCCCCGTGACCACCGCCAGCGCGACGAGCGTGACGATGA
>Ga0116229_10014762_pt1 | contig 10797 bp, 7 predicted proteins | sample S1TSphgellanicum_3_FD_87313 | JGI IMG/M metagenome (GOLD analysis project Ga0116229, IMG submission 87313) | Host-associated microbial communities from peat moss isolated from Minnesota, USA - S1T2_Fc - Sphagnum magellanicum MG | ecosystem: Host-associated > Plants > Peat moss > Unclassified...
GACCCGTACCCTCGCCGACCGATTTCGTCGTGAAGAATGGATCGAAGATGCGCTCGAGAATGCCCGGTGGGATGCCTGCACCGGTATCGGCAACCGTGAGATGTACGTAGTCTCCGGGCGCGAGCGAGCCACGCGACAGAGTTCTCGGCGCCGACAAGGTCTCGCGTTGCAAGCCGACTTTGAGCACCCCGCCGTCCGCCATCGCTTGTACGGCGTTGGTACACAGGTTCATGGTCACCTGGTGCAGATAGGTCGCGTCGCCCGTCACGGCCGCCGTGCCCGCGGCAAGCTCACTTTCGATGTGAATGCCGACCGGTAGCGAGGCTGCCAGTAATTCCAAGGTTTCGCTGACCACCGATTGCACGTTGACCGGGACGCGATCGCCAAGGCCGCTACGGCTGAACCCGAGGATACGTTGCACCAGGAGCTTGGCCCGCTCAGCCGCGTGCAGCACATTGTCCAAGTAACGTCTGAGAGTGACGTCCTTGGCTGCCTCATGCTGCAGCGCCAGTTCCCCGTAGCCGAGAATTGCTCCCAGCACGTTGTTGAAGTCGTGTGCGATGCCGCCGGCGAGCGTGCCGATCGCCTCCATCTTCTGGGACTGGCGCAGCTGGGATTCCAGACGTTCTTTGTCGATCTGCGCCTGCTTTTGGGCGGTGATATCGAGGGCGGAACCCACGAAGCGCACGGGCTTGCCGGCCGGATCGAACGAGCAGCGCCCACGCGCGAGCAACCAATGCCATTCGCCATTCGGGTGCAACACGCGATATTCGTATTCGAAGCGCGGCCGCCGACCCTCGAAGTGTTCGCGCAGCGCGAATTCGAATCCCGGGCGATCGTCGCTGTGCATGCGCACGCTGTCGATCCATTGTTGCGCCGGAATGAGCGCACTCTCGGCGCGCTCTCCGTCGAGCGCGCGCATGCGTGGCGACAGATACAACTGGTTGCTCCCGGCGTCCCAGTCCCAATGTCCCTCGTTCGCCCCTTCCATTGCCAGGGCGTAGCGCTCTTCGCTGTCACGCAGGGCTCTCTGGCTATTGGCGACGCGTCGAATCTGCCGCATCAGGGCGGCGAGCATCAAGGCACTCAATAACACGACGATGACGGTGCGGAACGCGACCCGGATCGTCTCATCACGCCAGGGCTTCAGGGCAATTTCAGCGTCCCGGGTCACGGCGAGGCGCAGCGGCGTGTTCCGGACGGGTGCCACCGCGATGAAGTTCATGCGATCGTCGAGCGGGTCACGCAGCGTCGCGAATGGATCGGCGGGCTCCCGCGCGAGTGCCGGATACTTGCGCCCGACCGCATCCGCGATGCGCGGAATGCGCACGATCAAGGTCCCATCGTCGCGCAGCAATTGAATCGCGCTCCCCATCCCCAAGTCGACGGCGCGGTAAAACTGATTCAGGTCCTCGAGATCGACGTTGGCGATGACCACACCGGCAAAGTGTCCTAGCTCGTCGTCGAGACGTCGCGACAGGATGACCGCGGTCCGGCCCTCGGTCCGCGTCGTGAGCGGCTCACTGATGAACATGCCCAAGTTGGGGTTGTCGCGTTGCGCGATGAAATACGAGCGATCGGCCGCGTTGTGATTCGCAGCCGAGATGACACGCGAACGGTGCAGCGTATTCCCTTGCGCGTCCATGATGAGGACTTCGTGAACCTGCTGAATGGCTGAGACACGCGCTGCCAGAGCGGCATTCAGATCGTCCTTCGGGATCGTCCGACTCTCGCTGCGATACCAGCGTGCGGTATCGAGCAGCAGCAGATCGTCGGCTTGCAGGCTCCAGACCGTTTGTTCGGCGAGCGCGTTGGCCATGTTGCGCAATTCGCGCTCATTCGCTGTCAGCGAATACTGATACGAGCGCCAGGCATCGTGTATCGAAGAGCCCACGAAGGCGAGAATCACCAGAATGCCGACCACGATGACGCCCAGCTGTAAGCGCTTGAATCGCATGACGCCGGTGTCCGGCGAGCCAAGATCGCTGACCTGTAGCATTCGGTGGAAAGAGCAGCCTTAAGCGGTTTCTCCCAGTATACCCCGCACCGATCCGAGCAGTTCGTTCCGACTCAGCGGTTTCGCGACCACCTGTTCTACGCCCAGGATTTGTGCGGTCGCTCCGGAGGCCGCGAGACCCGGGCGAAACTGACCCGAAATGGCAATGATCGGTGTGCTCGAATGGGCCGCGCGTATGTCGCGCAGGCATTGTGCACCGGTGTCCTTGGGGTTGCAGACGCTCGCGATCACGAGATCGCAGGGCACATCCTGGGCGGCAATGCGCGAATTGCCGAGGCGAACCCGATAGCCGGCCTCTGCGAGCCACTCTTGCAGCAAGGCGCGAGTGAGCGAGTCCTCTTCATACACAACGATGTCGCGCGGAATGCCCATGCACCCAAGGCTCCGGGAGCCACATCGCGCCGCTATGTCAATCCACTGATCGGTCGGTTTCAATTGAAACATCGCTGAAATGGTCCGCTCTTCGGGCTCCGCTACCTTGTCGTCATGTTAGCCCTCGTCCGAATTGCGCTCGCCCGGCCCTACACCTTCATTGTCGGCGCCCTGCTCCTGCTGATCATCGGCGTATTGACGGCGATGCGCATGCCCGTCGATATCTTCCCGAGTATCAACATCCCGATCATCGGCGTTGCCTGGCAGTACCAGGGTATGCCGCCCGATCAGATGGCCGGCCGCATCGTCACTCCCTACGAGCGGGCCCTGACGACCACCGTCAACGACATCGAGCATATCGAGGCGAGTTCCTACACGACCTTCGGTATCGTCAAGATCTTCTTCCATCCCACGGCGAATATCGCGACGGCGAACGCCCAGGTCACGGCGATTTCGCAGACTCTGCTCAAACAGTTGCCGCCCGGCGCGACGCCGCCGCTGATCGTCAATTACAGCGCCTCCACGGTGCCCATCCTGCAACTCGCGCTCTCCGGCAGCGGACTCACTGAACAGAATCTCGCCGATCTCGGCCTCAACTTCGTGCGCACGAAGCTGGTCACGGTCGAGGGCGCCGGCATCCCCTATCCGTTCGGCGGCAAAACGCCCCAGGTGATGTTCGACCTGGATACGGGAGCCCTGCAGTCGCGGGGTTTGACCGGCCTGGACGTCGCCAACACCTTGGCCGCGCAGAACCTGCTGACGCCGGCAGGCACGCAGAAGATCGGCGACTCGGAATACACGATCAACTTGAACAGCGCGCCCTCGAAAATCTCGGATCTCGGCGATCTGCCCATCAAGAGCGTGAATGGCGCCATGGTCTATATGCACGACGTCGCGCATGTGCATAACGGCAACGCCGTGCAGACCAACATCGTGCACGTCGATGGCAATCGCTCGGTCTTGCTGAGCGTATTCAAGAACGGCACGACCTCGACACTCGACATCGTCAGCGGCATAAAGAAGGCCTTGGACGTCGTGCGGCCGTCGCTGCCCGATGCATTGCAGGTCAAACCGATCGGCGATCAGTCGGTGTTCGTGCGCGCCTCGATTCAAGGCGTGATTCGCGAAGGCGTGATCGCTGCGGCGTTGACGAGCCTCATGATTCTCCTGTTCCTCGGTAGCTGGCGCTCGACCTTGATCGTGACGACTTCGATTCCGTTGTCCATTCTGGGTGCGATCGCGGCGCTCTCGGCGATCGGTGAGACGCTCAACATCATGACCCTCGGCGGCCTTGCGCTCGCGGTCGGCATCCTCGTCGACGAAGCGACCGTGACCATCGAGAGCATCAACTACCACCTCGAGATGGGCAAGCCGGTCGAAAAAGCGATCATGGACGGTGCCAATCAGATCGTGATCCCGGCGTTCGTTTCGCTGCTCTGCATCTGCATCGTCTTCATCCCGATGTTCTTTCTGAGCGGCGTGGCCAAGTTCCTGTTCGTGCCGCTCGCCGAGAGCGTCATTTTCGCAATGATCTTCTCGTTCCTGTTGTCGCGCACGCTCGTGCCCACGATGGCGAAATATCTGCTCAAGCCGCATGTGGCCCATGACGAGAGCGCCGCGCCTGGTGCGCGCAATCCGAATTTCCTGGTCCGCTTTCAGCGCGGTTTCGAGGCCAAGTTCATGCAGCTGCGCGGCAGCTATCACGGTCTGCTGGCGCTTGCGATCGAACATCGCCGACTGTTCATCGGCGGCTTCCTGGGGTTTGTGCTGCTGTCCTTCCTGTTGACGCCGTTTCTCGGTCGTAACTTCTTCCCGCAAGTCGACGGCGGCCAGATCATGCTGCATGCACGCGCACCGGTCGGCACGCGCGTCGAGGAGACGGCGGCGCAGTTCGCCGAGATCGAGAAGGCGATTCGAGTGATCATCCCGCCCTCCGAGACGGCGGCGATCGTCGACAACATCGGCACCTACCTGTCATCGATCAATACGATCTATAACAATACCGGCACGATCGGCGAGTCGGACGGCGATATCGAAATATCCCTCAAGGAAGGACATTCGCCCACGGCCGACTACGTGGCCCGTTTGCGCGACGAGCTGCCGCGCCGCTTCCCAGGCATGACCTTTTCCTTCCTGCCCGCAGACATCGTGAGCCAGATCTTGAACTTCGGCGCACCTGCGCCCATCGACCTGCAGGTTCGCGGCAATAATCTCGACGCCGACTTCGATTACGCGAACAAGCTGCTGGCGCAGATCCGTCATATACCAGGCGTGGCCGATGCGCGCATCCAACAGTCCGCGCGTGCCCCGGCGCTCAATGTGAACATCGACCGGACACGCGCCCAATTTGTCGGAGTCACGGCGGCCGATGTGACCAATTCCTTGGTCGTCAATCTCGCGGGTTCGACGCAGGTGGCGCCAACTTTCTGGTTGAACCCGAAGAACGGCGTGACTTATCCGATCGCGCTGCAGACGCCCCAATACAAGATCAACAGCCTGGCCGCCTTGCAGAATCTGCCGATCAACGCGAAAGGTGCCCCGACGACTGTGCTTGGCGGTATCGCCGACATCGAGCGTTCGCATGGCAATGCCGTGGTGTCGCAGTACGACATCTCCTCGATGGTGGAAATCTACGCAACCGTGCAGGGTCGCGACCTCGGTGCCGTCTCCGCCGATATCCGCGAGGTCATGGCCAAGAACGACAAGGACAAGCCGAAGGGCGCGATCGTGGCGCTCGTCGGCCAGACCGCGACCATGAACAGCGCCTACAGCGGCCTGCTGTTCGGGCTCTTGGGCGCGATCGTTCTGGTGTATTTGCTGATCGTGATCAACTTCCAGTCCTGGAGCGATCCATTCGTGATCATCACGGCGCTGCCCGCCGCGCTCGCGGGCATCGTCTGGATGCTGTTTGCCACGCACACGACCTTGTCGGTACCCGCACTCACCGGTGCGATCATGTGCATGGGGGTCGCGACCGCGAACAGCGTGCTCGTCATCAGTTTCGCGCGTGAAAAGCTGCTCGAAATGGGCGATGCGACCAAGGCCGCCCTGGAGGCGGGCTTCGTGCGTCTGCGCCCGGTGCTCATGACCGCGCTTGCGATGGTGATCGGCATGCTGCCCATGGCGCTCGGACTCGGCGAAGGTGGCGAACAGAATGCGCCGCTCGGCCGTGCGGTCATTGGCGGCCTGATCTTCGCGACCGTCTCCACCCTTTTCTTCGTTCCCGTGGTCTTTAGCATCGTTCATCGCAACTACCGTCCGGCGCCCGCGCCTGAGGGTAATGCAGGAGATATTCATGTCACCGCCTGATCAAACCCCAGCCCCCACCGATCTGCGGGGTCTGCGCAAGGCCGGACTCATCTTCGTGGTCCTCGTCGTCGGCGTCGTCGCCTACGGACTTGTCTCACGCGCCGCGCAGAATTCGCGGCTTCACGATTTGACCGAGGCGCAGGCGCTGCCCAACGTCGCGGTCGAGACCCCGAGCAGCGCGGTCAATCATTCGGGGCTGGACCTGCCGGGAAGGCTGCAAGCGTTCATCGAGGCACCCATTTATGCACGGGTTCCCGGTTACCTGAAAGACTGGAAGCATGATATCGGCGCCAAGGTGAAGGCCGGTGAGCTCCTCGCGGAGATCGACACGCCAGACCTCGACCAGCAGCTCAGTCAGGCGCGCGCCGATTTGAACGTCGCCCAGGCGAATGCGCACCTCGCCGAGATTACCGCCAAACGTTGGCAGGCCCTCGCCGGCACGGATGCGGTCGCCAAGCAAGATGTCGATCAGCGGACCTTTACCTGGAATGCCAATATTGCGCAGGTCAAGTCTGCGCAGGCAAACGTCGACCGCCTGATCGCACAGGCCGGCTTCAAACGATTGGTCGCACCCTTCGACGGCATCGTCACCGCGCGCGACACCGATGTCGGGGCCTTGATCAATGCCGGTGCCGCGGGCGGCGCGCAGCTGTTCGTCGTGTCCGAGACCGGCAAGCTGCGTGTCTATGTGGACGTACCGCAGAGCTCGGTGCCGAGCGTCCCGCCGGGGACCCAGGCGACGATTCAGGTGCCCGAACACCCCGGTAAGACCTACAGGGGTGTGGTCGAGGCGTCAGCCCAGGCCGTCTCGCCGAGCACGGGCACGACGCTCATGCAGATCATCGTCGACAACAAGGCCGGCGAATTGATGCCGGGTGGCTATGCGAGCATTCATCTGAATGTCGCCCCCGCCGCGAAAGTACTGAGCGTCTCCTCGAGTGCACTGATTTTCAACGCCGAGGGACTCTCGATTGCCACGGTAGGCGCGGACAATCATGTCGTGGTCAAGCCGGTGACCGTCGAGCGCGATCTGGGCGCGGTGGTCGAAATCGCCTCGGGTCTCAACGATACTGACCGCGTGATCCAGAATCCCCCGGACGGCGTCGCGACCGGTGACCTGGTCAACGTGGTCGAGAAGCCGAAGAGCGCCAATGCCCATAGCTAGGACCAGTTACTGCTTGGCGGCGCTGCTGTTGCTCGGCGCCTGTTCGTTCGCACCGCCCTTGAAAGTGCCCGTGGTTCCGACCGCGGACTCCTTCAAGGAACTGGGTGAATGGACGCAGGCAGAGCCTGCGGATCGTTTGCCGCGGGATAGCTGGTGGAACCTGTATGACACCGCCGAGATCGATCAGTTGGAACAACAGCTGATCGCCGGCAATCCCTCCCTGGCCGCTGCACTCGCCAACTACTCCCAGGCGCGGGCGCAGCGTGACGAGGCACGCTCCGCGCTGTTTCCGACGATCGGCGCCAATGCAGGCGTCTCCAGCAATCAGGAATCCCGACACGCGCCGCTGATCGGCCCGACGACCCCTCGTTACTACGATGACAACACGCTCGGCGGCAGCCTCAGCTACGAACTCGATCTCTGGGGCAAGATTCGCAACGAGGTCGCCGCGGGCACGGCAAATTCAGAGGCAGCGGCGGCGGACCTCGAGAACGCGCGCCTGTCCCTGCTCGCGCAGCTGGTCGACGACTACATTCAGATACGCAGCATGGATCAAGACAGCGCGCTGCTCACGGACACGGTGCAGGCCTACGCGCGTGCGCTCAGCCTGACGCGCCAGCGGCACGATGCCGGCATTTCTGCGGGCCTCGATGTCGCCCAAGCCGAAACGCAGCTCGACGCGGCGCGCTCATCGCTCGCGCAAATTCTGGCGCAGCGGGCGATCATGGAACACGCGATCGCGGCGCTGCTCGGCGTCTCGCCGTCCAATTTCTCGCTGGCGCCGGCGATCGTCGTGATCAAGCTGCCGCAGATTCCGAGCGGCGTGCCGGCAACGCTGCTGCAGCGTAGGCCGGACATCTCCGCGGCCGAGCGGCGCATGGTCGCGGCCAATGCGAACATCGGCGTGGCCAAAGCCGCTTATTTTCCCTCGCTGACCTTGGCGGGCCAGGCGGGATACCAGAGCACTTATTTCAGGAATTTGGTGAGCGCACCGAGCACGTTTTGGGGCATAGGACCCAACATCAGCTTCAACGTGTTTGACGGTGGCCTGCGTCGTGCGCAAGTTCGCGAGGCGCGCGCCGAGTTCGATGCGTCCGCGGCCAACTATCGCGGCACCGTGATCGCCGCCTTTCAGCAAGTCGAAGACAGTCTCGCCAGTCTCAATCACTATAACGATGCGGCACGCGAGGAAAAGGCCGCAGTCAATGCGGCGCAGCGCACCTTGGATCTATCGATGGCGTTGTATGTGCAAGGCGCGGCTGATTACCTGACCGTCGTCACCTCGCAGACCGCGCTTCTACAGGCGCAGCAGCAAGCGCTGAATCTCGATACCTTGCAGTTGCGAGCGAGTGTCGACCTGATTCGTGCGCTCGGTGGTGGCTGGGAAGATCCGCATCAAGTCGCGGCGCGCTAGGCGGTCGCGAGCTTGCGGCGGCGCCCAAGTTCGTAGAAAAAACAGAACCAGAGTACCGATAACCAAAGGGCCATCCCCAGCACGACGGCGAGACCACCGATCACCGATCGGAGCACATTGCCAACCGTCGTTAAGACGGTTTGTACGGCGGTGGCCATGGCATTACCGTACGCCTGCCGCTGCGGATATGCACGATGATTCGGTCACACATCCGAGCTTCGGACCGGTCAGAAATCCAGACCCCTGGGAATTGAAGGGCTTAGCGGGAATTCGTGACTTTCGGCCTGAATTGCATTCAAATTAGCGCCTGATGTCGAATGAGGGGTCAGGGATGGCACAGACTCACACGCGCCTCGGTCGGTCGCTTACCTGCACGCGATGCCTGGTCTCCGGGTTTGTCATATTGGCAACCCTTTGGAGTCTCTCGGCTTGCTTCAATGCGTCTCTGACGACTGCGGTCGAGCAGGCGAACCGAAAAGCCGAGGCCGATGGTTCGCCGTTTCGCTTTCGAGCCAAGTCCATCCCCGGCGGCACGATGTTGGTCAAGGTCTTGGCCGATCTTCCGAGCGTCCCCAGCCGTGCCGATGCGGCATTGCGACGAGACACCCTTCACTTGATCGCGCAAATGGAGTCTGCTGCGGGCAGACCCGAGCCCCAGCTCGAGGACGTCAAGACACTGAGGGACGGTCGGGAGGTCTGGTTACTCAAGACATCCGGTGAGGGCATTGCCTACCTCGTTGATTTCAAGCCGTCGGCGCAAGGCGGCACTGACATTGGACTCAGCAAACCGCTCGCATATCAAAAAGACTAAGCTCATACCGAATTCGACTTGGTCAATCCGCCAATCCTCTTTTAGGCTCTGATGCCCTAAATAACGCGATGGTGGCTCTCCATGGCTGGACTCAGCGGACGAGATCATTGGCGATTCGAGACCAAATCGGTACACAGCGGCTATTCGCCGGAGCCGACCACCAAGGCCGTTGCGGTGCCGATTTATCAGACCGTAGCCTACGCCTTCGACAGTGCGCAGCACGGCGCCGACCTGTTCGACCTCAAAGTCCCCGGCAACATCTACACACGGATCATGAATCCGACGCAGGATGTGCTCGAGCAGCGACTCGCGGCTCTCGAGGGCGGTATCGCTGCGCTCGCCTTGGCCTCCGGTCAGGCGGCAGTCACCTATTCGATCCTCACGATTACCGAAGCCGGCGACAATATCGTGGCCTCGAGCGCGCTCTATGGCGGGACGTACAATCTCTTGGCCCACACGCTGCCTCAATACGGTATTGAATCGCGCTTTGCGGATTATCGCGATCCCGGTTCCTTCGAGCCCTTGATCGACGCCCGTACCAAGGCAGTCTTCGTCGAGTCGCTCGGCAATCCGCAGGGCAACGTCACGGATATCGAGGCCATCGCCCAGATTGCCCATCGGCATGGCGTCCCGCTGATCGTGGATAACACGGTCCCCACGCCCTACTTGAGCCGCCCCTTCGAGCATGGCGCGGATATCGTCGTGCATTCGCTGACCAAATACCTTGGTGGCCACGGCACGAGCGTGGGTGGCGCGATCGTCGATTCCGGGAAATTTCCGTGGGCCCAGCACAAGGAGCGGTTTCCTCGACTCAACGAGCCCGACAAGAGCTATCACGGTGTCGTCTATACGGAGGCACTCGGGCCGGCCGCGTATATCGGCCGCGCGCGCGTCGTGCCCTTACGCAATATCGGCGCGGCGATTTCGCCTTTCAACGCCTTCCTGATCCTGCAAGGCATCGAAACGCTGCCGCTGCGCGTGGATCGCATCAGTGACAATGCGCTCACGATCGCCCGCCATCTGCGCCAGCATCCGCGCGTTGCCTGGGTGAACTATGCCGGTCTCGAAGATCACGCGGATCACGCACTGGTGCGTAAATACCTGTCGGGCAAGGCCTCGGGAATTCTGACGTTCGGTGTCCGTGGGCCCGCCGCAGAGGGTCGCGAGCGCGGCGCGCGCTTTCTCGATGCCTTGCAGCTATTCACCAGACTCGTGAACATCGGCGACGTGCGCTCGCTTGCGACCCATCCGGCATCGACGACGCATCGACAGCTGTCACCCGCGGAGCTGCTGCAAGCGGGGGTCTCCGAGGACAGCGTGCGCCTGTCGATCGGCATCGAACACGTCGACGATCTCATTGCGGATCTGGACTCGGCACTGAAGGCTCAGTGAAGACTGCCGCGCCTGATCGCCCGCGTCTTGCGCGGGCGATCAGGTAGGCCCCGAACGCGAGGCAGGCCACCAGGCTCAGTGCCCCGTCGACGAGATAGCTGCCGTTGACACCACCCTTGTCGTAGCCGGCCGCGTCGACGAACAGCATGTAGGTGATCGGCACATTGAACGCCGAGACCATCAGGCAGTAGCTCGTGGCCGAGAGCGGATTATCTTGACCGATCGTCTCGAAGGCGATCGCGACCGAGGCGGTGATCGCGAGCGCCTGGAACACGTTCTCGCCGATCAAACCGATCGCAAAGGTCGTGGGCGTGTGC
>Ga0116229_10014763_pt1 | contig 10795 bp, 4 predicted proteins | sample S1TSphgellanicum_3_FD_87313 | JGI IMG/M metagenome (GOLD analysis project Ga0116229, IMG submission 87313) | Host-associated microbial communities from peat moss isolated from Minnesota, USA - S1T2_Fc - Sphagnum magellanicum MG | ecosystem: Host-associated > Plants > Peat moss > Unclassified...
GAGTCCTTAGAACCCGTTACTTAAGGGAGGTCAGGGGACAAGGAGGGGGGCATCGAGGACGATCGAACACCCGTGTGCCCCTCTCCTTTGTCCCCTGACTTTCTTAAACAAAATGGGGTCTGGGGACTTGTCCCCGTCGTGCGAAGCACGCTTTCGCGTGACGTGCGAAGCACGCTTTCGCGTGACGTGCGAAGCACGCATTCGCGTGACGTGCGAAGCACGCATTCGCGTGACGGGATCCAGGGGCAGAGCCCCGGCCTTCGTCCGTCACTCCGCCGCCACCCGCGCCGGTTCCACCATCGCGGCGGCGCGTTGGAGGTCGACGGACAGCAGGCGGGAGACGCCGCGTTCCTGCATGGTGACGCCGAACAGGCGGTCCATGCGGCTCATGGTGAGTTGGTGGTGGGTGACGACCAGGAAGCGTGTGCCGGTGTCGCGCACGACGTCTTCCAGCAGGCCGCAGAAGCGGTCGACGTTGGCGTCGTCGAGGGGCGCGTCCACTTCGTCGAGCACCGCGACGGGGGCTGGGGTGCAGCGGAACACGGCGAAAATCAGGCTGAGCGCGGTCAGCGCCTGTTCGCCGCCGGACAGCAGGGAAAGTGTGCTGAGTTTCTTGCCGGGGGGTTCGGCGTAGATTTCCAGCCCGGCTTCGAGCGGATCGTCCGAGCCGGTGAGCGCCAGGTGGGCGCGTCCGCCGCCCATCATGCGGGCAAACAGGGTGCGGAAGTGCTTGTCGACTTCGGTGAACACGGCGGCGAGCCGTTCGCGGCCTTCGCGATTGAGGTGGCCGATCGAGCCGCGCAGCTTGGCGATGGCGGTGCCGAGTTCTTCGCGATCGGTGTCGATGACGGCGATTTTCGCGTCGAGTTCGGACAATTCGATGTCGGCGCGCAGATTGACCGGGCCCATTTCGTCGCGTTCGCGTTGCAGGCGATCGAGTTTCTTGCGGGCGCGTTCCTCCGCGGTGTCGGAGACATCGTCGGGCACCGGGAGCGAGATGTCGGCGCCGAGGCGCTCGGCGACGCGGTCCAGCACGCTCGTCACGGCGGCGGCGGCGGTTTCGCAGGCGCCTTCGCCGCGCGCCAGGGTTTCGCGGCAGGCTGCGGCGTGGGCGTCGGCGGCTCGTTGGGTGGCGGCGGCGGCGCGTTGGGCCGTGTCGGCGTCATGTAAAGCGGCCGCGGCGGCCGCGTGGGCGGCCTGCGCCGCTTGCAGGGCCGCGCCGCTGCTGGCGGCGCGGGCGGACAATTCGCGTGGCGCTTCGGTTAGGGCGACCACTTGAGCCGCGGCGGCATCGCGGCGGTCGGCGAGAGTCTTGACCCGCCGCGAGGACTCGCCGGCGCGATGCTGCCAGGCGGTTTGTTCCTCCGCGAGGCGCGGCGCGCGTGCCTGCGCGGCGGCTTGCGCGTTCAACAGGTCGGCATGTTTGGCCGCGGCTGCCGCGGCATTTCGGCGATGGTCCAGGAGGGCCGCGCGTGCCGTGGCGGCTTCTGCCGCCAGCGCGGCCGCGTCTGGCAGCGCTGCAATCGTGCTGGCCGCGGTGTCGCGCGCCGAGCGTTCACGGTCGAGATCCGCCTCGGCGCGGGCAAGCACGGTGTTGCGCGCTGCCAGGGCGTGCTCCGCCTCGGCGCTGGCGCTTTGCAGGTGGGCCAGGGCGGCGGACGCATCGCGCATGGCCTTGTCAGACGCTGCAATGTCGTCGCGGGCCTTGGCAACGGCGAGCGCGGCCTCACGAGCGGCCGTGTCCGCGCTCCTTGCGGCGGATTGCAGGGCTGTTACATCCGGCAGCGCCTCGATAGCGGCCGCGGCCGCTTGACACGCCGCGTCAGCTTCGCTGCACTCGCGCGCCAGACGGGCCAATTGCGGCGCGAGGGCTGCGAGCTTCGTCTCGGCTTCGGCGGCGGTCTGTTCCAGGGCGGCCAGCCTTGCGGCGGTCTCGGTGGCTTGCAGGCGAGCGGCATCACGCGCCGCGCGCGCCGCCGCGAGGTGTGCTGTGGCGTCATCCGCCTCGCGCGCCGCCAGGGCGGCGCGTTCCGCCGCTTGGACCGGGTCGCGCATGGCTGCCAGCGATGCGGCGGCCGCGTGTTGGGCAGCGCAGACGGCCTGCTGTTCCGCTGCCAGTCGCGCAGCGGCAGGCGCCAGGGCAGCAAGCCCGGCTTCGGCTTTCTCCGCTTGCGCCGCCAGGGTGGACAACGCGGTGCGTGCTTCGGCCAAGGCGGCACTGGCGTTAGCTTCTGTGACCCGCGCGTCCGCCTCGAAGGCGCTGGCGGCGCCGGCCGCGGCTTCGGCGTCGGCCTGCGCGTCGCGCATATGGGAGGCCTGGTTCAGCGCCTGCCGCCGCGCGGTCTCCACCTGCCGCAGCCTGGCCCACTGCGCCAGCCGGGCCGACGCGGCATTCGGTGCGCCGGCGCGCAGCACGTGGCCGTCCCACCGCCATGCGTCCCCAGCGCGCGACACCAATGTCGCGCCGCGTGGCAGTGACCCCTGCAGCGCGTCGCCGTCGGCGCCTTCGGGTGCCCCGTCCGGCAGCAGGAAAATGTGTGCCAGGGCGCGCGCCAGCGCCGGGGGCGCCGCCACGAAGTCGCCAAGGCGCGTGGCGCCGTCCGGCAGGGCAGGGGGCGGCAGTTCGGGCAGCGTACGCCAGAAATTTGGTGACGCCGGGTCCAGGCCACCATCGGCCTGCGCAAACGCGGCGCCGAGCGCCAGTTCCAGCCCGGCCGGCACCTCCAGCAGATCGAGCAAGGGCGCCGCCTGGTTGTCGTGGCCGGCGAGTGCGTGCCTCAGGCCCTCGGCCTCGGCCGTCAGCCGCGCGGCATCGGCATCGGCGGCGGCGGCGGCGCTCCTTGCTTCGGCCAACGCGGCTTCGGCACAGGTGCGCGCTTCGCCCAACCGGCGCAGCGCCCACTCCGCGCCTTCGCTGCGGCGCTGGGCGGCGGCTGCCTGTGCTTCCGCCTCGGCCAGTGCACCCGGGTCCACCCGCAGCGCCAGGGCGCTTTGCTGTTGCGCCGCGAGCACCGCGTGTTCGTCCGCCAACCGCGCCTGCCGGGCGGCGGCTTCAGCCGCGGCTTGCGTCAGGCGGGCATGTTCGCCGGCCAAACGCTCGGCCGCCGCGGCCAGGCGCAGCCGTGTGGCGGACGCATCGGCCTGCGCCTGTTCCGCTGCCAGGGCCGCCTGTTCCGCCTGCATGGCCCTGGCTGCCGCGGCCGCCGCCGCTTCCCGAGCAGCGGCAAGTGACTCGGGCGCGACTCGGGTCGCCTCGGCCATGTCACGCTCGGCGTGCAGCGAAGCATGGGCCTGTGTCAGCCGTTCGGCCCGGGCGATGGCCTCCTGATGCCGGCGCGTCGCGTCGGCAACTGCCGAAGCGGCCTGCGCCGCCTCGGCCGCCGCCCGGTTGCTATTAGAATCGGACAGGGTCCGATGCGCCTCCGCCGACTCGACGGCGGCGCGCGCCGCCGCCTCGCGTGCCTGGAGCGCGGCGAGCGCCGCCGCGGCCTCAGTCACACGGCTGGGATCGATAAGGGCGCGTGCGGATTGCGCCGTGGCCTCGGCGGCTTCATCGCGCGCGGCGGTTGCGGCGGCGACACGGCTTTCCGCCGCCTCGAGCGCGCGAACGGCTTGCCGCGCCGCCGCGGCAGCCTCGGTTGCGCGGGACACCGCCGCGTCCGCCTGGTGTTCGGCCTGCTGGACAGCGGATGCGGCGATGGCTGAATTTGCTGCGGCATCGGCCAGCGCTTCCGGCAGTGCCGCCAGACGCGCCGCGAGCGCGGTTTGCTCCGCCAGCAGTTGGGCAAGATTCGTCGCCGCATCATCGGCGGCGCGCGCTGCATCGGCCAGGTCTGTCTCACTGTCCGCCAGCCGGGCCTGCGCATCCTCGAGCGCCTTGGTGGCGCGCGCGGCATCCTCGGCCAGCGTTTCGGCTTCCAGGCGCCGCCGTTCGAGCCGGCTGCGCGCCGCGGCTTCGTCCGAGCGGGGCTTCGGGAGTGCCGCCTCGGCCGCCGCGACCGCGTCCGCCGCCTGTGCCGCCGCCCGTTCAGCCGCTGCCACTGCTTCCAAAGCTGCCGCCTGGCTGCGCTGCGCTGCCTCCAGCGTCGCCGCGGCACGGGCGTGTTGCACCGACAGAAACTCCGTCTCGGCATCCTGCAGCAACCCGGAGATATTGCGGAAGCGCGCGGCCTGCCGCGCCTGCCGCCGCAGCGACTCGCGCCCCTGGTCGAGCTGCGTCCGTAATTCCTCGGCGCGTGTCAGGTTGGTCTCGGCGGCGCGCAGTTTCAGTTCGGCCTCGTGCCGCCGTGAGTGCAACCCCGTAATGCCGGCCGCTTCCTCCAGTACTTGCCGCCGCGCCTCGGGCTTGGCGTTGACCAGCGCCGATACCTTGCCCTGGCTGACCATGGCGCTGGAATGCGCCCCGCTCGCCATGTCGGCGAACAGCGTTTGCACGTCGCGCGCACGCATCTCGCGGCCGTTGGCGCGGTAGGCGCTGCCGGCGCCGCGCTCGATCCGGCGCGTCACCTGGAGCTCCGCCTCGTCGTTAAACGGATCCGGCAGCGCCGCGTCCGCCGGCCGCTCGAGCGTGATGGTGACCTCGGCCAGATTGCGGCTGGCGCGTGCCGCGGTGCCGGCGAAAATCACGTCGTCCATCTCGCCGCCGCGCAGGCTGCGCACCGAAGTCTCGCCCATCGCCCAGCGCAGCGCCTCCACCACGTTGGACTTGCCGCATCCATTCGGCCCGACAATGCCGGTCAGGCCCGGCAGGATGTCGAGCACCGCCGGTTCGGCAAAGCTCTTGAAACCGGCAATGCGCAGGCGGGTCAGGTGAGCGGTCATGCGGCCTCGGTCGGTTGGACTTCGGATGAAGTCGCGTCCCGAGGTGGCTTGCCGCCGCCGCGCCTAGCCGGTGAGCAGGGCGGTAAACTGGGCGTAGGTCAGCTCCCCGGGGTGGGCGACACCGTTGACGATGAAGGTTGGAGTCGAGTCGATGTTAAATCTCTCCTCGCCTGCGGTTTGCGCCGCGAGGATGGCGTTCTGCAGCGCGGTGTCGGCAATCGCACGGTCGAACGCCTCGCGCGGCATGCCGGCCAGCGCGGCCATCTTTGCCAACTCGTCCTGCGGGTTGGCCTGGCGGTTGAACGCCCACTGCTTCTGGCTGTCGAGCAGCGCGAGGATGAAGGGTTCGTAGCGCGACGGCGGCAGGCTGCGCGCGACGCAGGCGGCGGCCAGGTCAAGTTTGTCGCGCGGGAATTCGTGGAAGATGTAGCGGATCTTGCCGGTGTCGATCAGCTTGGCCTTGATGACCGGATAATCCTCGCGGGCGAAGGCGGCGCAGTGCGGGCAGGTGAAGGAGAACCACTCCTCCACCACATTCTTGGCGTCATCGGGTCCCAGGGCGCGCGGCGCCATGCGGGGGTCGTCGTCGCCCGCCGCGAAGGCGGCGCTGCTGGCGAGCGTCGCGCAGGCGGCGCTCCCGGCGAGCAGGGCGGCGGTAGTGAGCAGAGAGCGGCGGGTCAGCTGCATCTTGGTGGTCCTCACGGCGGAAATGGTCCAAAGCAAAATGACCGGTCAATGCAAACCCTGCAACGTCCGCGGCATGTCGATACGTTCATCCAATCTTAGAACAGGTCCACGAAGACTGCCGCCGCATAGCAACGGCAGGCGATATGGCTTCGATTACCTGGAACGGCACCTCCGGCAACTGGACCACCGCCGCGGACTGGATCGGCGGTGTCGCGCCCGGCGCCGGGGACACCGCGAATTTCACCGGCGCGGGCGCCTACACCGTCGCGCTCTACAGCGCTGCCGCGGTGGGCGGCGTGGTGATGGATGCGGCCAACGCCTTGTTCTACGACGCCGGGTCACTCACGCTTGGCGGCACGTTTGCGCTCGAGGCGGGTACGTTCGCGCTGGCCTACGGGTCGCTCAACGGCGGCACCTTGGCGCTGGACGGCGGCACTTTAGCGGCTGAAGGCGGCACCTTGAACGGCGTCGCGGTGCAGGGCACGCTGGGCCTGACCGGACAGAACGCCACATTGTTCGTGCAGGACGGCCTGAGCATGACCGGCGCCGGCGGCAGCGGCGCGGGCTCCATCCAGCTCACCGGCTCCTACGCGGCGCTGGATTTTCTGGGCTCGCAAATGCTGGCGAACGCCAACGTGTCGCTCGGCGCGACTGGACAGGGCAACAACCAGGGCGGCCCCGCCACGTTGCAGGTGGCCGAGGCATTTGGCGCCACCCAGGGCGCCACGCTGACCTTGGCCAGCAATGTGTGGGTGCGCGAGACCGGCACGGTCGGCCAAATCATCGTCGGCGGTTCGCTGCCGAGCCCGTACACCGACGAGGTTATCAACCAGGGCACGCTGACCGACGCTGTGCAGGGCAGCACGCTCACGCTTGGCGGGGCCGGCGATTTCGTCAACCAGGGCACCATCGGCCTCAGCAACGGCGCCACCTTGGACATCGCGGGCGGCGGCTTCGTCAACACCGGCACACTGGTCGCGGCCAATGCAACGCTCGACTTCGGCGGCACGTTCGCGGCGTCGCTGCTGGGGTCGCTCGGCGCCATCTCGCTCAGTCAAACGACGGTGGAAATTGCCGGCGACGCGGTGAACACGGGCACGCTCAGCGTGTCCGCCACTTCGGCGCTGGGTCCGCTGGCGCTGGCCGGTACCATCACCGGGGGTTCGGTGCTCGATACCGGCGGCGGGCTGAATTTTTCCCCTCAAACCGGCGTGCTTGACCATGTTACCTACATCGGGACCCTCAGCCTGGGTGCGGCGGACGCCGTGACGCTGGCCGATAGTTCGGTGCTTGCGGTGTCCGGCGGGGGCGGCGGCACGGCGGCTGTAAACGGCGCCGGCGCGGCCCTGCTGCTGGAGGGCGCGGCCACCCTGCTCGACAACGCCACCATCGGCCTGGGCGGCAACAGTGGCACAGCGTCGCTCTGCACGACCGATTCATGGCTGGCGACGCAAGCCACAACGGCCACGCTCGGTGCCAATCTCACCATTGTGCAGGACGGCAAATTTGCCGCCGTGGACGCCAACGCCACCACGCCGGTGCACGGCTTCGGGCTGAGCGACAGGCTGGTGAATGAAGGCAACATCGTCGCCGGATTTGCCGGTGGCACGTTCACCATCGGCGGCTATGGCACTTTCATCAACCAGGGCACCATCACCGCCAGCAACCAGGCAACCTTGGTGTTGAACGCAATCGCGTTCGCCAATACCGGCACCATCGCCCTGAGCGGCGGCGCTACAGCGGTGCTTGGCGGCCCGGCGGATGTGTATGGCCAGGTGCCGGCCTGGTCGAACAGCGGCGTGATCAGCCTGAACAATGCCACGCTGGTGCTGTCCGGCGCCATGAGCACGGGCCAGCTCGGCCGCATCTCGGGCACCGGCACCATCGTGCTCGCCGGCACCTTGGCCAACACCGGCGCCACGCTCACGCTCGGCACCGGCGGGCAATTGCCGGCGCTCAGCCTCGCCGGCACCATCATCGGCGGATCGATCGTCGATCCCGGCGGTAATCTGGCCATTTCGGCCGGCGGCGCCGCGCTGCTCGACGGCGTGACGGACACCGGAACGCTGAACCTCGGGGCGGCCGGTGCTTACCTCACGGTGCGCGACGGCCTGACACTCATTGGCACCGCGAACGTCACCGGCGCGGGCAGCGAAATCGGCTTTCTCGGCAGCCAGACGTTTAACGGCGCGCAGGTTTCACTCGGCGCCGCGGGCACCGCCGCGGTGATCGACGTGCTGCACAATTATGGCCAGCAGGGCGCCACCACCCTGACGCTCGGCGGCGGCACGACCATTACCCAGGCCGGCCAATTCGCCACCATCGGCACTGCGGGCGACGTCGCGGGCGACGCCATCGTCAGCTACGCCGCCATCGATGCCGGCGTGGCGGGCGGCATATTCACCCTGGGCGGCGCCGATTTCATCAACCGCGGGGTCATTTCGGTCAGCGGCGGCGACACGCTGTCGCTCACCGCCGCGCAGTTCGGCAACGCCGGGACCATCAGCGTGACCAATGCCGCGATCTCCATTGCCGATTCGCTCACCGTCGCCGAACTGGGCAACCTGATACTGAGCAACGCGACCGTTGCCGTCTCCGGCACGCTTAACAATGCGGGCGGCATGCTGGACCTCGGTGCCGGCACGCCGTTCGGCCGGCTGATGCTGACCGGCACCATTGCCGGCGGCGTCGTGCAGGACCAGGGCGAGGGCCTGAACGCGCAGGGGGCCGCCACCCTGAACGGCGTGAAATACGAGGGCCTGCTCGACATGAGCCGGCCGTTCCAGAACCTCACCTTCGTCAACGGCATCGATCTCACCGACAGCACGGGCACCCAGGCGGGCACCCTGCTGCTGACCGGTGCCGCCAGCCGCGTCATCGCCATGGGCAACGAAACCATCAACAACGCCACCGTGTATCTCGGCAGCGTGGAGCAGAACTATTACGGCCAGAAAGTGGCGCCCGCCGAATTCGCTGCCGGCGCCGGCAGCACGCTGACCATTGGCGCCAACGCGCTGATCCGCTCGGCCGGCTATGTCGGCTGGCTGGGTGATTGTTCAGTCGGCGACTGGACCGACGCCATCGTCAACAACGGCACCATATTGGCCGCGACCGCCGCCGGCATCCTGACCATCGGCAGCACGCTCTTCACCAACAATGCCGGCATTACCATAAACAATGGCGGCAACATCATGTTCGCCGGCGTCGATTTCTCCAATGACGGGACCGTCGCGATTTCGCCCGGCAGCGACCTGATGCTGGCCCTGTACAGCTATTTCGAGGCGCCCAACGCGGGCCCGACGGTGTTCACCAATAACGGCCTGCTGCGGATGGCGGGGGGCGCGGTGGTGGAACTCACCGGCGGCGGCCTGTTTCCCACCGTGCCGTTCGTCAACGCGGCGGGCGGGCTGATCCAGGGTGTCGGCAACATCGTCAGCGCGGTGGTCAATGACGGGCTGATCGAGGCGAAGTATGGGCCCAATCTCAGCATCACCGGCGCGCTGACCGGCACCGGATCCTTGCAGATCGATACCGGCTGCGTGCTGGAACTGGGCAGCACGGTGGCAGCCAGCCAGACGGTCAACTTCACCTCGACCGGCGAGACGTTGCGGCTCGACAGCTCCACTTTATTCGCCGGCGAAATCAACAACTTCGTTACCGGCGACGCGATCGATATCGCCGGAACACCGGTCACCAACCTGGCCATCAGCAACGGCACCCTGGTGCTCGGCACCAAGGCCGGCCAGGTCCACCTGCATACCGCGCTGCCGCTGGGCGGCGCGGTGGAAGTGTCGCAGGACACCCACAGCGGCAGTATCGTCAATTACACGCAGCAATCCGGCAACGGCACCATCGGCGGCGGCACCATCGTCACCATCGGCGTGTATCAGCCGGGCATGCTGTTCTGGGCGAGCCCGGTGGGCGACGTGTTCACCGGCGATTCAGCGCCCATGCAAGGCGCCGACATCAGCAACTGGACGACCGCCGACAGTATCGACATCCTGGACATGCTGGGCACCAAAACCACGGTGGCCTACGTCCAGGCGAACGGTCAAGGCACCATTACCGTCACCGACGGTGTGCACACCGACCACGTCACCCTGGTCGGCAGCTACAATGCGAGCTGGTTCCACGCGAACACCGATGTGCATGGGGGCGCGCTGGTTACCTACCACGCGTAGGAGAATGCCGGGGAGTCCTGCCAAGCACGCATTGGCATCATGCGAGCACGCACTCGAGTGACGCGGTGTCCCCCCCTGAGGACAAGTTCGTCGAACCTGTTTATGGGTGGGGGACCGGCTACCCGACCTACGGAGACCCCACTTGGCGCAGTTCCGCAGCACCAGCACCTACATTGCCTCCCGTGATCTGGAGGTCGCGGTCAATGCGGCCGTGACCTTGCAGCGTCCATTGCTGGTGAAAGGGGAGCCGGGCACCGGCAAGACGGTGCTGGCGCAGGAAGTGGCGGACGCGCTCGGCATGCCGCTGATCGAATGGCACATCAAAAGCACCACCAAGGCCCAGCAGGGTCTTTACGAATACGACGCGGTCAGCCGCCTGCGCGACGGCCAGCTTGGCGACGCCCGCGTGCACGACATTTCGAACTACATCGTCCGCGGCAAGCTGTGGGACGCCTTCGAGGCGGACACGCAAAGCGTGGTGCTGATCGACGAAATCGACAAGGCGGACATCGAATTTCCCAACGACCTGCTGCTCGAGCTCGATCGCATGCGGTTCTTTGTCTACGAGACGCGCAAGACCATCGTGGCCCGCCAGCGGCCCGTGGTCATCATTACGTCCAACAACGAAAAGGAACTGCCCGACGCGTTCCTGCGCCGCTGCTTCTTCCACTATATCCGCTTTCCGGATCGCGAAACGATGGAGCGGATCGTCGCCACGCACTACCCCGATATCAAGCACGATCTGGCGCGCGAAGCGCTGACGGTATTTTTCAAAATTCGCGATTTGCCGGGCCTGAAAAGGAAACCGGCGACCAGCGAATTGCTCGACTGGCTGAAACTGCTGATGATCGAGGACATGCCGGCGGAGGCGCTGCGCACCAAGGACAAGCACGTGGTGATACCGCCGCTGCATGGCGCGCTGCTCAAGAACGAGCAGGATGTCCACCTGTTCGAGAGGCTGGCGTTCCTGGCCCGCCGCGATGGCTAGAGCATTTTCAGCCTGACTGGAATCGCTCGATTGAGGCGGGCATCTTGAGCTGATACAAATGCTCTGCAAACAACAACCTAGAGCGGCCCGACGGACGCTGGCGATTTTCCAGTCAGGC
>Ga0116229_10014764_pt1 | contig 10795 bp, 4 predicted proteins | sample S1TSphgellanicum_3_FD_87313 | JGI IMG/M metagenome (GOLD analysis project Ga0116229, IMG submission 87313) | Host-associated microbial communities from peat moss isolated from Minnesota, USA - S1T2_Fc - Sphagnum magellanicum MG | ecosystem: Host-associated > Plants > Peat moss > Unclassified...
AAAATAATTCTACCATAGACTATTCTATCATAAGCTATTGTTGACTATTTTAAATTATTTTACCATAGGTTATTTCTAGTGATAAATATTAAATGAATCACGTCCATTAATAACTAACTTCATTTATAATATTATATATCAAAAATTTCTTGAACATTATGTGTATTTTTATATATCATATATAAAATAAAAATAATTTAAATTAATAAATATTAGCCTTTGTAAAAAAATTGTTGTTAAACATAGGACAATATGATTATGATACATGTAACATTTTTATGATTTTAAGTCTGACAATTATTACGTGTTAAATATTGGGGTTTTTACATATCATGAATTTAAACCTTGAAGTTGTCATTCCATAAGCCTTTTATGTTACTTTGCCATAACATGTTATTCAATGGCATGACACATTCCCATTGATGTTTTTGAATTATTGATCATGTTACCCGATTATTTTCAACACTTAAAGCTCCCAATAACATCCCTCTGATGATAATTATGGAATTTAAATCACATCCATGTGCACACTCCCAAAGCCCTAAATCAAGTAATTTCAAAGATTCTTGTAATGTTTTTAAAATTAATCTTTCCAAGTATTCTTATTCATCTCCCCAACAATCCAATCGAGATAGTTAAAGATCTTTGTAATTTTTTGCAAATTAATCTTTCCAGTTATTCATATTTATGTCCCCAATGAATCCAATTGAAATAGATATTTGGTGTCAAACACAAATTGAAGTTAAAGAAGACACAAATAAAGTAAACAAATTACTCCATCATTGTTCCCACATCTTTTTTATTGGAGTTTTAAAATAAACCTAAAAATACTATTCACATAATTGAAGAAGCAAATGCTTTGGTTTCATTAACAAATTACATGAAAATTATTTGAAATATCGTAGGCATCAATACCAAAGTTAATACATATTTTGTAGAAGTCTTGTAAAAAGCTAAAAATGCTAAGATGTGTATTGTGCAATTCATAGTTCATAGATGAAATTCATTCATTATAATTAACTTTTCATTCTAGACAAATAAATTTAATCCAATGCATGATTTGATGGATTAAACTCACAAATAATGTGACTTATGCTAGGCCTACCACCCAAACTTCATAAAACAATTATAACCTCCACCCTCCAACAACACTAAAAACAAAACTATAAGTAAAGGAAATCCAAATTTGTGGATCACTAAATGATTAACCTAACATTTTGGTTTATCATAACTTAAAGTTTGGATAATAAATGATAAATTCAAGCCATTTAATTGTGATCAATGCCACCAAAATCAAAGAAATTTTTTTAATTGAAACAACATATTTTCCATAAAATATGTCATTTCATCATAATTTGTTTGTGTTAGTGTAAGACATTAGGGTAATGGGACCTATCATTCCTATATATTCCTCTATTATCACACACCAATTCCCCACCTTATAGTCAAACACTTTTTTTTTATTTACTTGTAATTCTTGATGATAAAATGTCTCATATGGAATGTGACAATAAATGGTTTTTCAATTGGCATATTTTTGTTGATATTTGGAGTTTTGTGAATTTTTTTAATTTGTTAAATGCAACATTGTGTTTAACAAATTTCCTTAAATATAAATCTTTCCCTTCAAAAAAAAAGGTAAAAAAAAAAGTAAGAAAAAAACATTTCGAAACAAAATCACCCACCTTCTTGGGAAGTGGGTGGTTTGGTTTCAAAACATGCCCTCATTTTTTTAATTAATTATTATAATCAATAACATAGTGTCCAAATGTATTAGAAATTTTCAACAAGTCTTTATATATCTAAACAACTTGCATGGTGACAAGTGCAACAAGAAGGGCATGCTTTGGGATAGAAAAACAACACAATATGCTTGGGGATGACCCTCATTGAGCTAGACGCATGCTGTTTCGTTCATGGGAAAATTTGTAGGTTCAAAGCATTATGTGGATTTGACCAATTGACCATTTAAAATTGGAATCAAACTAAGGTGGGGACAAGGATGTGTGCACCATTGATTCCAAGAAAGGGATGGCTTCTTTCATCCTTGAAACTACATGATTCAATTGTTCAAAAGGCTGAAAATGTCTATCTTTAAAGTTATTTATCTTTGATAATTGGCCATTCTTGGGAAAACAATCCTTCCTTCCTTCTTTCCATTTTTCCTTGATCAAGGATATTACAGTTGTTTAGTGTTTAAAATTTGACCCATTCCAACTCTTGACAAGTTTGAATTATCATTCTTGTTTTGCATCTTTTAAAGGTAATCAAAGAGGATTATGTTGTAAAAAGAAAGAACTAAATAACTTTAGAAGCAAAAGGAAATTTTATTAAATTTTTTTGTGCAAATGTTGTTTTGATTTTTGTTCTTTAAAAAGAAAATCTTAAAAAAAAAAAACATACTAAAGTTGTAAATAAGATATTTAGAAACAATCAAAATAATAACAAAACTAGTTGATATTGAATTATGCTTTTATGTGCAAACTACATTCAAAAATAGTAAAATAATGTAAATATTATATATAATCTCTGATTCACACTAACTTATTATACCCTAAATTATTTAAATTATTATACCTTGGGTTATTTTCGGCTACTATACCCTTGGTTATTTTAAGCTATTGTATCTTACATCATTTTTGGTTATTATAAGTTATTCTACCTTGGTTTGCTTTTAATTAATAAAATGGTTCCACCTTAATTTTTCATTCCCACTAATTTTTTTACATAAGGTGGAATATTTTTAAATAATTAAAAATAACTTAAGGTAAAAATTTTAAATAATAATATAAGGCGGAATAATCTATAATAGTAAAAAATAGCCTAAAATATAATAACTTAAAAAAACTTAAGGTGGAATAACCTATAATATTTTTAGATAACTTAAGTAGAATAATTTAAAATAAACTAAGGTGGAATAACATAAAATAATTAATAATAACAATTAATAACTTAAAGTACATTGGTATATAAAAATTGAAGGTGGAATAATCAAGAATAGTTGAAGATGGTGTAGGGTAAATTACATTACAATAACCTATAATAGCTTATAATAGCCTAGGGTATAATAACCTAAAATATTTAAAACAACATCATCAAAAGAAACATATTTACTATTGTTCATTATTTTAATTAATAATGAATTATGCTAATTAATGATGAAACATGATAATTACATAATGACTTTATAATGACATAATTTTAAGAAAGGTACAAGGATTAAAGTAAGGTGAATGTATTTCATTTTTAAGGTTTGGTAATGATTTAGGATAATAAATTACACTCCACTTTTAGATTAACATTTATGTATGTTACATCTCCAAAAGGGAAGAATGCTTTAATATCTAAAAAATTATTGCATGGGTGCATTCAAAGCTTTTTATTTAGATTTGGGTACATCAAAACTTGAAAGTATTAAACCAAAGATTTAAAATCCAAAAAATTATTAATGGGAATTTATAAATACCAAGAGTTCATTTTGGCAAGTTGTGAAAAAATCATCATTGTTGACAACCAAGTTGGTATTTGTGCATGTCTATCTAATCAAAGATTAAAAAACGATCCCCATTTTGCTTAACATATACAAGGTAATAGATGGAACAACTTTTAACAATCCAACATCCATGATTATTGAATATAGAAGCTTAATGAGACAAATGTGACTAACAAACACCTATTTGTTTCAAAACAAATCAAATTATTGTTTTTTGAGGTTCCAAAAATACCATCACCATTTCGTTTGTGTAAAAATGTTTCATTGGTGAGGGGTGTGCACCGCATAGCACATTGCACAAACTTGCTTGTTCCATTTGTGAATTTGGTCTCGATTTCATGTGCAAGATTAAAAATTTGTTTTCATGTACGTGTAATTATTCCATCCATCTAGCCTTAAATGTCATTTTGAAGCAAATAAGTTACAAGATTTTCAAGAACTTTAAGACATGTTGGATTTTAATGTTATCACCCTCAAGATCATCTTGAATGAATAGTAAGTTGTGATTTTGGAAATGGCTAAAGAAACTACAACCATTGACATTGCCAAAACTACTTATAAATTTTTAATATATGTGATGTGAAGACATTGTAGGATATTTATTGTGTCCTACTTTTATTAGAGTTGGTGCAAGGATTGTCTAACTTTGCACAAAAGATGTCATCTACTTTCATTTGCAACTTTTTTTATGTTATCTAACTTTGTGAAGTAGATCTATGTATGATGTAAGGTGAAATTGAAAAGAGTTATTCATTTCAATACAAGTCAAAAATTTCCTTGATTTTTCATGATGAACATCTCAATTTCAATGCATTGCACATTTGCCCTAATGAAGAGAACTTGCCACCCAAATTGAATATGTTGCCTTCTTTTTAGAAGCAAGTTGTATATGTTGTTGTATGTCATCAATTTAATCACTAAGGTTATGGGCCTTATAAGCAAGGAGGTTTGGGTTGAAGTTATGGTAAAATAATAGTGTTTTAAAGTAGTTATAAGTCTAGCAAATAGTTGAATTATAAAATTAATTTCAAGCACTAAAGTTGTTGAATGCAACTAAGATATTCCATTTGGTTTGTTTTAAAGGTTGAAATTAAATTTTAAATACACATGGCAATTATTTGAGCACATTTTGGGTGCTCCAAGGCCTTGCATGGATTTTTGTTAAGTTTGATGGGTCATTGTCAAACCTTGCATTTTTTGAAAAAAATCATTTTTCACATTGATAATCATTGCCACGTTGCCATGTTGCTTCATTGGGATTATGACCCAATTCTACATGATATGGGATAGGTTTCGATTTGATGGGGTTTTGAACCACCGTCTTTTTAAATGGTATAAGTTGGTTAGTTGTGCATGTTTATGGTGTTGGGTAGCATATCCAAGATGAATGCACTTTTTAAACTTAAAGTCATCATCAAAACAAAGCTTTAAAATTGTTTAACTACTCATTTGGACCTTGGTGTCCATATGTATGTTCCAAAAATATACTAACAAAAAACTTTCCATTATGTGTGGTTTTTGCATGATAATTTGTAATTAAAATGAACATTAAGTGCACTATGGGGGGACATTGTGCTTTAATGTCAGGTTGCCAATGAGCTATTAGTAACTAAATGCATTAAAGATTACATGTTGAAAGTGCAAGTTCATTGTTGGTTAGATGTCCATCAATAATGTATCAAGTTTCACATGAATTTTACATGGTCATAATGAAAGAAAACATACATTTTCCAATTGAAGTGTGTTCTTCCTATGGTGATTTTTGTAAAATTGTTTGACATCCAATTTAGGTCCCATTGGTCGTTAATGGGGTTGCCATTGTTTCATGCTTCAAATGAAACTTGGATTCAATTTTGCTTATGCTTTACTTGCTATCTAATTAGGCTTTTGGGTTGTAAATAAGGCTCGAGTTAGAACATGCATGATCTTCTTAGGATCAAAGTTCAAATCCCTTTCAAATTAGGGAACTTAGTATTTTCATTCAAATTGTGGTAATGTGCAAGTTTGATTAAACCATTTAAAAAATAATAATTGGCATATGTGGTTTGTTCATTCAATAATGTGATTATTTTCCCCAACCTAATAGATTTTATTAAATGTTTACGCAAAGATTGCAATGTTTGATTCCTTTATAAGGAATTTGTTTTGAAAACATAAGAATTGCTAGTAGAATTCATGTTTCTTTAGAGCTATTAAAAAGTTTGATGCCCTTGAAGTACCATAAATGTGCTTGAACTAATTTTCTTTTTGAAATCCATTTTTGGTCTAAGAGATGGTGAGATTCGAAGAAAATTCAAAGATTCAAGTAACAAGGGAAGATTCCAAGTATGGATACTTTATTCCATGATTTCATCCCTATTTGATTGCTTGAACTAGGTTATATGGACCTAAGGATTCTACACCAACATATATCCCATCGCATTATTTATGGATGGGAAATTCAAGTTCATAACAATTGATCTCAAGGTTTACATATGTTGAAAAGTTTAAACTTTAAGGAAGAAATTCATTGAAATTGTAAACTATGGCTTTACACTCAAGTCATGGTTGGAATTGTCCATGTCAAAAAAGATAGAATTCCTAAAATATGTTGTACCTTTTGAATTGTTATTTTTATGGAACCATTTTTAGTATTTGTCAAAATATGTTGTAGACAATGACATCAAGATTTATTATTCATGCCAAAGTCTTGCATTGTCATGATAAAGTTAAAACCGGTGTTGAACAATTCTCATTTTTTCTGAAAACTACAAGTTTTGGTTTTTTAATGCCTTTATGTGAGAACTGGGTCGATTTTTGATTTAAAAAAAAAGTTGATGTTCAAGAGAACCAACTTGATTTTCAATATTTTTCAATATATATTATAATATGATTCTTAAGGTACTTGGTTTTCACTCATTGAGAATAGTCAATTTTCAAAACTAGTTTCACAAATTTGATTTTCAATATTTTTATAAAAATCATCAAAAATAAGGAATTAAAAAATAAATCCTACCTTTTGGAGTTTTTGTAAATTGACCTTGCTTTGACCCTATTCAGGGCCCTTCTTTCATCCCTTAACCCTCTTTCACGTTCTAAGCTCCTTGTTGTAAAATAATGAAAATTTCTTAAATATGGGTAGAAAATGTTGAAAATAAAAATTTAATGCACATGGTTTGAAAACATTTATAATTGCAATACAACTAGCATACATGCTAATGAATGATATTGATTAGTTGAAGGTGATAAAAAAAGACAAACATGATGAAATTTAGAGTTTGAGTTCCCATTGAACTCCATTTAAATCCATTGTATTTTTTCGTTAGGTTTTAGAAATCTCATCTTCTTTATGATTTTATGATTATTTTTTCTTTACTTTATGGAAAACTTTATTTCCAATTGGACTAAAAATTGGACCTGAGTTTAGCCCATATGGGAACCCATGTCTCAAGTTTAAAAAAAATATCATTGAGACCGGTTCTTATTCTTGGGAGAACTTAGGGGTTGATTTTTAACCTAATTTTCACCAAATGTAATACATGGCGATTCTCAATTTGAGAAGTACAATGAAAACCAAGATGAAAATTGAATCCCCTTGTGAAAACTATCCAACACTAGTTAAAACATTATTGTAGGCATTTTTTGACAATTTCATAAATATATGAAATCTTGCTTTGACTAATAATAAAAGATTAATGAAGATTTGAAACATATGATTTTCTTAAACTTCAATTTCATCAATGAATCTAGTGGAACAAAAATCAAGAAATACAATGTTATGACTTTACAAAACCCACATGGGTTTGTTGGGAAGGAGATATGTAATATGGTAGTAGTTGTATAAAGGTTAGAATTGAATAGTTAATAAGAAGAACCAAATACTTGGCAACATCAAACAAGCCATGGAAACATTTGCCAAACAATGACATGGTTTTTATCTTTAATGGGTTGACATGTTGGTATAATATCTTAGGTTTTTTATTTGAAATTGGCATATTTGTTTTGGAATATCCATTTATATTTAGTTCAACATGTCAAATTTGGTGATCTATGTACATAAGTTTATGTCATGCCATTAATTATTTAATTGTTGACTAACAATTAATTTCAAAAGGACAAGGTTGTTTGAACAATGAAGGTGATTCATTTGTCTTTGAACTAGTTGAGAAAACAAATAATGAAACATTCAAGAAAAAACTACATGATTCCATTAAAAATGTACATTGGTCTAATGTTATCATTGTTTGTTTTGTTTGCCAAAGGATTTGATTTTTTTTTCTTGTGGAATATTATATATATTAAACCTCACACCACAACTTTGGTTGGTTACATGGACTTAAAGGCTTTAGTCTTTTAATGAGAATACAAGATCAATGATCTTGCAACATAACCCATTTCTTTGCAAGGTGCATGTGTCATGGAAAACCCTTCTATTTAAGTTGTTTTCATTTTTAGTTGTTGCATAGTAATAAGGTCCAATTTGTGATTCCATTTAAAAGTAATCCATGATAATGTATGTATTTTTTAGTAGACACATTGTTATTTGATTAAAATTGTGAATTTTTTTGTCATATGAAGTTAATTTATTATTGTATGACATTTTGTTTTATTATGGTCCAAGTTTTTGGACATTTGTGGGTTTATATTTTACAACGATGTTGAACTTTTCTACATAGTAATTAAATTGCAAAAACATATTGAAATTCTTAATTTGTATACAAATCCCAAATTGAAGAAAAAAAAATGACATATTTTTAAGGTGCAACTAATTCAAGACACTAAACACCCCCCCTTGAGCTTTGTCCATAACAAAGAACAGTCTTAGTTTTGGAGTAGGATGGTTTTTCATTTGTTCTACGGAGTTTTTCCCCCCTCAAAAGGTAAAACATTTTTGACAAAACATTTAATGTTGTTTTAAATGCTTTGTTAACACCCCCACCAAAATTCAAGCCAAGGACTCCAAGGAATTATTGGGAATACCCACCATTAGCTTACTTTTGAGCATTTAATACAACAATTATTTTTTTAATTTCAGTTTTATGAAGTAATAGTCAATCACATAGAATAATCATGTAGATGTTGTACTGTTGTTCACTTTTCACACTAAACAAAGTTTGACGGGGGATATTCAGTGTTTGGCCAACTAAATGAATATATGTAAATCTTTTATTTTATTTGTGTTATTGGTCAATAAAAAGTCATTCAATTTACTCCTAGGTGTTGTGTTTAATGTATTTTTCCCGACAAATTTTGTCAACAATGACAAAATTTGTTGGGAAAAATCTCATAAATGTTGTTTTTATATTGTAAAATTTTACTAATTTTACTAAAGTTTTGGAAATGTTTGCTAAATTTTTGATACCACAAAGGAAAAACAAGAAAACCTTATTTAGTGTGTTGGTAGTTTTTGGGCCAACAAAGGTGCATTTATAACTATATAACAATGATGAAGTCTAACTATTTGTTTAAAAAGGATTGTTAATGTTTTTGACAATAAAATTATTCATAAAGTAGGTCATAATGGGGACCAAAACCTTAGTTTAATCAACAGTGGTGATGAAACTAGGTATCCTTGTTTTACAAATGAAAATAAAGGTGACTTGAACTAAAATTTCCACCAAAATTGGTGGTTTAGGGAGTTTGGTCCTTTGTTGTTATTGTGTCATTGATTTTTGTCCTTTACTTGTGAGCTCACATTATGTTTTAATGTTGAATATTTCGTTTGCATGAACATAAATAATAGTATGGTTAGATGGAGTTGGAACTTTTTTGCTATCTTTTGTTTCTTAAAGGAATGAACTTTTTGTTTACTGAAATTTTGATGTTATTAAAGGATTTAATATTAAAAGTTTGATCACATGTTAGATTGCTACTCTTTTAAAAAATGATGACAAGAACTTCTATGCATTGCATAAGAAGAAATTGAGTGGGAGATTAGTTGGGAGTCAAGAAGAAATGAAGAAAAAACAAAAAAAAAGGTGTCAAGTGGGGGATCAACTAGAAGTTGAAAAAAAATGAAAAAAGATGAAAACATGGTGTTTGTGAATATGTGGAGGTTTAATGTGCTACTAGAAGTGGTATCATCATATTGTAACCTCCTTGTAGTAGCAAAGGGGCTTATGGTTGTTGTGAGTGGTTGTGGAATTTGGAGTTGTTATTTCATTATACTATGTGAAGACTATTGGAACTTGTGCTAAATTTGTGAGTTGGAAGGACAATTTCAAAGCATGGAAGTTTTTCTAAACAAGCCTTGAGGATAATTGAAAACAAAAAAATAAGGTAAAAAAATTTGCAAACCAAGTGTGGAATGGATGTTGCATTGGTTAAACTTGCTTTTGAGGCTTCCAACGAAACACAACATAGAAAAATTGTTCTTCTAAAGGGAGTTTGTAAAAATTTCGAGAGCACAGACATAGCTAGATAGGTTGCAAAGAAGATTAAGTTGGGGGTAGAACAATTATGGTGCCCAAGATAGTTGGTTGTTGCCTTAATCTACAATTGCAAAGGGATGAGAATGGGAGTAGCACATAAATTAAAAAGAAAATGAAATCAAATGAATTTTTTTGAAAAGATGAAAATTAAAATAATAACTTTTGAAAGTTGTAAGGCCCAACAAGCTTAGCTAGGCCTTCTGGATTTCAAAAGATACAATGAAAAATTCAAGCAAATGAAAATATCTGGTTTTGGGATTTTATCCCCAATGTGGTTTACTTTTTAAATAATAGAAAATTGAAGATGAAACAATAATGAAAGGTTGAGGGATGATTCCAAGGCCCATTTTAGATTAGGAATCGAAGCCAAAAAACCCGAGGGTCAATAATTGGGAATTTGAACACTTCTTGGTTTGTTGCATGGCCTTGATTTTTTAAGAAAATATTATTTGTTTGGGAATTAATGAGTTCATGTGTAAAGCCATTAAGGGCCAAAAACAAAAAAGGGTTAAAGCTTCAACCCCTAGTCATATGCTTTCATTCATTCTTTTTTGGATCATTTTTTTTTGCATCTTTGCTTTTTTTTCAAACTAAACCTAAAAGTTAGATTGCCATGAATGAACATAGACACAATTATTTTGTAATTCTTGTGTTTTTATGACTTTTTTTATAATAAAAAAATAAAAAATTCCTTCCGTCATTCACAAACAAACACATAAGCTCAACAAAAGAAGCACATAAGCTGATCAAGAGGAGAGGAAAATGAAGAGAGATGAAATGAAACAAAAAAACAAAAAATATAGGGTTTGAATTTACTTTGATCATATAGTGTGGATTTCATCAAAACAATCTTATATATAAAAGCAACAGTGTGTCCGTCCGTCCGTCCGTC
>Ga0116229_10014765_pt1 | contig 10794 bp, 10 predicted proteins | sample S1TSphgellanicum_3_FD_87313 | JGI IMG/M metagenome (GOLD analysis project Ga0116229, IMG submission 87313) | Host-associated microbial communities from peat moss isolated from Minnesota, USA - S1T2_Fc - Sphagnum magellanicum MG | ecosystem: Host-associated > Plants > Peat moss > Unclassified...
GCACGTTCCCCTCGATCAATATCAACCGGTCGGGCACGCGCAAAGAGGAACTCATCACCGATCCGGCCGAGCTTTCCAAGATGTGGATACTGCGCAAGCTCCTGCATCCGATGGATGAGCTGGCGGCGATCGAGTTCCTGCTCGACAAGATGAAGGACACCAAGACCAATTCGGATTTCTTCGACGCGATGAAGCGGTAGCGCGCGAAGAGACGCGGCGCAGCGAGCGAGTATTTCGTGGGACAGGCCACTAGGTTCGGAGCCTTTTGAATGCAGTGGTGGGCGTGGATCGCGGTCGGCGCCATTCTCTTCGGTTCGGAGTTGGCGTTCGTCGATGCGCAGTTTTATCTGGTGTTCGTCGGCGCCTCTGCCGCGATCGTCGGACTATTGGACTTGAGCGGGTTCGCCCTCGCGCAGTGGCTGCAGTGGGTGGTGTTCGGGGTCCTTTCGATGGTGTCGATGGTGACCTTCCGACGGCGGATCTACGAGCGGCTGCGGCGCAATTTGCCGGTGATGAAGCTGGGGGTCGCCGGTGAAACCGTGGTAGTGCCGGCGGCGTTGGCCCCCGGCGACACGTGCCGGCTCGAGTTCCGCGGCACGTCGTGGAGTGCGATCAACGCCGGTGCATCGGTCATCGGGGAAGGCGCGAGGGCCCGTATCGAGCGCGTCGACGGGCTCACGCTGATCGTTCATGGCGACGGCTGAGCCGGGGAATCGGCAAACTTAGGAGAGACTCTTGGATAGTCCTGTAGCCTATGTCGCCATCGTGCTCGCGGTTCTCGCCGTCGTACTGGTGGCGAAAACCGCGACCGTCGTGCCGCAGCAGAGCGCGTTCGTGGTCGAGTACCTGGGAAAGTACAGCCGCACTCTGCAGGCCGGCTTTCATATACTGATTCCGTTCTTCGAGAAGATCGCCTACCGGCATAGCCTGAAGGAACTCGCGCTCGATATCGCCGAGCAGATCTGCATCACGCGCGACAACGTTCAGGTGGGCGTCGATGCCGTGCTCTACATGCAGGTGCTCGATCCGCATCTCGCCTCGTACGGCATCACGAATTACGGCTTCGCCATCGCGCAACTCGCGCAAACCACCCTGCGCAGCGAAATCGGCAAGATCGAATTGGATCGCACCTTCGAGGCCCGCGGCCAGATCAATACCAATGTGGTGAGCGAGTTGGACAAGGCCTCCGCCGCCTGGGGCGTCAAGGTGCTGCGCTACGAGATCAAGAACATCACGCCGCCGAAGGACGTCTTGTCCGCGATGGAGAAGCAGATGCGCGCGGAGCGCGAGAAGCGCGCCGTGGTGCTGACGTCGGAGGGCGAGCGGGATGCCAAGATCAACTCGGCCGAGGGCGACAAGCAGCGCGTGATCAAGCAATCGGAGGCCAACAAGCAGCAGCAGATCAACGAAGCCGAGGGCCAGGCGCAGGCGATCCTTGCGGTCGCGACGGCGACGGCGGAAGGGTTGCGCCAGGTGGGCATCGCGCTCTCGGACCGCGGCGGCATCGAGGCCATGCAGCTGCGCATCGGCGAGGAATACGTGAAGCAATTCGGCAAGCTGGCGCAGACCGGCACGACCCTGGTGGTGCCGGCGAACCTCACCGATCTCGCGTCCATCGTCACCATGGCCACCAGCATCGCGCGCAAGCCTCCCGCGACTCCGACGGCGTGATTCATGGCGGAGACCCGCGTGGCCGTCAAGATCGGCTTCACCGAATTCGTCGCGCTCGCGGCGGCGATGATGTCCACCCAGGCGATCGCGATCGACGCCATGCTGCCGGCGTTCCCGATCATCGTGGGCGCGCTGCACGTCGCGAATCCGAACCACAGCCAGTGGATCATCACGGCGTATATGAGCGGCTTGGGGATGGGGCAGCTCTTCTGGGGCCTATTGTCCGATCGGTTCGGCCGGCGCCCGATGTTGTTGAGCGGTCTCGCGCTGTACGTGGTGGCGGCGCTGCTCTGCGGTCTCACCGACAGTTTCGAGGCGCTGCTCGCTTGGCGTTTCGTGCACGGCCTCGCGGCCGCGAGCGTCACGGTGACGCGTTCCGTCATCCGCGACCTGTATTCCGGCCGGCATATGGCGCGGGTGATGTCGCTGACCTTCGTCGTCTTCCTACTCGTGCCCGTCATTGCGCCGAGCATCGGGCAGTTGGTGCTGCTGGCCGCGCCGTGGCGCTATATCTTCATCTTGGCGGGCGCCTTCGCGGCGCTGGTGTGGCTGTGGGCATTGCTCCGACTGCCGGAGACTCAGCATCCGGAATACCGCATGACACTCACCGCGTCGCACATAGTCAATGCGGTCCGAATGGTGCTCGGCAACCGGATATCGGTGTGCTACACGCTGTCCTTGACGGTGATGTTCGGTTCGTTGATGGCCTACGTCGCGATGGTGCCGCAGATCTTCGCCGAGGTGTTTCATAGCCCGAAGCTCATGCCGACGATGTTCGCCCTGTGCGCGATGTTCATGGGCGCGGCGTCGTTCTTGAATTCGCGCATCGTGGAGCGGCTCGGCATGCGCCGAATTTCGCAGACCGCGCTCTTGGCGTTCATCGCCATCTCGGTGATTCACTTGGCCGTCGCGGCGTTGGGCCTCGAGCAGGTGTGGACATTCGTGCTGCTGCAAGGGGCGACGATGGGGTGCTTCGCTCTGTCGGTGTCCAATTTTGGCGCCATGGCCATGGAGCCCCTCGGCGCGGTCGCCGGAGTCGGCGCGTCGCTGCAGGGGTTCATGTCCACTTTCGGCGGCGCCATCGTCGGCGCCTTGATCGGCCGGGAATTCAACGGCACGACGGTGCCGCTCGCGGGCGGCGCGCTGGTGTGCGGGACGGCGAGCCTCTTATTTGTCTTGTTTGCGGAGAAGGGGCGGTTGTTCCAAGGGCAGCATTCGAGCGGCGAGAAGCCGGCGGCGGGTGTTCCGGTGGAGGGTGCCGGCTCGCATTAGGGTGCAGGTGCAATCGCGCGGTGGCCGATGTCCCTGCGGTACTGCACCAGGTTCCAATGAATCGCGTGCACGAGATCGTAGGCTTGGTGTTGCGCGGCGGCGATCGTGTCGCCCATGCCGACCGCGCAGAGGACGCGGCCGCCGGAGGTCACTACGCTCGACGTTTCCAGGGTCATCGCAGCCGGGATGACCGCACTCGCGATGGTCGCACTCGTGCTGGCCGCACTGGTGGCGGCGGTCGTATTCGCTGCGTCGGCGGCCGGGTCCGTTCGGGTGCCGGCATGAAATACTTTTCCCGGTAAACGCGCCGCCGCCTCGAGTCCCGATATCGCGTCGCCCTTGCGGTAAGCATCGGGGTAGCCGCCGGCCGCCATCACCACACCCAACGCGGCGCGCGAGTCCCAGCGCGCCTCGATGCGATCCAATGCGCCGGCGCCGGCGAGCGCCGCCTCGCATAGATCGACGAGATCGCTTTGCAGGCGCATCAGAATGGGCTGGGTCTCGGGGTCCCCCAAGCGGCAGTTGAACTCGAGCACATTCGGGGTGCCGTCGGCGGCGATCATCAAACCGGCGTAGAGAAATCCCGTGTAGGGCATGCCATCGGCGCGCAGTCCGCGCACGGTGGGTTCGATCACCTCGCTCATGATGCGCGCACGCAATGCGGGCGTGACGAGAGGCGCGGGTGAATAGGCGCCCATCCCGCCGGTGTTCGGCCCCCGATCGCCGTCGTCGCGCCGCTTGTGGTCCTGGGAAGTGGCGAGCGGCAGTACGCTCTGATCGCTGACGATCACGATGAAGCTGACTTCCTCGCCGCTCAGGAATTCTTCGATCACCACCGTCTGACCGGCGGCGCCGAAGCTGCCACCGAGCATGCCGGTCGCCGTGGCGATCGCCGCTGCGTGCGTGTCGCAGATGACCACGCCCTTGCCGGCGGCGAGCCCGTCGGCCTTGACGACGATGGGCAGTCGTTGCGCCCGAACGTACTCGGGGTCGAAGGTCGCGGCCGTGAATGCGGCGTACGCCGCGGTCGGTATGCGGTGGCGCCGCAGGAAATCCTTCGTGAACGCCTTCGAGCCCTCCAGGCGCGCGGCGGCGCGCGTGGGTCCGAAGCAGGCGCGGCCCGCCGCCGTGAATCGATCGACGATTCCGGCGACAAGCGGTCCTTCCGGGCCGACGAGCGTGAGGCCGATTTCCTCGCGCGTCGCGAATTCGAGCAGCGCTTCGAGGTCGTCGGCCGCGATGTCGACATTCCGCACCTTGGGTTCGAGCGCCGTGCCGGCGTTGCCCGGGGCGACGAACACTCGTGCGACGCGCGGTGATTGGGCGCATTTCCATGCCAAGGCATGTTCGCGGCCGCCGCCACCGACGATCAGGATCTTCATGGTCCCGTCGTGCTCCCTCAATGGCGAAAGTGACGCATGCCGGTGAACACCATTGCGATGCCGCGCTCGTCCGCCGCCGCAATGACTTCCGCATCGCGCTTCGACCCGCCCGGCTGAATGATGGACGTCGCGCCGAGATCGGCTAGAGCGTCCAGGCCGTCGCGGAAGGGAAAGAAGGCATCGGAGGCGATCGACGAGGATTGCACGTCGAGGCCCTCGTCCCGCGCCTTCATGGCGGCGATCTTGCTGCTCACCACCCGGCTCATCTGCCCGGCGCCCACGCCCAACGTCGCCAGGTCCTTCACGCAGACGATGGCGTTCGACTTGACGAACTTCGCCACTCGCCAGGCGAACAGCAGATCGTCGAGTTCGGCGGGCGTCGGCACTCGCCGGGTTACCGTGCGAAGTTCATCGGCCCGGATGACGCCCACATCGCGGGTTTGCACGAGCAGTCCACCGGCGACGCTCTTGTACTCGAGCAGCTGGGTGAGGGGCCTAGAGAGGTCGCCGACGATGAGAACGCGCACGTTTTCCTTGGGCAGCAGCACGGCCTTCGCGGCCGCCGAGACGGCGGGCGCGAGGATCACCTCGACGAATTGCCGCTCGAGGATGGCGCGTGCGGTCGCCGCATCGAGTTCGCGGTTCACGGCGATGATGCCGCCGAACGCGGAGGTGGGATCGGTGCGGTAGGCGCGCGCATACGCGTCGGCGATCGTACCCGCCATCGCCGCCCCACAGGGATTCGCGTGCTTGACGATGACGCAGGCCGGGAAGTCGAACTGGCGTACGCATTCGAGCGCGGCATCGCTGTCGGCGATGTTGTTGTACGACAATTCCTTGCCCTGGATCTGTTCGGCTCGGGTCACCGACGCACCCGCGGCGCGCGGATCTGAATAGAACGCGGCCTGCTGATGCGGATTTTCGCCGTAACGCAAATCGAAGTGCTTGCGAAACGAGAGGTTCAGGTCGTCCGGGAACGTCGTCGTTGCAGCGCCGATGGCGCCGGTAAAATAGGCGGACACCATGGCGTCGTATTGCGCCGTGTGGGCGAACGCTTTGGCGCTCAACTTACGGCGCAGACCTAAGGTAGTGCCGCCGTGATTGGCGGCCAGTTCATCGAGCAGGGCGCGGTAATCGGCCGGGTCAACGACGACGGTGACCGAGGCGTGATTCTTTGCCGCCGCGCGCACCATCGCCGGACCACCGATATCGATGTTCTCCACCGCATCCTCGTAGCTGCAGTCGGGCCGCGCCACGGTCGCGGCAAACGGGTAGAGGTTGACCGCCAGGAGATCGATCGGCTCGATGCCGTGCGCATCCATAACCCCGTCATCGACGCCGCGTCGACCCAACAGGCCGCCGTGAATCTTGGGATGCAGCGTCTTGACGCGGCCGCCCATGATCTCCGGAAAGCCGGTGTGCTCGGCAACTTCCTTGACGGCGATTCCGTGCTGCAGCAGCAACTTGGCGGTACCGCCGGTCGACAAGAGATCGACGCCGCGTTCTTTCAGTGCGCGGGCGAACTCGACGATGCCGGCCTTATCGGAAACGCTGAGCAACGCGCGGCGGACGGGCGTGAGCAAGGCGAGGTCTACTCGTTGATGCCGAACTCTTTGAGTTTCTTGCGCAATGTGCCGCGATTGATCCCGAGTATCGTCGCGGCGCGGCTCTGGTTGCCCTGTACGTGGCCCATGACCACCTTGAACAGCGGTTCCTCCACCTCACGCATGACGAGGTCGTACAGATGCGCGGGCTTGTGGCCGTTGAGCGTCTCGAAATAGCACTGCAGCGCTTCTTCGGCCTGTGAACGCAGGGGCACGCCTTTGCCGTTGACCTTCAGATCCCGGCCGTTGAAAGCCGGCGCCGTTTCCCTGCGCGATCGTGATTTCTTTTTAGCGGCCATTGTCCGTTCCAAATTCCCTGTCGATCATTGTTCTTATCCAAACTCTGACCAAACTTGCGACTGTCCGATGCGCCGCTTTCATGCGGCGCAATAAACGCTCGTGTCAAAGAATTCCATCAGCGTCGAGAGTTGCTCCACCGGTGTTTCGATTCTCACGAGACGATCACGCAACGACTCTTGTCCGGGATGCCGTCGCAAATACCAACTGAGATGTTTGCGCGCCATCCGAACACCCGTCTCATCACCGTAGAACGCGTACAGGTCTTCGAGATGGGCGCGCATGATAGCACGTACCTTTTCCAGTGCTAGCACCGCGCGCGATTCGCCGGTACTCAGATAAAAATTGACATCGTCGAAGATCCATGGCCGCCCCTGCGCGGCTCTGCCGATCATCACGCCGTCGCAACCGGTTTCGTGCAGCACTCGTCGTGCGCGCTCCGGAGAGTCGATATCGCCGTTGGCAAACACCGGAATCTTGACCGCGATTTTCACCGCCGTCACCGTGTCGTGTTCGGCAACGCCCTGATACATTTCGGTGCGCGTCCGTCCGTGCATCGCAAGTGCTTGAATCCCGCAGTCTTCCGCAATGCGCGCGATGCGAACACCGTTCTTGTGGTCGCGGTCCCAACCGGTGCGGGTCTTCAAGGTCACCGGCACCGTCACGGCGGCAACGACGCTGTTCAATATGCGTGCGACCAATGCCTCATCTTGTAGCAGCGCCGATCCGGCCAGTCGATTGCAGACTTTTTTCGCGGGGCATCCCATGTTGATGTCGATGATTTGTGCGCCGGCATCGACGTTGCGCCGCGCCGCGTCCGCCATCATCGCCGGATCGAACCCCGCGATCTGCACTACGCGGGGGCTCGGCTCACCGGTGTGGTCCATGCGCCGTCGCGATTTCGGAGTGTCCCACAAGCGCGCGTCGGCGCTCAGCATCTCAGAGGCCGCGAGTCCGGCGCCGAAACGGCGGCACAGCATGCGGAAGGGACGGTCGGTGACGCCCGCCATCGGTGCAAGCAACACGTTGGACGGCAACTCATAGGGTCCGATTTTCACGCTGCGAGAGAGGGGCATGATCATTTATTCATTTGCGCCGCAGCATCGCCGGCGCAGGAAATCCTTTGGTCGGGCTGGCGCAAGCACACGTCGATTTCAAATCCCTCCGCATCCTTGCCCGGATCCAAGATCTCCAGCGTCGCATCCACGCGCACGCCGGCGCCGAGCAACCCCGCCACCGGTTTGCCCAGATATTCGGCCGGTTCGAAGTCGCGCGAGCCGATGCGGTTGCCGAATCGGTTTGCGAGCGTCACGCGCAGCAGCGGATAGGGTGCCGGCTCCGGGGCCGCATTCAGGATGCTGGCACGCACGCGCAATGTGCCGTTCGCGCCGGGGTCGCCGGTCACTCCCCATTGGCGCAGCTGATACAGGGACAGGTTCGCAGCGGGAGCTCCGCTACCGAGCGCGGCATACAGCGCACGCAAGGAGTCGCCGAAGGGGCCATGGGCCATGATCCATTCGCGATTGAAATGCACCAGCTGGACGAGCAGAAGCAACCCCGTCACGATGGCCCCGCACAACCACAGCATGAACGGGCGGCGATCCGCCCTGCGTCGTTCGTTGATCCGCCGCTCTGCGTCGCGACGCTCGGCATTGCGGCGCGCTGCGCTGCGGCGCTCGGCCCCGGGCGCGTCGGCTTCGAGTGCGCTGCGCTCGCTTCGTGCCGCCTGATCGATGCCGGCCAACATTTCACGCCGCACGGCTTCGGGTACTTCGAAACCGCGCGCGTGCATGCTTTCGTCCGCGAGTACGCTCTCGGGGTGCGGCGGCGGATCGTCGGCGTTCTCGTCTTCGTTCAAGTCCAGAATTTCGAGGCGCGCGATTTCCACACCGGGAGGACCCGATTCGTGAGGAGTAAGCTCATCTAGCTCCTGCTCGTCGGGAGAAGGTTTATCGTGTGGCACGGCCGCGTCGGCCTGCCGGATGACGACCGATTCCAGAATGCTGTCGGCGCGCGCCTCGAGTTCGAGCGGCGATTCGCCGCCGGCGAATCCGCTCGCATCCTCCGCCAATCGCTGCAGGGCGTTGAATACCTCGCCGCACCGTCCGCAGCGCACCTGGCCGCCGGCGGCGCGCAGCGCTTCCGCCGACAGCTTGAACACGGTCTCGCATTTTGAACACTGGGTGTACACGGTTTACGCGTCTCGGCGAGCGAAGATGCAGCACCAGTCATCGCGCTCGATCACTTGTACCTTATCAAAACCCGAGGTGTAGGCGGCTTTTACGGCGTAAGCCTGGGATGTGAGCAGGCCCGAGAGCAGCAAATACCCTAAAGGTTCGCAGGCGCGGGTCAGTCGCGGCGCCAAGTCGATCAAGGGACCCGCAAGAATATTCGCCAACACACAATGGGCGGGTGCGAGGTCCGCCTCGATGCCTTGCACGTCGAGCTTCGCGGACACGCCATTGCGCGCGGCATTTTCGCGGGTCGCGAGCAGCGCTTGGGGATCGATATCGACGGCGGTCACTCGCGCCGCGCCGAGCTGCAACGCGGCAAGTCCGAGGATGCCGGACCCGCATCCATAGTCGATCACCGTGCGGCCGGCGACGGGCAGCGAATCCAAGATCTGCAGGCAAAGGGCCGTGGTCGGGTGGGTGCCGGTGCCGAACGCGAGGCCGGGATCCAAACGCACGATGATGGCGTTCGGATCGTCGGGCGGTTCGGCCGCGGTGGGGCACACCCAAAGCCGCCGGCCGAAGCGCATGGTTTTCCAACCGTTGAGCCAGACGCGCTCCCAGTCGCGTTCCACCACGGGTGTCACCCGCGCGGTCTGCGTGATGTGGGGACCCAATAGCGCGGCGAGCCGGGCGAGATGGTGCGCGGCCTCGAGCGGCAGGTCGCGGGATTCGGCACGCGCCGCGGCCCTCGACGCGGCGTCATCGGCTGGCATCGAAGAGTGCTGGAACAGGGCGCGCACCAGCGTGTCGCTCCACAACCGGACTTCGCCGGGCAGCGGTTCGAGGACCGGCTCATCGCCGCGATCGACCAGAGTGATCGAAGCCGCTCCGATTTCGGTCAGCGCCGCCTCGACCGACTCCAGGTTCAAGGCACCGAGCGGGAATTCGATTTCATAACAGGTCATGAGCGTGCATACGACCTCACTTGAGTCCGAGGCGTCGCTCGAGGTAGTGGATATCGGTGCCGCCCTGCCGGAACGCAGAATGGTTGAATATCTCCTGGTGCAGAGGAATATTGGTCTTGATGCCTTCGACCACCATCTCGGCGAGCGCGTTGCGCATGCGGGCGATGGCGGTATCGCGGGTATCGCCGTATGCGATCACCTTGCCGATCATGGAATCATAGAACGGCGGCACGTTGTAACCGGTGTACACATGGCTGTCGACGCGGATGCCGGGGCCGCCGGGGGAGTGCCAGAGCCGGATGGGCCCCGGCGAAGGCGTGAAATTCTTCGGGTCCTCGGCGTTGATGCGGCATTCGATGGCGTGGCCGCGGATCTCGATGTCCTTCTGCTCATACGGCAGAGGTTCGCCGGCGGCTATCAGGAGCTGGGCCTTGACGATGTCGATGCCGGTGACCAACTCGGTGACGGGGTGCTCGACCTGGACCCGGGTGTTCATTTCGATGAAGTAGAACTCGTTGTCCTGGTAGAGAAACTCCAGAGTGCCGGCGTTTCGATAGCCGACCTCGCGGCACGCCCGTGCGCAGCGTTCGCCCATGGTCTTGCGCTGCTTAGGGCTAAGGCCAGGCGCGGGCGCCTCTTCGATCACTTTCTGGTGGCGGCGCTGCATGGAGCAGTCGCGCTCGCCCAAATGCACGACGTTGCCGTAGTTGTCGGCGAGCACCTGAAACTCGATGTGCCGCGGCTTCTCGAGAAATTTCTCCATGTACACCTGGGCATTGCCGAAGGCCGCCAGCGCCTCGGTCTGCGTCACGCTGATGGCATTCAGCAGTGAGGCATCGGTGTGCACCACCCGCATGCCGCGCCCGCCGCCGCCGCCCGAGGCCTTGATGATGACCGGGTAGCCGATATCCTTGGCGATGCGGAAATTTTCATCGACATCCGCGCCGAGCGGTCCATCGGAGCCGGGCACGCAGGGCACGCCCGACGCTTTCATGACCTTGATGGCGGAGACCTTGTCCCCCATCAGGCGGATGGTCTCCGCCCTCGGGCCGACGAAGATGAAACCGCTCTTCTCGACGCGCTCGGCGAAGTCCGCATTCTCGGACAAGAACCCATAGCCCGGGTGAATGGCGACCGAATCGGTCACCTCGGCGGCGCTGATGATGGCCGGCATGTTCAGATAGGAGAGCGAGGATTGCGGCGGTCCGATGCACACGGTCTCGTCCGCCAGCAGCACGTGCTTGGTGTTGAAGTCCGCGGTGGAATGCACGGCGACGGTCTTGATGCCGAGTTCGCGGCAGGCGCGCAAAATGCGAAGCGCAATCTCGCCGCGATTAGCGATGACGACTTTTTCGATCATCGCGGCTATTCGACGATGAACAGCGGTTGACCAAACTCCACCGGCTCGCCGTTCTTGGCGAGTATCGCC
>Ga0116229_10014766_pt1 | contig 10792 bp, 5 predicted proteins | sample S1TSphgellanicum_3_FD_87313 | JGI IMG/M metagenome (GOLD analysis project Ga0116229, IMG submission 87313) | Host-associated microbial communities from peat moss isolated from Minnesota, USA - S1T2_Fc - Sphagnum magellanicum MG | ecosystem: Host-associated > Plants > Peat moss > Unclassified...
AACTTGCAAAACAGAATAATGATCATCTTATTTTCTTTGAGAGGATTATCTCTCGATTATAGTGGATCTTACTGACCACACGCAAGAATCAAGGGAATTCATTTTGCACAAATACTAAGGAGACTAGATTTCATGCAATTTCAAGAGATTTGATTTTGCACCAATGCCACTCCAACCGAGAAAGATCAGGAATGTTGTTTGCATGCGCAAAGACTAAAGACCTATGCTGATTTTTCTAGTGTGATCAGAGAGCACCTTACAGAGTGTTTTTTTTCTTTTGCTGTTCCTGGTCATTTTAAAAAACAGAATGTTTCCTATGGTGGGTGTTCTGGTTTTTGAAATGTCCTTCAATTTACTTTCATTTTTTCCTGTCACAATTGCTGGGTATGAGTATCATGTATCATAAGAAAATAAATAAATAAATAAATTGGTGCAGGTCTTATTGCTTTGTAAAGGCCTTGGCCATGGGTTTTACCGAAACTGGGCCTGCACTCAGCTCCACCTCACACAGGTCCTTATTCTGGTAAAGTCCACGGCTGAGGGTCCTTTAGCCTACACATTCAGCTGAACAAATTCTACCAGGCAGCCGTAAGGAAGGCACAATTCAGAAAATTCCAGAATCAATGTACATTTAAAATCAGGCAATCACAATTTTAGGGCATAACCTTGTGCTTTCAAAATTAGAATATAGAAATGTGCGAGATTCCTGGTCTCAGAGTTTAGCAGTGAAATCGCAATGCACCTCAACACCTCGTCAAAACTGCTCGACAATACACACGGCTGTTGCTATCCAGTCACACGAAAATAGGCCCAGAGATTTCACCTCTGTTGCGATCCAGTCACGTGAAAACAGAAACCGCACTAGCCTAAATCAAGCAATGTTCGCAAATCTCGCCGGCATCAGCAATCCCGCATGGCAACAGTTCCATCTGCCAGGTGAAATTATATTCAATGCAAGTCAGCAAGTGCGCGATTTGGGTCACAGACACAATTGCTGTCGAGTATGGAAAAAGAGCAGCCAATGTAAGAGGGCGTGATGGGAGTCTAGAAGCGCTCTGGATAAAGATTTCCAGCTTAGTGATAACACTAACCCCAAAACTGCTCATTTATTGCCCCCCCTTTTTTTTTGTTCCCCCCCTTTTTTTCGAAAATAGGAATCTTGTGAAAACAATTCCCTTTCTTCTTATTTAGAAAAAAGAAGCAACAATGCGAAATTTCGCACCCAAAAAAAACACTGGTCCATATTTTTTTTTGGGTTAATTCATTAATCAACATATATACTCTAAACAATCTAAAATTTAACAAACAAAATGATAAATTTTTAACTTAAATTTTAAGCTAACTGCTTAAACCCAAATTATACCAAGACATATAATTATGTTATTTACTATTTTTTTACAATGTAAAAAGATAATTAAAATAAAATTTTAATTAATGTGTTTCATCTCTTTCTTCTTTGTATGTTCTTTAAAATTTTTAATTTAAATTTAAAAACAGTAAACAAAAAAGACTTGCATGCAATGTCCTCGATCGACGTAACCCTAACTCCATATGGCTTTAAAAAAAAAAAAAAAAACAAAGGAATAAGTGTAACAAAAGAAAACACAATGCAAAACCAAGAAAGATCATGATCAGTGTTTTTCTTTTCTTTTGACCAACTTTTTTTTCTCAAATTATGATGATTCAAATATTGAAAAAAATTGATTGAATGCTTCTAAACATGTGATATTTAAATTAATAAAAAACATGGGTGGTGATGGATCGAATTTCTTCTTTGAATTCTCTCTTTGAACTTCTTGGAGTCCCCAGGCTTTGTAAGCACAACATCCTAATACCCCAATTTTTTAAATAATATTTCCTCACATAGAAACCAAAAATCAGATATAACTTCACACCAAATTCCCTTTCCTCGAGACATTCCCAAAATGTGACATTTTTCAATGATGTTTTTAACCCCAATTCTCAAAAGGATTTTCCCAAACTACAACAGAACATTGATCAACCCCACTATTGTGTTTGAAAATGGACAGAACACACATTCAAAAGGCAATTCTGCAACTAAAAATAAATTGAGAACCACAAGGTTTAGGGTTTAGTTTAGGGTTTAGGGCTTCAAAAGTTGGTGCTTTGATTTGGTTAACAGAATCATGGTCATGAGTCCTAGGACCAAGCCTCATAATTGTTGGGTCTATTGCCTATTCCAATGTTGGGTGGGTGCCCACTTTGGTGAATAAGAAATATTGGTTCCAGTTTTAATTCATAATACCATGACCAGAACCTTGATTAAATTTTTAACTTAAGAAAATACAAAACAACTTGGTAATCAACAAGTTCATAAGATGAAAGGAGGGTGATCTCATGCTCCTTGCAAATTGAGACAAGAAGAAAAACAATAAGAAAAAACAAGGGGAAAAAGGGGGGGAAAAAAAAGGAAAGACATTTTTGGGAGGATTGACCACATCATCCACTGAAAAAGAAAGAGAAAAAGGAAGGAAAAAAAAAAGAGGGAAAAGGAAAAAAAAAAAGGAAGAAGGAGGGAAAAGTAAAATACATCTTGTTTGGAAGAAAAAGAAAAAAGTAATGATAAGAAAAAAGGAAAAAAATGAAGAAGATAGAAAAATGAATGAAGAAAGAAAGAGAACAAGAAGAAGAAGGATGTGGGCAAAGTTTTTTTTCGGTCTATCACGATTTTTTTTCAGTTGGCAAAATTTTTTGGGTCAAATATCCCTTTTTTTAATTATTAAAAATTGAAAAAAAAATCCTCCAACGCAAGCTCATTATTTTCCTTATAATATCATGGCAACTAGTATAGGTGAGGTTTTGTTGGTATGGTCATGCACAAATCTACAATGACACATTGAGAGGTTCATGCACAAACTTGCAACAACACATTGAGATATTCATGCATAGATTTGTGAGGATGTGCCAATTCTTCTCATAAATTTTCACTTTGTGCACAAAAACATGATTGTGATAACACTAAAAAACATCCAAAACTCCAATAATGTGGAGATCTAGAACTTGTAAATTGTGTAGTGTCTCACTATAACTTTGGAAATATATATTTTGCCTTGTTCATCGTTGTTGGTTTTATCAAAACTCTAAAACTTGTTTCTTCATTGGGAGCACATTTGCACAAGGATTTATGTCACTATGAATACAATGCCAATCTTTTCTTCTCATGATGCAATGCTTACTCTTGGCATATGATGGTGTAAAAAAAAATTATTTGATTCAAAACATCCTAGAAATACGATGAATGAAATGTTCTTATGTTCTCAACATCCAATGTTTATTTGTGGCATATGATGGTGTGGAAAAATGTTACTCTTATTAATAAGAATTGTTGGCCATCATTTCATAATGTGATTCATATATTCTCCTTCTCCAAAGTGGTATCTACATAAGAGAAGGCAGTGGTAGGCATAATGTATTACTAAAGGTTTGGAATTCAACAATCCCACATTGTATGGTATCAATATGTGAGTAGGGATAAAGCCATTAAAAAATTTGTTTAGAGTTGGAATATTTTGTTCGAGATCTCCTAAAGCATAATAACGTTCATAAACCTCTATGTCATTTTGAATAATAGGAATCCTTATAAATCTCATTCCAACAAACTCTCATTCCTCTTTTAGCTTCAACTACTTTTAAACACTATCAAGTTCGAAAATGCTTTGAAGCTTGAACAATGTTTGTTCAACAAATGTCTACTTTCTAGGGTTAAAAAATTAAGCTCCTTATGAACCTTATTTAGAGGAGTCATTATGCGGACCATTTGGAATTAAAGAAAGGATTTGACTTTGAGGTGGTAGGAGGCCAAGCTTCCAAAAGTCATGTGAGAAAGGCTGAGTGACTCTAGAAAGCTTGAAGGACAACATGTGTTGCAACAAATTCAAAAGAACCCAGACAATGAGAATATAATCTTTTCTCAATTGAGGCAGCACTTCACATAATAGCCCTATACTTGCTCAACTTCAAAATATCCCCAAAATTCTAAGTGGTTCACTAAGGAAAAACCTAAATTGAAAAAAATGTCAAAAACCTAATTTTTAATGAAAATGGTTGTTTTTCATGTAGGTTTTTTCATAGTGGACGTAGTATCGTAACACTTTACATATAGGATGAAATGGATTAGGCTTGGTTGTTTTGTGTGACTTTGTTAATGCTTAAAGTTTCCAACGACACTTTTGGTAGTGTAATATGTTACTAATGTGATTAAATATTTAACATATTTATTCACATGTCACTATAGATGCCATGTTTCTAGTAATAAATAAGTGTTAATTGTCAATATCAAAAAGACATTTTACTCAAATGCATCACTTTGGCTTTGAAGTAGCTATTTGTTACTAAAATTTTGTTTGTTTTTTTAAAAAAGATGACTAATAATTAATTACAAGCATTCAGCTGATCCGCATTTTATCTTCATTGATAAACACCTAATTTTATACTCGAACTTCAATTTTTCTAATTTGAAATTCTTTTCTTAGAATTAGAATTTATTTACTTTACTTAAATCCTCTACCCAAGCTCTATACAATTTTAATTTCATTATACCCCAAAAATTACAAGTGTAATGTCCATTGAGAAAAAAACCTATGTTAGTGGAAAAAACTTATGTGTAGGGTAACGATTGAAGTTGTGGGCATTACCACAATAAGGGCTTGAGCAAGGTGAAGCCAAGGCATCCAGCAATTCCACAACTAAGGGTGTTACACGGTATACAATTTTTCCAACCTTTTGTTTTTCATTTTTTCTTGTGATATGTGAAGTTCTCCGAATCATCTTTGAACTCTAATAGCAACAGAGCAACATGTAAGGAATATTTTGGGTGTTTGGAAAGCGGCTTTGATAGTGTTGGGTGGTTTGTTTTTTTTGAGTTTATGGCGTCGTTTAGTTTGGGGGGCCATAACTTTCTCATTTCTAATCCGCTTTTAACAATTGTTAGTGTGTCAGATGCGTCAAGAGGAGGGGTTCAAATTTTGTTTTGACACCAGAAACAACGGAGACCTCCTTTTGGATCTGGCCTGCCCTGAGCGCTTAAGTGTTCGATCACCGACCAGTCTACAGAATCAGTTGTAATTTTGAAGGTACTTTGAAATTGAGCATATATAGAGCCAGTATGTGAATTGCATGCCCTATATTTCCTCAGTTCACATACGGTACGTATATACGCTCGGTTACAAAATACCCTCATATGACGACTCTTTATAGCTGACCAATAAAAGGAGTGGTCTAGGCTAACGGCCATTTAGTTTCGTGGCCCGGGCATCAGGTCAATGGCCAATGAAATTAAGCGCGGTGTGAACGCATGTAGAGACCCTTTAGGATAAAATGCCGGAGAGTTTCGTGGCCCGGGCGTCAGGTCAATGGCCAATGAAATTAAACGCAGTGTGAACGCAATTTAGAGACCCTTGAGGATAAAATGCCGGAGACTTTCGTGGCCCGGGCGTCACGTCAATGGCCAGTGAGATCAAGTGCAGTGTGAAACGCAATGTCGAAACCCTAATGCCACACTTCCTATACACACACACATACACACTCTCTCTCCCTTTCTTTCGTTTTTCTCACCATCGCGGGCGGGATGAGAGCTCGCCGGCTGCGAGCCGGACGGGAGGAGTGAGCAGGAGTTGCGGGCAGGAGTTTGCGTTTTGTACCTTTGTTGTCTCTAAGCAGTGACGAAGATTTGTGACACAGATTTTTCGTCGTGCTGAAGAAGGTGCTCCAACTGCAAAATTCTCGGGGCTTCGATTCCAGGGCTTCGTTTCAGAAACTCTCAGAGCCTTTTGTTTAGGAATGCTTTCTCAAAGCCGCGATTCGTTGATCGAGAAAGTGTGCTTTCTTCGCTACAATCGCAGGTTTCGGCAACTTTCTTGGCTAAGGTTTTTCTCATAACGGCCAGGTATGTTTGAGGTTTTCAACGAGATCGTCCTGATTAGACTAGCTTCTTGTTAAGATATATAGGTTGAGAGTTGAGAGAGCCTGTTGTACTGCGCCTTGCGTGCTTCAGTGTCGAAGTAGTGAAACAATTGAAGAAGCTGGAAAATAAGGCTTCTATCGTAGACGATCTTTTCCTGTATCAAGATCCAAGCATATCTGACATATGGAATACTAGTCCGTAGCATAAGTAGTCTTGCTTCAGAGATTGCACAACCTGCTTGCAATATAAAAGTTTAAAATGGTGCTAGTTCGTGCTCGTGTTCATTGCTGAGACCAAACCATAAATTTCTTCTAGACAATGTTCCAAATTGATTGTCCCCGATTGCACGTTATATGACTATATTTTCCTGAGCTTTCTACCGCACAAAACCGTCAGCAAATACAGAGGTATGGTGTGTGTAGCAGCTCAAGGAACGCTGCAATCGGACCCTGAATTTGCCACTTTAATCTGGAGATTTTCCAGAGGTCCGTTTTACTTCCACGTGTTTTCATGAATTCAGTCAACGCATCTGTGTAATGGTAGAACAATTAGGCCCCTCTGGAGACTACAACCATTAGAGCTTGAAAGGATATGTTCAGGGTACAGGAGGCCCTGACCACTATCTTCAATGTAGAGCGCTCTATGCTGTATGCTTGCATGCTTGTACACAGGGGCAAGCTAAAATGAAACAAAGCTTCACAAGCTTGTTGCAGCTTGAATGGGTACACTATTAGATATGTCTCTCGAGTGCTAGCTGAAGTCATGACTGAATCTTACGTTTTGCATCCAGAGATGTGACAAAACTGAGGATGCAAACTTTTGTTTAGTTTTTTGCCCAAAATTTTGACCAGATTATAAATATGTAATGACATGTTACAGACTTCCCAGTGTATTGGGAGGGAGCCTTAAATCTGTAAGATTCCTCCTGACATAGGAAGGTCATCTTATGTATCTGGGTGGGCTGGGCTCTTACACATTTGGTAAGGACCTGCCATTTTTTCTTGGCATGATGAAAAGATCTTGGCCATCAGATCTTGTCATGACAGGTCATTATGCACAGTAAGGCCCTCAGATGGGGGCATTATCAGAATTTGATGCTGTCCTTGGCTGCCACCTCGGGCAGTCACCTTATTCTGGTAATGCCCCTGTCTGTGGGCCTTATTCCTACCTCTTATCTACATCTGCTGTCGGAAGCTGATGAAGTCAGTGGGGACTGATGGCAGCTTGTCTCTGCCATTTGTGAGGAAGGTGATGGTTGGATACTTTGTGAATGATACTTACAAGGTCACAGCTGCACTCCTTTTTGTTGTATCTCTTTTGGTTCGGTGGAACTGACATCACAGTTACTTCAAAGTGTTATTGTGGAATTTTCTCTACAATCTCATAGATATGTCTGACTACTGAACAAACACAGCTGTAGACAACAAGTCAGACAACTCTGGTTGAGTATTCACTAGCAACAGTGATCGCAAATAAAGCAGCACTATTGTAGAATCAATGCTTATAAGTGTCAGTCATTCCATACCAATAGGGCCACTTCAAGATCTGAAATCCAAATGCCAAGAATGTTATGTGTTTTCACTTTCACAAGTCTCAGCATATAATCTGCAATCGAATGATCTATTGTTTCTTTGTGAGCAGCTCATGGAGCTAGCCCTACAAGCTAGGAGAGTGTTCTTATGCAACAAACAGCAAAGAGTGTAAGGGTTCGCCAAGTGTGCCAATGTGAGACCTCCTGCAATAAGATCCACAGAGACAACTGTTGCTCCAGCATGCCAAGCATAAGGTTGTGTTCAATGCTCTTCTGGAGTCAGGTATAGAGAAACTGGAGGCGAGTGTGAGCTTCATTGCACAAGGATCATTCTAGGCATCACATCTGTCAGTACTGGAACCATGAATTTTAAAACCAAACCTTTATCCAAAGGTAACAACATCCATGGGAATACTCCTGCTAGTGGTGGGGGCCTGAGTGAAAATATGAAATTCAGCTATGGATATTCAAGCTTGCGTGGAAGAAGGACTTCCATGGAGGATTTCCATGATGCCAAGAGCTCAAAAGTTGGTGATCAGGTGATTGGGTTATTTGGAGTTTTTGATGGACATGGTGGTTCCCGGGCTGCAGAATATGTGAAGAAAAACCTCTTTGATAACTTGTTGAAGCATCCTAAATTTATTGATGACACCAAGTTAGCCATAGCTGAGTCCTACAAGCAGACAGACCAAGATTATTTGAGAGCAGAGAGCAATCAGCAGAGGGATGCAGGGTCAACAGCTTCCACAGCTGTCCTGGTGGGGGACTGTTTGCTTGTTGCCAATGTTGGCGATTCTAGGGCTGTGATTTGCAGAGGTGGCAAGGCATTTGCTCTGTCAAATGATCACAAACCCAACCGGATTGATGAACGACGACGCATTGAGGATGCAGGAGGGGTTGTGATGTGGGATGGCACTTGGCGAGTGGGAGGTGTTCTTGCTGTATCCCGTGCATTTGGTAACCGGCTGTTGAAGCGGTATGTTGTGGCAGAGCCTGAGATTCAGGAGGATACAATTGAGGAGGGAGTCGATTTCCTGATTCTGGCAAGTGATGGACTGTGGGATGTGGTGTCAAATCAGGAAGCAGTGTCAATAATAGAGTCCATCACAGATGCTGAGGAGGCTGCCAACAGGCTCACTGATGAAGCATATCGGAGAGGAAGTTGTGACAACATCACCTGTATAATTGTCCGTTTCAATCATGACCTTTGATGTTTGCACTCTTCCATCAATCTGCACATGAGCAGGTTGATGAGCAGTCTAAGAGATGGAAAGATTAAAAAGGCTCCTAAACATGTGTTTTGGGAACCTTTTCAAACTAGAGACAAACATGTCGCCTTACAAAGAAGATTATCATAGATGGCAAAGGGCAACATTGTGAATTATGCCAGGTATCCTTCCAGCTAATTGGCAGGAATGAGGAGAACTTGAAACCGGATTTAAGACATTACAGTGTGGTTTCACATGAATTTATGTCCATCCTGCATCAGAAATGGCTCAACCAACAATAGTTAGAAGACTTGGAGGGATCTTGTTTTCCCTTTTCTTTTTCTTTATGTTAAATGTAGTGCTTGAGCAGCAAGATGCCTTAAGAAGCACTGACTCTAATGGGTTTCAAGTGATCTCCTTTCCCCTTTTCTTCTTCGGGATGTTCATAATGGGATTTTTTAGGTACATGATGCTTTCTGTAAGGAAACATCAAAGCTGTTTTGGGCAAATGGCTTGGGCCTGCTATTTGTCCAGGTCTGTGACTTTGGGTTTAACGTGTAACATGGAGCAGTAATATTTTTGTGTGTGACTAAACACAAATCAGTTGTTTTGAAGTCCCACTCTTTTTTTTACTGTGATATGTTCTGGGTTGGCAAGTTTTTGGTTTGTCTGAATTAGTAAACTGATGAGCTGTGAAGTCTTGGATCTATGATCATCTACACTGTGGAAGCTGCCTATTCAGCAATTGGAATGTTTGGACCTTATTGAAGTGTCTATAAACTTTTTGCAACAATGCACTAAGCCTCTAAGTTGATCATCCCAACACTGGTGGGAATTTTGCAGGAGGAAAAGCAAGTTTTTTGGCTGCTTGTTGTCAATGTGATGAAATAGGTAGGGACGAATCAAATCAAGTTGAACAATGAGGTACAGAAAGGAACAAAAATGCGCAGGGCTACAGAGATATTTCAGGGTATGTGTTTTGGTTCAATGTTATCTTCAAGGGCAAATTTGCTGTTGATTGAAGGTTCTGATTTGGCAACAAAGGATCTGTACAAAGATGGTCTCAGCATCAACACAGGTTGTAATTTGTATGTGGAAAGTTGGGTTGGTTGACATTGGGCAGAAAATTTAGACAACAAAGTTGAATAGGAGAAATATGTGACTAAGAAATTTGGCTTCTACAGATTGTGTGGTTCGCAAGCATGAAGCTTCCCCAATTCAAAAACCAAGCCAAGATCAGTTTACCAGCCCACTTCTATTTCTTTTATCCCATTCCATTATATCAACATTGGAAACAATAAGTTGATTTTCTTTTCCTATGTGAGCTGACCTAGTGGTAAGCTCAGTTAGTCTTACAAATATCAGATTACTGGGCAAAAGTTGGTGAGATTAGCAGTAATCAAGAGAGATATTATGTTGAAGACGTTTGTTTCTTAATGGTATTTAAATTCCTTGTTATGACAAAGTCTTGGATATGGAAGTGCTCTAAAGACTTTTTCAAAGACTTTGTTGACTGATTGTGATGTCGAATTAGTTTGTCTCACTGTTTGAGCCTGTGCACTGATATGTCCTCAGTGTAGACCTTGTCCTTTAATTTCACAGAGTGTAAGAAAATTCAAATTTCTTGGCACCTCTTGAGTCTTCAATAATGAATGAATGAATGAATGAATGAATGACCTAAGGTAAGCAAAAACACCTACTGGTTGAGTTTTCCTAAACTATCACAAATGATGCTCATTAGTATGTCATTGCCAGTGGAGGTTTGATGCCAGATCTAATACCCAGACAAGACTAGTCATTGCTTCTTGCAGAGTTAAATCTCCAAATATTTGGACAAGGATGCAAGCTATTTCATTACTGATTTTACTCTCTTGGTTCAAAATGGGGATAAGTATCATCTACATGGTATGTATATTCTTCTTTGATTTTTGCTTGTTGGGTTTGAAGTTCTAACCTCTCTAAAGGTCAAAAACAAATTTTTGTGGAGACAAAGTTTTGCAGTCCCCTTGTCTGAGGTACTGAGAGTATCAGATGACATCAACTTTTCTGACCAACTCCTTTATTTTTGTTATCAACAATTCGTGCGAAGTTGGAAATAAATGACATATGGCAGGCAAATGTGTTCCAGAT
>Ga0116229_10014767_pt1 | contig 10792 bp, 6 predicted proteins | sample S1TSphgellanicum_3_FD_87313 | JGI IMG/M metagenome (GOLD analysis project Ga0116229, IMG submission 87313) | Host-associated microbial communities from peat moss isolated from Minnesota, USA - S1T2_Fc - Sphagnum magellanicum MG | ecosystem: Host-associated > Plants > Peat moss > Unclassified...
ATGCCTTAATTTTTTATGAATTTTCCCACCTTGATTGTATTTTCATCAAATTCAGGCCATTTTCCAATATTTCCAGAATTATCCAACATAAAAAATGATGTTGGTCACCATCCATAAGAAGCAATAGCCAATTTTGGCAACACATGCATGATTAAGTAGAAAATTAGTTATGTGAGTTAAATATTCCACCTTGTTTGGCTATTTGTATATGGCCATCAGGGGATAAAATAAAATATATGGCTCGTTGGAAAAAGTTGGGTAAATGACCAATTTAGTCCACAAACCACATTTCCACTAAATTCAAGGAATTTAATTTTAATTTATCATATGAATATTATGAATATGTACAAATTTGTATTTTTCACCTTTGTATAACACTCTCACTAAAAAACCATACAATATGATATTTTACATATAAACATACACCAACTATGACTAAGCACCATTTCGCTTATGACTAAATGGGACTTTAAATGGCTACTCTTGGATGATAAATCCAACCCATATATAGATGGAAATGAAATTAGTCGCAAACTAGTCGCAGGTTAGTCAAAGTTGACTTGACTGATGTCAGCACGATGTCACAATAGTCGTAGATAACAAAAAATAGTTGTAAAGACCAAATAGTTGCAAGTAGTTATAAATGTGATGGTCACATATTGGCCTTTTTCTTCTAGTGCATTGTTTATCAAACGAATAGTTAGTTGCTTTATTAATCACTTTGTTAATCAAAATGACAAGGTCTGCATTGATTACCCAATCACACTAGCAAGTACAAATCATCTTGTCTAGATTGACAGGGTGGTTTTTTTTACACTTGTCATTTTTCATTTTGGGTATTTTTTTTATTAGAAATCCCAATAAAAAAAACCATGAATTGTAATAATGTATCTTATGTTATCTTTTTTTTTTTGTCTTATGTGCATGGCCTTTTTTATCTTTGGATGTCACAAGTTAGTTTTGACACATTTATTATGTTGTCATTTTATTAATAGTTCTTAAAAGCCCACTCATGTGATTGTTGGGGTTTTGGAAATGCAAAACACAATAAGTGTAACCACGAAAAATTAGGTGAATTTTTTATTTGATTCATTTGGTTTGTGTGACAAAGTCATTGTTTATGTTAAAGATGGTTCAAATTTGAACACATTGACCAATGCTTTGAAGTTTGTAGTTTTTTGTTTTCCCCTTCAATTACTTACCCCATTAGGATCATGTTTTGGCCATTGATGATGTCAAAGTTTGTCAAGGTTTTTTAGAAGTTAGTTTGAAGGCTCTTCAAACATCATTGCAAAAAAATATTACTTGGATTAAAAAGTTAGGGAAGGGGAGTCAAGAATGGAAATATGTTTTGTATCATTGCAAAGTTGTTAATGAGGATGCTCAAAACTCTTATGAAGACATGATTTGCTTCAAGAGGTATCTTGTTTCAAGAAACTTTTAAATACCAAAATGTAATCTCCATATGTTGTAGACAGTAATAGGCTTTACATTTGTCTTTTAGAGCACAGATGGGTCAAACTTGGGTTGTGGTTCAAACATAATGTGTTTAAAACCAAACCCAAAGGTATTGGTTGTTGTTAAATGTTTTTATTTCTACTTTCATTTTGTGCACTATTATGAAAGTTGGTGGCCAACATGGAAGCTTTGAATCAACCATTAATTTATGAAGATTTTGTTTTAGAAATGTAGGAATTTAAGTGAAGGATGATGGTGTAAATTGTGAGGATATTGATGCCATTTTGAGCCTTTTCAATGGCTTATAATCATTTTAAGACCCACAACATGTTGAAGACCATGTTCAACCTTCAATACAAGAACTTAAAATGTATTCAAGACTTTGTGTGAAAAATCGAATTATTGTTGAAATTATTGCAGAATAAGATGTTAAAATCATGTGTCTTCTTTTGTTATAGGTGCACAATCATTTAAACCTTGCTAAGGAACTAAAAGAACCAATGATAGTTGAAAAGGATGATTTTTTTTTGGGCAAATTGTGTTGGTTAATGATGTAATCATTTCAACTTTGAAAAATAAATTACAATTATTTCAATGGTTGCACTAGAAGAAATGTTGTCCATTCTGACCATATTTTTACAACTACTATGTGATTAATGTCCAAACCAACTAATTTTACAATTAGCAGTGCACTAGTCCTACGTGTCCATGTAGTTGTGACTTGTTGTAGCCACATATGCAACTACAAGAAGGGTTGAACCGATTTCGAGTTATAGATGTGATTACAACTTATGACTAATATGATTTTCATTGAAAATGTAGATGATAAGTGAACATGTCATCCAATTTTGATTACATTCATCGATGGATGATAACATAGTTGTTTTTGCAACTATAAATGAAAGGTTTTTCAACTGCAATAATATATTCTACCACATGAACGAAAAAACATAGACCACATATGGCAAAGTTTGCTATTTCAATTGGACTTTTATCCCTTCAATGTATCCATCCATGGGTTTTCTTTGCAATTATCCATGGATCTTCCAGGATAAATATTTAATAGTTAATAGTTTACTAGAAAAGGCTATTATAAACTATTTGGTAAACTAAGGTAGCTTAGCTTAATAGGTTACACTAAACTAAGTAGGCCTATGTACATTGGTAGTTTAACTTAGCTTGTATACTTAATTTATTGACCTAAATTAGCTATAGGTAATAATAGGCTATTTTATTAGATGTAGCTAATAGGCTAGGCTATGAAGGTTAGACCTAGTTAGGCTAGGTAAGCTAAGTAGGTAGTTGGTAAGTTAGGTCATTAATTAATTGGTAAACTAGGTAGTAGGTAGTAAGTAAAATAGGTAGTAGGTAGGTTTATTAATTTATTATATGAATATATGATCATGTTTTCATGATAATAAATAAATAAATTAAAGGTTAGGTATTTAATCAATTCATTAATTAGGTTAGGTAGTATGTAATAAGTAGGATAGGTATTAGTAAATAGTAGGTAGGTAAGTTAAGTAAGAGGTATTTTATTTTGTGGATATGTCATAATGTTTTTGTATTAATTGATAAAATAATTAGTTCTGTTAAATAATTTATTTATTAAATGTAGGGTAGGTAATTAATTTATTAGGTAGGCTAGGTAGTAGATAGTAGGTATGTAACTTAGGTAGTATGTAATAAATAGGATAGGTATTAGTAGGTAGGTAGGTTATAAGTTAAAACAAAAGGCATTTTATTTTGTGAATATGTCATAATGTTTTTGTATTAATTGATTGATTAATTAATTAGCTATGTTAAACAATTATTATTAAATGTAGGCTAGGTAGTAGATAGTAAGTATGTAGCTTAGGTAATATGTGATAAGTAAGATAGGTAATAGTAAGTAGTAGGTAGGTTAAATATTAAATATTTTATTATGTGGATATATGATGTTTTGATGATAATAATAATAAAAAATTAGGTAGGTTAGGTAATAGATACTAAGTATGTAACCAAAGTAATATGTAGTAAGTAAGATAGGTAGTAAATAATTAATGAAAATAGTAAATATTTTATTGTGTGGATATATGATAATGTTTTTGTATGGGATAAAGGATGTGATAATGTTGTTGTAGTGTCGTAATGTTTCCTTTTCATTAGAATTGTCCCATATCTTTTGTCTACAATTTGTTGTAAAATATATAAGTAGGTGAAGGAATGGGCTAGATTTATGGTATGCACTATAAACATAGTGCATGTGCCATTTGGGATGAGCCAATCAAAAGGCTTGTCCCCAACAAAATAAATGGGATCCTACCTACCTACTTAACCTATGTTAGCTAGCCTATTCTACCTTAGCCTAACCTAAAATAGGTTGTTTATTATAGTTTAACCTATGATAGATTATAATTAATTAATTTAAATAATCAATTACTTAATTATAATATTGAATTATTGTAACTATAATAATTAATTACTATAATTATAATATGTAATTATTTAAATTATAATATTTAATTGCTGTAATTATAATATCTAATTTTTTGTAATTATAATATTTAGTTATTATAATTATAATATATCTTTTTTGAACAAATGGAAAATTGCCATATATTTTATGGCCATTGGTTTTTGAAATTACCACATGGTTAAATCCTAACCACCCATCAATGGCACATTTGGTAGCATGCAACTATCCCAAATGTAGTTGCAAATATAGTCGCAAATTAGGGTTCCACATCATACTAAGGATCATTAGTGGTAATGGATGAAATTTTTTGACCTAATCGTAAGGTTTGTGACTACACTTTCAACTTCATGGCCATGTCATGTCTTTTGTGACTGGCTATTTTATGGCACTTGTCCAAGGCAACTAGGCTATTTTTAGTCACATGTGTCTATTACAACTATAAATGAGTCACAAATTTAATTGTTGATTTTCAAATTTCTTCTAGTGTTATTTGTGTGATCAACATATCATGAGAACCCTTTGGTATGGTGGCACAACATGTGGTGTAGTTTCCACATGTTTCTTTCTTGGCTTGTCAAATGTTTATCATTGTGGTGTCACAAATTGAGATAAATTGAATTTTAGTGTAGCTAATGTCATCACAAACCTTCAATGGTCATGGTTGGAGATTGAGAATTTGGATTGTTTCATTTCAATGATAAAAAATTGGTTCAATGACACTCATGTTGGTTTTGATGGAGCTTGTAAGCATATGAATATGACTAATTTTCTTAGCTTGAAGTCTATTATAATTGAAAAGAAATGAAAATCATTGGAGAGCAAGGCTTTTTTGAAGAGGACCATAATTTAGACTTTTGATTTTCTACATGTATTCTTCCTCATTTTGTTTTTTTTCCTTATTTCATATGTGTTTTGTTTTTGTAAAAATGTTTTAATGGTGGGTTTGTATTTGTAATTAGGGTAGAGGTGCATATGAATTGTTTATAGTATGGATTTAACATTCCACCTTAGCAAATTATTTGCATTGGAAAACATTTTCTTACTTTTTGCAATAATCCAATGATGACATGGGCATGATTTTTGAAGAACCTTGATGGTATTTAAAGGTTGAACAATGTAAGGTCAATTTTGTTGTGTTTTACTTTTTGCAATTATGTTGTCCATGTGATCACTTTCAAGTATTTGTTGGTTTTGCTATTTTTAATTTTATGATGTGTAGATCATTTGATGGGTGTGTTGCCTGTGGGGAACATTGATCAAGGTATGTGTGTGTGTGTTGCTTTGTCATATGCATGCAAGTTTGAGTTTTTAAAAGTTTCAATTATTTTCTTTTACCATTCCCCATAAGTTTGATTTTTTTGGTCTACTATAGGTTAATTGTCAATTCTACCCATTTTGTCCATTTTTTCCCTTTCTACCCATTTTTGTCCATTTCTATCCATTGTGTCCAATATTGTCCATTTTTATCCATTTTGTCCAAATCCTTAAGTATGTCTATTTTTATCTATTGTTTATTTTGTCAATTATATCTATTACAAGTTAATTGTTAAATTTGTTTATTCTATTTATTAGATTTCAACTTTTTGTGATGTTTGTGAATCTTGAGTTTGTGTTTTGTGAGTCTTTAGTTTTAGTTTTGGTTGTTTACATGAGGGTGTTGTTTGAATTTATTCTTCTTTTGCGTGTGGTTCATTATGCCCAAAAGCCCTTTATGAGAAAAATATATTGCAAAGTTAAAGGTGGGTTCAATAACAATCTTGAACAAAAATCATTTTCAAGGATGATCAAAGGATGCTAAGATTTTGAACTATAGATTACAACTTCTTTATCATTTTTTGGGTACAAACATACTATGCAATATGTATTTTAATGTATTTTTGTAAGTTTGTGACAATGTATGATGTCTAGGAAAACTTGAATGTCAATTTGAATCAAATGAAAACATTTAAAATCATAGCTTTAAATCCTAACCATACTTGGACTGCATCCACTTCAAGGACCCTAAACTTTATATGCAATAATCACCATTAGTTTGGAAAAATAAATTGAACCATACATGAAGGTTTTGAAATATTAAAAAAAATTCAAAACCTTATCATTAAGGGTAATCAAAATTATAAATTATAAAATATTCAAGATTGTATGTTTTCTTAAAAATTAATACCTACACAATGCTGATCATGACATCATTTGTGATCACATGAATTGGTGTTCAAATGGTTAAAGTTAAGTTGTTGTGTGGCCATGAAGGTGAGGGTTTTCATTCATTCTTGTGACACCTTGTTGACACCAACACATGGCCTACTGGCTAGGGGAGGCGAACATGCCTATGAGAGGGCTTAGAGGGAGACCTACATGCTTACTTGCCTAAATGGCTAGGGAAGGCAGACATGCCTATGAGAGGGCTTAGAGGGAGACCTACATGCTTCCATGCCTAAGTGGCTAGGGGAGCCGAACATGCCTATGTGAGGGCTTAGAGGGAGACCTACATACTTACATGCCTAAGTGGCCTACATGATTAGATGCCCATGCTTACATTTTATAATGCTTATCCTTAGGCATATTCATAAAAGATTCTTTGTCTAGTTAGAAACCCCAAAGAAGAAGAAAGTTTTGGTGTAATTAAAAAATAAATAGATTTACTTGTGCATAACTTTTAGCCTTTATCATTGGATCCGATAACTATTTTTCTTTCCTTCCTTCCTTCCTTCTTACCTGTACTTGATATGATACATTTTTACAAACCTTACAATTAATTTTAATGAGGTAATGCTAATGGGTTCTTGTCCATCTCCATTATCTCAAGTAACATATATCAAGATAATAAAAAAAATGTGTTTACTTTATGTAAGAAACCTCGTAGTAGCCGTTGAAGACTTCATTGACCTTTCCAACTAAAATCACAACTATTTTCTGGTTACTCTTTACAATTATCTAAATGAACCATTCGTTCATTTTTGCATTAGTTCATATACATCCGACATACACACACAAAGTCATCATAAACACACATAATTAATTAAAAATCATTTAACAAGAAGCTTTAAAATAGTGTCATAAGTTCAAGAAATTTCCTTTGGTTCTCCCTATTTCCTAAATCTCCATTTTCTAATATGCTCATGATCCATCTTCTACCACATCTTAAGGAAAGGTAAGAAGTAGTTTTAATACAACTTCTATAACCTTGAAATGTGAAATCATTACATTGAAAATTTGTCAATTACTTAAATTGGTTTGTCACATGCCAAAATGCCCTATAGCCAGTTTGCCATAATTGACTTGCCATAAATCAATTTGGCACCATCGATTATTATGGCAAGTCGATTATGGCTATAGGGCCATGAATGACCATTTTTTCTCTTCATCATTCTTCTGCTTTTTCTCAACAAAGGATCCATTTTGATATTTTGTGATTTCCTCTTGCACAGTTTCTGCACCTTAATATGACACTTTGAGAGATTGCCACTTGTTTCCTCTTGTGTTCAATTCCGAAATCACTTAGTTTGGCAGTCCAACAATCTCATTCCCTGATTGCCTTTTTCAACAGCCCGAGAATGTCATCTAATGTCCTTTGTTTTCAAATTTGCAATTCTATTGAAGGAGACTTCCTTCTGAATTTTGTAGCTTGTAAGTTTCATAAAAAAAACCCTGCTAGACTCAGGATTTGCATTTGCTGGTTTTCTTGTCCCAGTGGGCTTGTTCTCCTCTGCAAGATGCTTGACAGTATGTCTTTTGGTCATCCATTCATTTTGCCCTTTGATGAGTCCACTGCACCCAAATGGCTAACAACCCCACCACTTGTGTCAAAATGCAACTCATATGCTTGTTGAAGTGAGTAATCACAGAAGAGCGGCAGCATAACATGTAAGGCTCAAACTTGGATATGCAACAGACAGAGAGCGTGTGTACATTAAGGTTTTCACATACTCTGGGACTGAAAATTACCACTAAGTTGACTCACAAGGTACTGTAACTCACATGCACGGGGCCTTGTTCCATGCAGACCTTACTGATTTCCAGTTCTAAAAAGTGCGAAGGGAAACTTGTCTCTACATGAAGCAACGATTGTACATCAATGGTACATTGCATTGATTTCCTCAGAGCAGGGGACAAGGATGATGTGAATCCTTAAGTTGTGCAAGAAGTCATGTTGTCAAAATTATGATCTGATTCTGGGCTGTGGAAATCTTCAAAACCAAGTTCTCTGCTTGTCTCTAATTACAGTATAAACCTGTCTTTGCTTGTCAATACTTAGTATTAGCTAATCTCAATGGTTGCATGTTGGGTGTCTAGAATTTTTTTTCTGAAAGCTAGTCTAGATTCCTCTGGTGAGTAGCCTTGCATTTTAGATGATCTGAGTAAATGTGAAAATTTGAAGCTTTTTCTTTGAGAATGGAGTACTTGGATGAGAACAAACAAATCAAGCTCTAATTGATTTCAAAATTTCAAGATATATATATCAATATATTGAAAATGACATTGTACAAAAACAATTTCATTTGTAAAAAAAATATTAGATACAAAAGAATTAAGTAACAGTTTCAACTGCTTTGGTATATGTTTGCAAAACTACACACTATTTTCTTTGTTTTTGGGGCTTGAGCAGTTTCCCAGTTTGATTGAGTTTTTCCTTGTTTGGTTCAAAATAATACTCAACAATTGGCCTTTAGTAGCTTATTATATGCGAGGGTAATCACTACTGCGACCACAAGTAAGAGCGAAGCAGTACCTGCAAGCCATTTGGAAATTGACATGTTGCTAGTAGCTTCGAACACATGCTTTCTGCAATTGTACTCAAACATGAGATCAAGCATTGGAAGTGAAAAAGATGAAATTGTTCTTTCTTCTCTTCTGTTTCTGTAAGCTTTCTGTGGAGACTCAGAAGTCTAAAAGCTTATGTGCTCTTCTGCTGCTAAGGGAATCAAGAGTTTATTTCTTGTGTTTTTATCTATCTTTTGTTCCTGATCCACTGGCAGATATGAGGGAAATCAGGTGCAGGTTCTGTTTTCTCTAGTCTCTTTTCTGTACAATGATGACTTGATCTTGCCCTCCTCCTCTATTCAAGTACAACCTCTGATGAACAATTTCATCATTTTCACTTCCAATGCTTGATCTCATGTTTGAGGCCATCTGGTGCTATGAACGGATACAAATTCCCGTGTGGAGGAAAGGAAAGTCTTGTATGTGTGCACTAGGTCAAAAGCACATGACTTGACAAGGAATTGGAGGAAATTTCATCTGCACTTTCCTACGTGGTGACTTACTAGGTCTGCTTGACATTGCACACACATCATCACCAGGACGCTTCCCATCTGCATTTTGAAGTTCAAGACGCTTGCTACACGACTACAAGGTCAATATGTTTGTCTCAGAAGCCCCGGCAACAATTCTGTGTGCAAGGGACTATGATTGAGTATAGAAGCATGCTGAGCTATTTATAACTTGCAAGTTTGGTTGCATAGATTGTGCACAATCTGAAGGTTTCTTGGATCAATAACAATCTGAACTGCATAAAAAATGACACACATTATTGCCCGATCTTCCAGAAGATGCACAACTCGACCATCTGCTTCAATTGTGAATGTATCTTGCTGAATTTTTTTATAACTTTCTGGTATCATAATTCAAGGCATGGAAGTGAGATGAAATTGTGACTCAGAATTCCTGGGTTTTCTGTTTTGGATTCGAACCAACCATGCTGCCTAGAACAAACAAATGTTTCACTGGAGCTCAAGCTCAGAACATGATACGAATGTTGGACAAATTTCTACAACAGGACTGCTGTGAATCAAATGTTGGTACTCTGGAAAAGTATTACAGTTTTGATCTGTTAGTTCTGAGTGGTGCATTTCACACCCTAAGAAAGCAGACAACAAATAGTACCAACAAATGTTGCTAATGACCAAACAAAATCAAAGTCGCGAGTCCAAGACACCTTACAAACTCACCGAATGCAGTAAAACAAAAAGTAAATCCATTACTTATAAATTGATCTGAATCCTTTGACAGCAGCCTTCTGTATGATAAATTCAAAGATACAAAACCCTGGAGGACTGTCTGGACAAGGCCAGTTTCCAGGATTGATACAGAATCACACAATTGGGTTATTTTCTTACTCCAAATCTATAAGCTTTCCTGTAATTGGTTGTGCCAGACTGTGGTTGGAAAGAAGTCCCAGTGCTTGAGTTTCTGTGGCTGGGTTTTGGCATATAAATATGTCAATAGTCCACTGAGGAGATGGGTATCATGCGTTCACTATTCATGCTCAACCAAATACACTTCACAAGCAATGATGCTTTGGCTCACTTGAAATCCAGGGAGTACAACAAGACCCACTTTGGAGTTGGGGGTGATGTCATCTGGAGGACCAGCTGATTGCATTTTGTGATGATCAAATGGCAACCCCTTTTCCACAACAAATGTGGTGGCTGGGGTTTTGAAGGCAAAGGCCAGCCTGTGCACAAGCCACACTGAAACAGCAAGCTTGCAGAAACTCTCATAGAATGGAGTGTTGGGGTGCTTCTTCTCCCTCAAGATGCAATCCCTGTGTTGGAGATGTCCGAAGAGTTGACTCTCTGTGAGGTCATCAAAGGTCTCCTGGAACTTCATGAAGCAAAACTCTTGAAGAAATGAGTCATGTTCTGCATTCTCAACTAGCGTTTTGACTGAGAACTTTCGAAGATCGTACTTCTGGAACTTCTGGAAGTTATCCTGTCGGTACCACTCAGGTTTCTGCACTGCTGAGAACTCATCTGGTGGTTCATCAATGTTGTCAAGTGACATGAAGAAGGTGGGATTGTCAAACCCAATGAACAGTTTGTGGTTCATGTAAGCCTGGTATTGGAACTTCTTGTGGGTTGGCCGTGATAGGACAAC
>Ga0116229_10014768_pt1 | contig 10791 bp, 9 predicted proteins | sample S1TSphgellanicum_3_FD_87313 | JGI IMG/M metagenome (GOLD analysis project Ga0116229, IMG submission 87313) | Host-associated microbial communities from peat moss isolated from Minnesota, USA - S1T2_Fc - Sphagnum magellanicum MG | ecosystem: Host-associated > Plants > Peat moss > Unclassified...
CAAGCTTCTTGAGGAGGGAAATAATGTTTGGTCTTGGTGGAGGGAAGAAGGAAGAAAAGTAGAATGAAAATCTAGTGATAGTGTTGGAAGGTTGGGACTCTAGAGAAATCTCAGAAACCCTCTTGGGTTTCATAGCATAACTTTTTACTGTCATAGCTACAGATCTTAAAATTTAGTAGGTTGGTGCGCCTTGTTGTTAGCTTTCTAGAAAGCTATAGCAAGCTAGATTTGAATAATCCATGTGTGAGAAACAACAGTTTAAGTGACTAGTGGTCTGCAGCAAGGTTCAATCATCATCTTTGTAAAACCCTCTCGGGTTTGGTAGTATAACTCCTTACTGTTGTAGCTGCAGATCTTAAGATTTGGTAGGTTGGTGCACCTTGTTGTTAGCTTTCCAGAGAGCTATAGCAAGCCATATTTGAACAATCCATGTGGGAGAAACAACAGTTTAAGTGACTAGTGGTCTACAACAAGGTTTACTCATCATCTTTGTAAAACCCTCTCGGGTTTGATAGTATAACTCCTTATTGTCATAGTTGCAGATCTTAAGATTTGGTAGGTTGGTGCGCCTTGTTGTTGGTTTTCTAGAGAGCTATAGCAAGCCAGATTTGAACAATCTATGTGTGAAAAACAACATTTTAAGTGACTAGTGGTCTGCAGCAAGGTTGGACATGGTGTTAAATCCTTAAACATTGGTTTGGATGAATGACAATTTGGCACAAAGTCCTAGAACGTGTAGTGTGTGAGCTTGGAAAAATATATCTATCAGTTTTAATCATAAATAATGCATAGGAGGTAGGTTACATAATTTCAACTACAAACGCAATCTAATTTCCAAAATTACATTTGTAATTGTCTTTCATTAGTAGCATTTGTGCTTCCATGCATAATCACCTTGTAGAACCGGGAGTAGAGGGACAGGAAGTCACCTCACAGCTCCAATTCACAAACCACAGTGGAGAAGGTTGCCTTGAACTCCCTCAAAGAAGTAGTACCTGGCCTTCCACTGAACTTCTCAATTCTCCCAGAGGAACTGCTGACCTCCATGGTGTATATGGGTGCTGAAGTCACAACTTGCAACGGAGTATATGGTGATGGTGTGAAAGTAGGTGCAGCAATAGGCGTACCCCACTGATTAATCCTTCCAAATGGACTTTGATGTACTGTTGATGTAGTGTAACCTGAACCTGAAGTCCTGGTAAGAGTTTAGCTAGATGACGGTGGTGCTGTGGATGCTTGATGGTACCGTCAATGCTTGATGGTACTGTCGTGAAGATCGTGAGCTTAAAAAAATCGGCTTAAAGGATTGTGTGTCACTTCGTAGTTGATACCTGGGTTCTGGCCAAGCGATAGTGCTCTTATCATCCGAGGACATGGTGTTGTCCCATGCCCTAAAATGTTCTGATAATACACAACATTAATTACAAAATTCTAACACAATGTACAATTTGAAGAAAAAATGTGTTGTTGGGAATGACCCGTGACACACAGAGATCGCATGGAAGTCAAACAGATGTTGGATGAAAAAGCAGGACGGTAAAACAATATGTAGGACGGCAGGGCGTAGGACGCAGGACGGCAGGGCGCAAAATGCAAGGCGTAGGACGGCAGGGTGTAAGACTTAGGATGGTAGGGCGTAGGACTTAGGACAACAAGGTGTAAGACTTAAAACGGTAGGGCGTAGGACGTAGAATCGTCCGACAAACGGAAGTCCGACGAACATCGGATGGGAGTGGGACGGACGTCAGACGAAAGTCCGACAGACATCGGATGGAAGTCGGACGGACGTCCGACGAAAATCCGACTTTTGTCGAATGTGTAGAACTTAACCACCGCTGTAACGATGGTGAGCGGTGGCACTACACTACAACTCCTCGCAACGTTGCAACGATGGCTGGGAGCGTTATAACTCGCAACGTTGTTGCAGCATTGGCCGGCAACGCGCTGCAACTTGCAACGTTGTTACGACACTGGCTGGCAATGTGTTGCAATTTGCAACGTTGTTACGGCGTTATTACGGCAATGCGCTGGACCTCGCAGTGCTGCTACGACAATGCGTTGGACCTTGCAGCGCTGTTGCGGCAACATGTTGAACCTCACAGCGCTGTTGAGATGGCCGGCAACGCGCTGGACCGCGCAACACTGCTGCGATGTCCGATAGCGCACTACAACTTTGGCCAACGTTGCGCTACAGCGTTTTTGTTTTTTTTTACTTGATAATTTGAAGAGAAAAAAAGATTGGGAGAAAGAGAAAAGTTTTGACACCTACTCTATAGTGTCCCGACTTCATTTGTCCCAGCTTCGTTGGTTGTAAGAAACGCAAGCTCCCTCCAATAACACCAATAGCAACAGTAGTAGCGCGCTCCTTCCGACAACAACAGCACGAGTAGCAACAACTCAAGAATTTCAAAAGCACAAGAAATCTATTGCTTTCAACATGAAGTAACAGGGAATAGAGTTTTTCTAGAATTGAAATGCAAAGAAAGAAGGAAATGAACTGTATGTAAACGATGGCCGTGCAATGACTGCCGTGAGCATCTAGAAATCCTAACTTATTATGGAGGAAGCTCCTGACAAAAGAATTCTAGAAAAACTGAAAAGAAAAAATAAAGGTTTGGGCCTTTTATACTATCGCCAACAAACTGAAACCATAAGTACCTAATAGCGTACAGTCGCCTAAAACCATACATTAACCCTAAAAGCACACATGGGCATGCCCATAACTGGCCATCATGTATGAGGCCATGTACGGGCATGACAGTATGCCAATAGATAAAATGATGTCTTAGTAAATTAATAATAATATTTTAAAATAATTTGGATACTATGTAAATGTCATTTTGAGTCATGTAAACTAACTATATCAAATGTTTAAATTGCACATTTTAAAAAAAAATCAAAAGGAATGCATAAAATCATACAATTGATTTCAAACTTTTTGTACAACAAAAACATGCCCCCTTTTATGAAAGTACATGTTCATTATATGAAATTGATGAAAAACCAAATTATACAAAAATTTCAAAGTTTTCAAATTTTGAAAGAAAAGGTTACAAGGAAAATAAGGATACTAATGTCATGGGCATAAAAACTTATAAGAACAAGAACTAAACCAAGGACACAACAAGGGAAAAAAATCACAAGAAATGCAAGCTTAAGTCTAATTTAAGACCAAAAACATAAAGATGCAAGGCAAAAACACAATATATGTTAGAAGATGATTTAATCAAAACTTCATTCTGATAATGTATGAAGACAAAGGTTATGACAAGAAAATGTACCCAAACTAATGTTGAACATATTAAAGGTATTGGAGGTGCTACCCCTATTTATATCCCATTGGGGACCTAGCTCAAAAAAGCTTTTATGTGTGCACCAACCAAGAAGCTTCCCTACTAATAGTGAACTAAAAGTCAACTAAAATTTAACTAAGGGTTCACTCAAATTATACCCAATTGGGGACCTAAATCAAGGAACTTTTTTGAAAAGCTTCCCTACTAATAGTGAACTAAAAATCAACTAAAACTTGACTAAAGGTTAATTCATATTATACCCCATTGGGGACATAGATTAAAGAAATCTTCATAGAGGTATCCATGTGTGCATTAACCAAGGAAGCTTTTTGAGAAGCTTCCTAACTAATAATGAACTAGGAGTTAATTGAAAATTAACAATGATGCGAATGATGATGCATGTAACTATGTTGGTGCAAGCAATGATGGAAGTAATGATGAAGATGATTATGTTGGTGCAAACAATGATGCAAATGATGATGTAAACAATTATGTTAGTGCAAGCGATGATGGAAGCGATGATGGAAATGACTATGTTGGTGCAAATAATGATGCAAATGATGATGTAAACAACTATGTTGGTGCAAGCAATGATGTATGTGACAGGTGATGGTGGTGTCCATGACATCACCTCCCCTTCTAGTAATGAGTCCCACAAGGAGTAGCCTTGGGTTTGTTCAGATATTACATGTGAAAATCCTTCACTTTTTCCATGGCATTTTATAAGTTTTCAATTGGTTCCCAAGTACATTCGTTAATGTCATAACCTTGCCAATGAACTAAGTATTATAACTAATAATGTGATATCCTCAAATTTAGGATTTCTTCAACCTCATATTCTTGCTCACCATCAACTATAATTGGTGGAGGTGGCTTGTGTGTTCTCTTTAGAATGGTAGAAGCATGGTAGGGCTCCAACAATGAAACATGAAACACAGGATGAACTTTCATGGAATCTTGAAGCTTGAGTTGGAATGCCACTATGTTGATTTGTTTCACGATGGTGAATGGGCCATGTCTTTGGTAGTCCATTTTTTTCAATAGTTGAGTTATCTTGATGTTTTGTTGTCAAAGCCAAATTTGATCTCTGATTTTGAAATTTGGTTAGTCTTTACGATGTTCATCAACATTTTCCTTGCATCACCTTTGAGCTTCTTCAAGGTTGGATACAAGTTGTGCTCGAATGTTTGTTAACCACATGACTCGATCTTCAGCTGCAGGATTCATGACATTGTTTACACCTTAAATGTAAAACCTAAGATAAAAGCCATGATTTGCAAATAATGGTGTTTGTTGCATTATTGAATGCATTGTGTTGTAAGAAAATTCTACCACAGACAAAAGATTTGACCAATTATCTTAGTGATAATTAATTGTACATTGTAAATATTATTCCAAGACTTGATTGACCCGTTTCATTTGCCCATCTATTTGGGGATGGAAGGTTGATGACAACTTCACCTTTACACCTAATAGCTCAAAGAATCGCTTCCAGAACTTAGATGCAAATTGAGGTCCACGATAAAAAATGATGTCTTCAGGAAGTCCATGATAGCAAAAAACATGATCAAGGAATAATTTAATTGTTTTTTTATCAATTATTGATTTGTTGCAAGGAATGAAATGAGTCATCTTTGTGAAATGATCTACCACCACCAAAATAGAATCAAATGAGTTAAATGATGGAAGATCCATGATGAAATCCATGGAAATCAAAGACCATAGTGAAGCAAGGATTAGTAATGGTTAAAGAAGTCCATGAGGGCAATGATGAGGATTATTTGCACAAGCACAAACATCACATGAACCCACAAATTCCTTCATGAACTTCCAAAGTTGTGACCACCAATAATCACGAGACATTAACTTCGTGGTCTTGTTGAATCTAAAATGGCTAGTAACCAATGTGTCATGTTTAGCATACAGAACTTGAAGTTGTGAGGGCGTTCTAATACGTATAACAATATGTCATGATACATCAAACCATCATGAAACCCGAATTTGTCGAAATCACTAAGAGGGTTCTTCCGATGATTTTTGACAGTGGTGGCAAAAAAATCATTGACTAAATCTTCATGAATGCGTTGAAAGAAGGTCTTATCCTCAAAAGTTACTAACAATGCTTGAATCCAAAGGTTTTTGGGTTTGAGAATGGTGTCACATTGTTGATCATAAGCGGCATCCCCCTCCTTAGGCACAAGGTACAAACAATGAAATAACACATTCGGTTTCCCTTGTTGTCACCCTAAATGATAGGTAATCACAAATCAAAATCAAAAAAAGGATAATGCCCATCAAGCTTGACATCGATTCAACACACGAGTTGTCATGAAATATTGAAGATTCTTGTGATCAGAGTACATAATGATTTCATGTTGAGCTCCTTTAGGTAGATGACGATACTCCTTAAAAGCATCCACAATGGCCAAGAGTCCTTTGTCATGAATCTTGTAATTAATCTTAGCAAGAAAAAACTTACAAAAACAAAAACCAATTAAATGAAAAAACTTATCTTCTCTGGGTTGTGAAAATACGACACCTGATGCAAAGCTAGAGGTATCCATCTCTAAAATAAAAGGATTGGAAAGGTCTACATGAATCAAAAGTGGGGTGGTTATGAAAGAGGCCTTCAAAGATTGAAAGGCATTTTCAGCTTCAACTCCCCAAGAAAAAGGTTGATCCTTTTGAGTTAGATGAATAAAAGGGGTCACTATCGTGGAATAATGTGTAATGAATCACCAATACAAATTAGCAAACCTAATAAAACATTAAACATCTCGAACTAAAATTGAAATAGCCCAATCCAAAATGGTTTGAACCTTATGTGAATCCATGCAAATGCCATCTCCAAAAATAATATAACCCAAGAATTCCACCTTCGAAACTAGGTTTGATCCTTGGTGAAAACCTCGCAACTTGCTTGTTGATGTATGTTCTTTGTCTAAATCACCAAAAAAACACCAAATTCTTCAAGAAATGTTTCAAAGTCATTTAAAAAAGGAGATTGATATTCTAAAAGAGGTGCAAACCATGCTAAAGTTGTGCATAATAATAAAGTGCCAAAGAGTCCAACTTGGGTCTGGTCATTTAGATAATGGTGCTGATGAAATTGGATGATGAGACATTATTGGTTGACGAAACTTCATCAAAATTTTGAATGTGTGCCATCAAACTTTTTTGATAGGCTAATTTGTGGTTCTTTCGAAATGCTTCCAAATGTTGCCGATGTTTGGTTTCCTTGTAAATGTGCAATGGACTCAAAAAGAGACTGATTTTCTTATTACATATGCCTAAGGGCAACAATAACCTTTTCCATGGACAGAACTATTTCTTCTTTTGAAATGGACATGACCAAAGAAATATGTAAATCAGAAACTTCAACAAGAGGTGGGTGGTCCATAATCTCAACAACACATTCAAAAGGTGGGTAATCCATAACCTTTTGAAAACTCTTACATTTGAAGTAAAGGGGTAGTCCACATTCGACATCCACAAAAGAAAAACAAAACAATTATAATGACAACAAAAATAAATGTAGGCCTAATGTGAGTCTATTTAAATTGCTTCAAACACAAAAACCTACAAGAACAAAAATCAAACTAAGGACACAACAAGGAAAAAAAATGGGTCCAAATGACATTTAACAAGCCAATGTGTTTATTTTGCATTTAGGACTATTATCATTTTTGGGGTCCTTTTTCCCAAAAAACATGTTTTCTTCAAGAGGAATTTTCACATGAAATGTTTTGAAACTTTTTATATATTGTATTTATAATTGCCCTAATATGTCATTATTTTCTTACAATCAAATTTGGAGAAATATGAATTTTTGAAAGTGCACAAATTTTGTCGAATTTTGTGTTTCATCTTGAAAATTTGTCATAATTTCAAATCATATGAAAACATGTTAACACTTTCAAGTTTAATTTTTTAGGTTATACGCTACAAGTTTTCTTTGAAAAACATATACATTGCATCACATTTACATGTTGAAAAGGACTCATGAACATTTTTTAAACCTAAATTTTTTTAAAACTCAAAGTCAAAAAAATATGAAAATTTGAGTGTTTTTTAGATGTGTCTAATAGTACCTTATTATTAAAAAAAAATTAAGGATGAAATAAATTATAATATGAAAATTAAGGGGCCCTTTTATGAAAGTGGTGTCGTTGAATGAAGTTATTAAACATCATTTATTCAAACCAAACTTTGATATTGGAATTTTGTTTGATTCATTTTATATTTTTCAATAACCATATTATTCAATAAGCACAACTTTTTATGATTCACATGCCATTAAAGTGGCACCACATAAACAAATGTAACAAGAATTGCAAAAAAGCTGACGTTTTAACATCAATTTTGGTTCATTTGAGCTCATTTGCACCCAAATGATAAGAAATGCAAACCTAAGTCTAATTTAAGACTGAAAACATAAAGACGCAAGGCAAAAACACAATATATGTTAGAAGATGATTCAATCAAAACTTCATCATGATAACGTATGAAGACAAAGGTTATGACAAGAAAGTGTACCCAAAACTAATGTTGAACATACTAAAGGTAATGGGAGGTGCTACCCCTATTTATACCCCATTGGGGACCTAGCTCAAGGAAGCTTCTTGAGAAGCTCCCTACTAATAGTCAACTAAAAGTCAACTAAAAGTTAACTAAAGGTTAACTTAGATTATACCCCATTAGGGACCTAGATCAGAGAAGCTTCTTGAGAAACTTCCTGACTAATAGTGAGTTAAGAATTAACTAAGAATTAACAATGATGCAAGTGATGATGTAGGTGACTATGTTGGTGCAAACGATCATGCAAATGACGGGTGATGGTGGTGTCCATGATAGTTAGTGCACGAGCCTATAAGCATGAATGGATGAATAAAACCGAATATTTTTAAAAATATTCTATCCATGTTAACAAAATATTAAGAGAATATTCTTTGACACATATGACCACAAAAAAATTTGACATGGAAAAATATTATGCCATGTGTCCATGGATGAATGATATTTATGGATGAAAAAAATGGATGAATTTTATTCTGAATGTTGGCAACACATGCTATTTTTGTGGAAAATTGAACAAAAGAAACATGGTTGAAATAATTTATGTTGGTTTTTTTTCAAACAATTCGACAAATAAAATCTTCAAATCACATTTTAAAGCCATATTTCATATTTCCTTAATATGAAATATATTCAAGTTCTACAACATCTAAACTTTACATAATGTCAAATTAAATCCCATAAACCCATTACGAAGTATGTTCTAATCCGAATACAAATTGTTCACCACCAAGATGCGCCCATTAAAAATAGAAACAATATGAAACAACCCACAACACTTCACATTGCCTACATTAGTTCAAGTTATTTTTTATTTTTGTTCATTCTTTCTCACACTAGAAGAAATCTTGTCATTTGTAACCAGTCACTATACAACTATATGCAACTAGTTGTTGCTTATAATTAAATTAATTATGCTTGCAACTAAAAAATTGATATTGTATTTTTTTAAGCCATATAATTGCATATGTGCAACTAACATGCAATTAATGGTGTACAAAATGGACACATATCATAAAAATAATAATTTTAACTAATGCATACCTAATTTATTATACCCAATCTATTTACATATGCTACGTATAATAGTATTATACCTTTAATATTAAGATTGAACCCATGTTAACTAAGCCAAATTCAGCTAAATTAATTAAAAGGATAAATTAACATGGTTAAATTAATTAGGAGGCTAAATTAATCAAAGTTAAATTAAACATGGTTAAACTGAATTAGGCTAAATTAAGTTGTTGTAAATATTGATAATATTTTTAATTATGTTATAATACCTATGGTTAGTACGTTACACTAATCTTTAAATGCCTTAAACTAAGTTAGATACTAACATAGGTTCAATAATTATATCATAATACAATCCATCATTACAATCCATCATATCTATGAAATTTTTATTATAATTATGCATATTATTACTAGTATTATAATTTACTAAGTAGGACTATTATTTTTAAGTATTTTTATTTATTAATCTATTAATTTTTAATCATTAGAAAAAATTTGAAAATCAACAATTGAATTTGCGACTCATTTATAGTTATAATGGACACATGCAACTAAAAATAGCCTAGTTACCTTGGACAAGTGCCATACGATAGTCAATCGCAAAAGACATCACATGGTCATGAAGTTGAAAGTGTAGTCGCAAACCTTACAACTAGGCCAAAGTTTCTCATCCTTTGCCATGGACGATCCTAAATATGATGTGGAACCCTAATTTGCGATTGCATTTGCAACTACATTTGGGATAATCACATGCTACCAAATGCGCCATTGATGGGTGGTTAAGATTTAACCACATGGTAATTTAAAGAGCCAATGACCATAAAACACGTGGCAATTTTCCATTTGTTCAAAAAAGATATATTACAATTATAGTAATTAATTATTATAATTAATTAACTATAATCTATCCTAGGCTAACTATAATAGGCAACCTATTCTAGGTTAAGCTAGGGTAAAATAAGTTACCTATCATAAGCTAAGTAAGTAGGTAGGATCCTACTTATTTTTTTGGGGACAAGCCTTTTGATTAGCTCATCCCCAATGGCACATGCATTATGTTTATAATGCATACCATGAATCTAGTCCATTCCTTCACCTACTTATATACTTCACACGTTTGAAAAATGTAGGCAAAATATATGGGACAATTCTAATGAAAGGGAAACACTACAACACTATCACATCTTTTGTCCCATACAAAAACATTATCATATATCTACACAATAAAATATTTACTATTTTCATTAACTATTTACTACCTATCCTATTTACTACATATTACCTTGGTTGCATACCTACTATCTATTATCTAACCTACCTAATTTGTTATTATTATTATTATAAAAAATCATATATCCACATAATAAAATATTTACAATTTAACCTACTTACTATCTACTACCTAGCCTACCTAATTAATTAATTACCTAGCCTACATTTAATAAATCAATTGTTTAACATAACTAATTAATTAATCAATTAATACAAAAACACTATGACATATCCATAAAATAAAATACCTCTTGTTTAACTTATAACCTACCTACCTACTACCTACTAGTAATTATCCTACTTATTACATATTACCTAAGTTATGTGCTTACTATCTATTACTTAGCCTACCTAATAAATTAATTACCTACCCCACATTTAATAAATTAATTGTTTTAAAAAAATAATTAATTAATCAATTAATACCAAAACATTATGACATATCCACAAAATAAAATACCTTTTGATTAGCTTATCTACCTACCTACTACCTACTAGTACCTATCCTATTTGTTGAAGATTATGATGTAGATGAAACATAGATAGTGGTGTGATAGATATTAGAAACTATGTGGTAGATAAGTGTTGCAAGTAATCAAAGACATAGGTAGATTGAAGATATGTTAGTACC
>Ga0116229_10014770_pt1 | contig 10790 bp, 12 predicted proteins | sample S1TSphgellanicum_3_FD_87313 | JGI IMG/M metagenome (GOLD analysis project Ga0116229, IMG submission 87313) | Host-associated microbial communities from peat moss isolated from Minnesota, USA - S1T2_Fc - Sphagnum magellanicum MG | ecosystem: Host-associated > Plants > Peat moss > Unclassified...
CTGTGCCCGCTTACGCGGGCACAGTTGATTACTTTCGAAGGCTTACTTTTTCTTAGCGGCCTTTTTCTTAGCTACCTTCTTCTTCGCCTTCTTTGCTTTCGCTGCCATGATAGAAACTCCGTTATCGGGTTAGTCCGGGGTCCGAGTATATACACGAAAAACAAATATACAAGCAATACGTCGCGCCAGAAGCATCACAATGTGTTAGCGATGTGAGCGACGTCACTCTAGAGAGAGGATGAAGTCCCATTCCTTCTTCGTCACCGGCGTCACCGACAAGCGATTGCCTCGCTTCAAGACGATGAGGTCTTTCAACTCTGAGTGGGCATGTTTGCGCAGTTCATCGAGCGTGATGACGGTCGTGAATTTGCGCTCGAGCTTCACGTCGACCACATACCAGCGAGGTTCGGACGGCTTCGACTGCGGATCATAGTGAGCGTGCTTCGGATCGAAGGCCGTCGCGTCCGGGTAGCCGTTCCCGACGATGCTGACGATACCGGCGATTCCCGGCACAGCGCAGCTCGAGTGGTAGAAAAACGCGGTATCCCCTTTCTTCATCGAGTCGCGAAGCATGTTTCGCGCCTGGTAGTTGCGCACACCATCCCACGCAGACGTCTTCCTCGGACGGGCGGCGAGATCATCGATGCTGAACGTTCCGGGTTCGGATTTGAGAAGCCAGTGTTTCATTGCGGAGCCTTTGGAAAATGGTGAAGACCCGATTCCGTTGCCAGTGCATCCAGGCGTACGTCCCATGGATCGGCATGGACGTCGGCGACACGCTGGCATTCGAAGCCGAGCCCGATCAATCGCGGTCCGCGCCAATGGCGTCGCAGGCGACGAAAGGCCAGCGCCCGGTCATAGAATCCGCCGCCCACACCTAAGCGTCGTCCCGCGCCATCGATGCCGACCAAGGGCACGATGATGCAATGGAACCAGCGGGGTTCGACGGCCTGGCCGCGGCGGCGCGGCACAGCGATGCCGAAGACGCCCGGATGGGTCCCGCCCGACAGCGGATAGAAGCGCAAGCGGCGGTGACGCAAGTCGCTGACGACCGGAACGTAGAGATGAACGCCGCGGCGCTGGGCGTCGGCCACGAGCGCCGCCGTGTGCGTCTCGCGATCGAACGGCAGATAAATCGCGATCCGGGCGCCGCACTTGAATGCCGGCAAGCGTTTGATCGCGGCAGTTGCGAGGCCGGAACGGCGGGCATGATCCGCCGCCCCGAGGGAACGGCGCAGTGTGCGCAGCCGTTTACGAAGCGTGGATTTGAGAGAGGAGATGGCGCTACCCGCTATGCCGTTTTGGACCGATGCTCCCGACCTGAGCAACAGGTGGGGCTAACTGCGGCACTTAAGGCTTTCCGCTCGAGGCGGACTTGCACAATGTTGCCAGCAAGCAATGGCCCCTGGGGTTTACAAATTAGGGTCAGGAGGTAATCCGATCCGCATCGAACACCGCAGGCAGCGCCAAAATTAACTCTCTAAGGGTGAGCCTCACAGCTCCAATTGTTGACCCTTCTCCAGAGCCGACTCTACGCGCTCACGCAGGATACGCAAGCGCCCACCCACGTCGGATTCGAGATCATCGTCACGGTTGCGGAACCGGAGCAATTCGTTCGCTATGTTCAGGGCCGCAATGACCGCGATACGATCCAAACCGACGACCTTTCCACCGTCGCGAATCTCGCGCATCTTCGAGTTCAAAAACTCAGCCGAATCAAGCAAATCGGATCGTTCCTCGATCGGACACGTAATGTGGTATTCCTTCTCGAGGATACGCACGCTCACCCGGGCATGGGTTTCACTCATGCTTGTTCCATCGATTTCAGCCGGCCGATCATCGCTTCGACGCGCGCACGCACTTGCTCGTTCTTCTGGAGCAGACTGGCGCGTTCCGACGTCAGCGTTTCCTGACGCTGGCGCAGCGCCCGGTTCTCTTCTTTGATCTGACCTACGGTGATGATGAGGTCTTCGAGACGCCGTTCAAGGCGCCGAAGTTCAAGTTCGACCAAGGATTTGGCGGTGCCGTCGTTCATGGTCGCCAATATAGAGTGCTGCATTCCGCAATGCAAAGCCGATGCGACAAAAGCCTAATGCGGCTCGGTGCGGTATTATTCCTTCCCATGATGTCGGATATACGGTTCAAGGACTTCGAGGACGTGTTGGCCGCCGCCGGAAGCATGGCCGACGCCGCTGAAGCGCATGGATCTTTGTGCGGCGCGTTGTGTTCCATGTCGCCCTACCGGATGCAGGACTGGCTCAATGAAATCCTGCCCGACGGCGCTTCGCTCTCGGACGAATCGGCGGCGATGATCGAGCGCGTCTTCTCGGCCACCGCCACGTCGTTCGGCGAGCAAGGCATGGAGTTCGAGCCGCTATTGCCCGACGATGACGAGCCGCTCAATGGACGCGCAAATGCGTTGGCGTTGTGGTGCACCGGTTTTTTGTATGGGCTCGGCACCGGCCAGATTTCCGACCTGGAGGGCCTCGCCGGCGAGGTCGGCGAGATCGTCAGGGACTTCACCGAGATCTCGCGGGCCACGGGCGATGATGCGGATGCCGACGAGTCCAATGAACAGGCTTATACCGAACTCGTCGAGTTCATTCGGGTCGCGGCTCAGGTCGTTTTCGAGGAACTGCTTCCCTTGCGCAGACAGGTATACCCCGCAGTTCAGCAGCGGCTCCACTGAGTTCGCGGATGGACAGGCAGGAATTCGTGCGCCGTCGGCGGCAATTCATGCGCATGATCGGCAAGGACGCGATTGCTATTTTGCCGGCGTCGCCGGTGCGGCTGCGCAACGGCGAGATCGAGCACGCCTATCGGCAGGACAGCCACTTTCATTACCTCACGGGGTTTCCCGAACCCGAATCGGTCGCCGTTTTCGTTCCTGGGCGCCCTCACGCCGAGTACATGCTGTTCGTCCGTGAACGCGATCCTGTGCGTGAGTCATGGGACGGTCCCCGCGCCGGCACCGACGGCGCGGTCGAGAGGTATGGCGCGGATGATGCTTTCCCCATAGGCGACATCGACGAAATATTGCCGGGCCTGATCGAGCCGCGTTCGCGGATCTACTATGCCATGGGCAGGCATCACGACTTCGATGCCCACGTACTCGGCTGGGCCAACGGCTTCCGGCGGGCGCCCCGCGAGTTCGTCGCCCTGAATCACGTCGTGGACGACATGCGGCTGTACAAGAGCCGGTCCGAGCAGTCGTCCCTGCGGCATGCCGCGCAAATCGCGGTGGGTGCGCACCGGCGGGCCATGCTCTTTGCGCGGCCGGGACGCATGGAGTACGAGGTCATGGCCGAGGTACTGCACGAGTTTCGCTCGCACAATGCCGACCTAGCGTATACGCCCATCGTCGGCGGCGGCGCGAATGCCTGCGTCATGCATTACCGCGACAATGATCGGCGGCTCTGCGAAGGCGATCTGTTGCTGCTCGATGCGGGCTGCGAGCATGACTACTACGCGTCCGACGTCACGCGCACTTTTCCCGTGAGCGGTCGCTTCACGAAGGCGCAGCGCGCCGTCTACGACGTCGTCCTCGATGCGCAGGCAGCCGCGATCGATAAGGTGCGTGCCGGCAATCATTGGAATGATCCCCACGAAACCGCCGTTCGCATCATCACCCAAGGCCTCGTCAAATTGGGTCTGCTCAAAGGAGCGGTGGGGCGGCTCATCAAGGAGCGGGCCTACTCGCGCTTCTTTCCGCATCGCACCGGCCATTGGCTGGGTATCGACGTACACGACGTCGGTGACTACCGCGTCGGCGGCGAATGGCGTGTCCTCGAGGCGGGCATGGCGTTGACCGTCGAACCCGGCATTTACATCCGGCCCGCTCGCGGCGTGCCCAAGGAATTCTGGAACATCGGCGTCCGGATCGAGGACGATGTGCTCGTGACCCGCGGTGCCCCGGACGTGTTGACCGCCGCTCTCGAGAAGACACCCGATGCGATCGAACGATTGGCGGCCGCGTGAGCGAAGCCTTCGACATCGCGATCGTCGGCGGCGGCATGGTGGGTGCGAGTCTCGCCGTCGCGCTCGACGGATTGGGTTTGCGCATAGCCCTGATCGAAGCCGTCCCGCACGACTCTGCCGCCCAGCCGAGTTTCGACGAACGCACCACGGCACTGTCGAATGGCAGCCGCCGGATCCTCGAGACACTCGGGGTTTGGGACGATGTGGCGCCGGCCGCCACGCCCATCGTCAAGATCCATGTCTCGGATCAGGGCCGTTTTGGTTTCGCGCGCGTCGATGCGGCTGAGCAAGGACTTGCGGCCATGGGGTTCGTCGTACCCAATCGGGCGTTGGGTGCCGCGCTGTGGTCGCGGCTCGCCGACAGCCGGAACGTGCAAAGCTTTTGTCCGGCGAAAGTGCTGCGCGTCACCCGGGGCGAGCGTGCCGGCTTGGTGATCGAGCATGGGGTGCCGCCGCAGGGCGGCGGCGAATCGATTCTCGAGGCGCAGCTCATCGTCGCCGCGGACGGTGCGCACTCGGCCGTGCGCGAAGCATTCGGCGTGACCGCCGAGGTTCGCGATTACGAGCAAACGGCGGTCATCACGACGGTGCTCACGCAGCGGTTTCACGAGTACGTCGCCTACGAAAGGTTCACCCCGAACGGTCCGATTGCGCTGCTGCCGCTGTCCGACGGGCGCTGCACGCTGGTGCTTACTTTGGCGCCGGCCATGGCGAAGGCGGCGATGGCGTGGTCCGATGCTGAGTTTCTCGCCGAGGTGCAACGTCGTTTTGGATTCCGACTGGGTCGTTTTCTGAAAGTGGGCCAGCGGACACCCTACCCGTTGAGCCTGTCGCGTGCGCTCGCGACCAGCGCGGATCGCTGCGTCATCGTCGGCAACGCGGCGCAGGGGCTGCATCCGGTTGCCGGCATGGGATTCAATTTGGGCTTGCGCGACGTGGCGAGTCTCGCAGAATTGATCGCCGAACGCCGCGCGACAGAGCCCGCTGATCTGGGAAGTGCCGCCATGCTGGCCGAATATGATGCATGGCGCGCCGCCGATCGCGGCGGCATCATCGCCTTCACCGATGGTTTGGTGCGACTGTTCGCCAATCCACTCGGCTCGGTGCGTGTGCTGCGAAACATGGGGTTGCTGGCTTTCGACGCATTGCCCGCAGCCAAGACGGCGCTGTCGCGCCTCAGCACGGGTGCCGCCGGCCGGATACCCAAGCTCGCTCGCGGAGTCGCGCTGCGATGAGACGTGGCGCAGCCGATACGGACTTCGACTGCCTCATCATTGGCGCCGGCGTGATCGGCACGACCATGGCGAGTCTACTCATTGCCCGGCGACTCGTGGCGCGTGGGCGCGTTGCCATCGTCGCCGACCGGCCGCGGCCCGCGGCCGCACCTGCAGCCGATTGGGACCTGCGCGTTTTCGCGTTGAGCCGCGCGTCGCAGCGGCTTCTCGACATCTGCTCCGTGTGGCGCGCGCTGCCCGCGCAGAGGAAATTCGCCTATGAGCGCATGTGCGTTTGGGACGAGCATGGCGCCGCGCGAGGCAGGGGTGCGCTCACCTTCGATTGTGCCGAACTCGGTGAGCCGAATCTCGGCTACATCGTCGACGGTGCAGCATTGCAGCTGCAATGCACGCGCAGTGCGGTTGCGGCCGGCGTCGTGTCGATCGAAACCGGGCTCGAGGACCTGCGCATCGATGCGTCCTGTGTGCGCGCCATTTTAAGCGACGGCCGTGAGGTGAGTGCCCAAGTCATGCTCGGGGCCGACGGCACCGAATCGAAGGCTCGCGCGTTGCTCGGCATCGAGAGCGCCGGCCATTCATACCAGCAAGACGCGTTGGTCGCCCACGTGCGCACTGCAGAGCCGCACGAGAACACCGCTTGGCAGCGCTTTCTCCGCACCGGTCCGCTCGCTTTCCTGCCGCTGCCCGACGGCCGCTCCTCGATCGTGTGGAGCGTCCAGCGTGCCGAGGCGGACCGGCTGCGGGCACTCGATGCAGGGGCATTCGATGCCGCGTTGACGCAGGCCAGTGGTGGCGTCCTCGGTGCGTGCGAATCGACTACTCCGTTGGCGAGTTTTCCGCTGAAGCTCGAATATGCGCTCGACTACGTGCGGCCGCGCGCGGTTCTGTTGGGCGATGCCGCGCACGTCGTGCACCCCATGGCTGGCCAGGGTCTGAATCTCGGATTATTGGACTGTGCGTCACTCGCGAGCGTCTGGGAAGAGGCGGGCGGTGGCGACGTTTTCGGTGAACAGGCACCGCTGCGCCGCTATGAGCGCTGGCGGCGCGGTGAAAACCTGCTGGCCGCATCGGCACTCGACGGATTGGAGCGGCTGTTCGGCAGCGACAATCCGGCGGTGCAGCGGCTGCGCGTGTTCGGTCTCGATGCCGTGGGTCGGGTGCCTTTCATCAAGCGACAATTGGCGCGGCGCGCCATGGGTCTAGCCGGCGATGTGCCCGAATTCCTGAATTAGAGCCGATCGACCTTGGCGGCGCAGATGAAATCGTTTTCCGACAAGCCACCGATGGAATGTGTCGCGAAGGTAACGTTGCAGTAGTCGTAACCCACCTCCAAATCCGGATGGTGGTCCTCCGCATTGGCTATGTGCGCCACCGCATTGACGAAACTCATCGTGCGGTAGAAGTCCTTGAACTTGAACCGGCGCTTCAAGCTCTTGGCATCCGCCGCGACCTGCCACCCGGCGTGCAAGTGCTCCCCAAGCGCGGCCGCTTGCGCGTGGGTCAGGGCCGGGACGCCGCCTTCGCACGGAACGCATTTCTTCGCCGTCAATTCGTTCACGACAACACCGCGCTCACGCGGACACCGCGGTCATGAGGACACCGGTTCGGCGGTCGAGACGCTCGCCGGCGTAATCGGTGCGTATGTTCGCTCGATGTAGCGCTCGACCATTTCTTGGAACTCCTCAGCAATCCGGTTGCCCTTCAGCGTCACGGTCTTGGCGCCGTCTTCGTAGACCGGCGCCACTGGGTGTTCGCCCGTGCCGGGCAGACTGATGCCGATGTTGGCGTGCTTGCTCTCGCCGGGCCCGTTGACCACGCAGCCCATGACAGCGACGGTCATGTCCTCGACGCCGGCGCGTTCTTTGCGCCATTCGGGCATGCGCTGACGGATGTGTCCCTGGATCTTTTGAGCCAGTTCCTGGAAGTAGGTACTGGTCGTACGGCCGCATCCAGGGCAGGCGATGACCATCGGTATGAACGCGCGCAGACCCATGGTTTGCAGAATTTCCTGCGCCACGATGACTTCCTGGGTGCGGTCGCCATTGGGCTCGGGGGTCAGCGACACCCGGATGGTATCGCCGATGCCCTGTTGCAGCAGAACACTCATGGCCGCCGTCGACGCGACGATGCCCTTGCTGCCCATGCCGGCCTCGGTGAGACCCAAGTGCAGCGGGAAGTGGCAGCGCGTCGCCAGGTTCGAGTAGACGGCGATCAGGTCCTGAACGCCGCTGACCTTGGCGCTGATGACGATTTTGTCCCTGCCGAGTCCGAGTTCCACGGCGCGTTCGGCACTGTCGAGCGCCGAGACCACGATGGCTTCGCGCATGACCTCGATGGCGGGCAACGGCTCAGGCCGCTGCGAGTTCGCATCCATCATGCGCGTCAGCAGGTCCGAGTCCAAGCTTCCCCAATTCACGCCGATGCGCACGGGCTTGTCGAATCGGCAGGCGATCTCGATCATCTCGGCGAATTGGGGGTCGCGCTTGCTGCCGCGACCGACGTTGCCCGGATTGATGCGCAACTTGCCAAGGGCCTCGGCGCAGGCCGGATTGTCCTTGAGCAATTTGTGGCCGTTGAAGTGGAAATCGCCCACGAGCGGCGTCTGGATGCCCGCCCGGTCGAGTCGATCGCGAATGTGCGGTACCGCGGCGGCGGATTCGTCGTTGTTGACCGTGACGCGGACCAGCTCGGAGCCTGCGCGTGCAAGGGCTTTGACTTGCGCGACCGTGCCTTCGACGTCAGCCGTGTCGGTGTTGGTCATCGATTGAACGACAATGGGAGCCGAGCCGCCGATCATGACGTTTCCCACCTTGACGCCATGCGATTTTCTGCGTGGATTCATAGCCTCTATTCTACCTCGGCGGCGTCAATCGGCATAATGCCGCCATGGCGCAGCGAATCGTCTATTCCACCGGTATCGGCAGCCTGTGTCCAAACTGCCGCCGCGCCGTGCGCGCGTGCGTCTGCCCCAAGGGAGCCCCCGGCGCCGCGAAAATCGGCAGCATCATCGTCGGCCGGGAGACGAAGGGTCGCGCGGGCAAAGGCGTCACCACCGTGACGGGTCTGCCGCTGTCCCCCGCTGAAATCGACTCGTTGGCGGCGCGCCTCAAGAAGCGCTGTGGATCGGGGGGAACGGTGCGCGAAGGCATCATCGAGATCCAGGGGGATCATCGCGATCTCATCGTCGGAGAACTTGCCAAGGCCGGGTGGCCCGCCAAAAGATCCGGCGGCTGACGGTCGCGAACCGAAAAGTCCGCTTACAATGGCGTTCCTGAAACAGGCTGGGCGGGCGTGGAAAGAGATAAACCAACCGGGATGACGCGTGTCATTCGAGCTTTCGGCTACTCTTTTCAAGGCTTCGGGCATGCCTGGCGGGAGGAGGCGGCATTCCGACAGGAAACGCTGTTGGCGGCCGTGTTGGTGCCCCTCGGTCTGTATCTGGGCCGGTCAGGGTTGGAGCGCGCGCTTCTCATCAGTCCCGTCATCCTGATATTGGTCATCGAAATATTGAACAGTGCGGTCGAGGCCGTCGTGGATCGATCCGGCACCGAGCGGCACCCCTTGGCGGGAATGGCGAAGGACATGGGTTCCGCGGCCGTCCTGCTGACATTCATTCTATTAGGAACCGTCTGGTTCCTGGTCTTGTCCGACCACGGACATTGAAAGTACTCACATCAGGATCTGCATGCTCCGTACCGCACCGTTTCTATCTCTGTTAATCCTGTTCTTTAGCAGCGCCTATTCGCTGCCGGTCACGCCCCCGCCCACACCGCCCGCCAATTGGGCGCAGACCATCGAGCGGATTGCGAGCGCCGTGGTGACGATACAGATCGACAGCACCCGTGCTTTCGACACCGAATGGAACGTGAGCGCGCAAGCCACCGGCTTCGTCATCGATGCGAAGCGCGGCTTGATCCTGACCAACCGGCATGTGGTTACGCCGGGTCCGGTGACGGCGCAAGCGACCTTCCAGAACCGCGAGGAAGTGGAGCTCTATCCCGTGTACCGCGACCCGGTCCACGATTTTGGCATCTATCGATATGATCCGAGCAAGCTCAAGTTCATCCAGCCGGCAGAACTTCCCCTCTACCCCGCGGGCGCCGTCATCGGCCGCGAAATTCGCGTGGTCGGCAACGACGCCGGCGAGCAGCTGTCGATTTTGGCCGGTACTCTCGCGCGACTCGACCGCGAGGCGCCCGAATATGGTTATGGCAAATACAACGACTTCAACACTTTTTATTACCAGGCGGCGTCGGCCACGTCAGGCGGCTCGTCGGGTTCGCCGGTCATCGACATCGAAGGCCGGGTGGTCGCGTTGAATGCGGGCGGCGCGACGGGCGCCGCCTCCAGCTTTTATCTGCCGTTGCCCGCGGTGGTACGGGCGCTCAAGTACATCGACGCCGGAAAACCCGTGCCGCGCGGCACCCTGGAGACCGTCTTCAAGTACACGCCATACGATGAGTTGCGGCGCCTCGGCCTCGACCCCGATACCGAAGCGCACATGCGAGCGGCGTTTCCCAAGCTCACCGGCATGTTGGTGGTCGACGATGTGCAGCCGGGTTCGAACGCCGACGGCGTCTTGGCGCCCGGAGACATTCTGGTGGCCATCGACGGCAAGCCGGTTCCGGAATTCTTCACCTTGGAGGATGTCCTCGACAGCCATGTCGGCAAGACCATCGATGTGGAGGTCCAGCGCGGCGGCGAGGTGCTGCGCCACGCGCTCACCGTGCAGGACCTCGACTCGATCACGGCCGACGAATACATCGAGTTCGGAGAAGCCGTGGTGCACACGCTGTCCTATCAACAGGCGCGCCACTTCAACTTGCCCATCAAGGGGGTCTATGTCGCCAATCCAGGCTATGTGTTTGGCAGCGCCGGCATTCCGCATGGCGCGCTCATCAGCAGTTTCGACGGCAAAAAAATGGACGATCTCGCGGATTTCGAGGCTGCGCTCGCGGGACTCGCCGACGGCGCTCGCGCCGCGGTGAGGTACGTGACTCTGGAGGACCCGCATGCGCAGCAGCTGAAGGTGATCCGCATGGACCGGCTGTGGTTTCCCGCGCGCAAGTGCAAACGCGACGATGCGTTGGGCATCTGGCCCTGCGTCAGCATCGCCGCCGGTCCGCCGCCCCAATCCGTGCCGCCGGCCTCGACTCAATTCTCGAAAACCGGCGATCCGCGAATCGACCGCCTCGCACCGTCTTTGGTGCAGATCACGTTCGACATGCCGTACTCGGCGTCGGGCGTCACGGAGAAGAACTATCACGGCACCGGTGTGATCGTCGATGCGGCACGCGGTCTCGTGGTCGTCGATCGCAATACGGTGCCGTTGGCCATGGGCGACGTGCGCATTACCTTCAACGGCACGGTCGAGGTGCCGGGCAAGGTGGAGTTCGTGCACCCGCTGCACAACCTGGCGATGGTTTCCTATGATCCGAAGTCCATCGGTGATACGCCGGTGCGCTCGGCGACGCTGCTCGACAAGGAATTGAAACCGGGCGATGACGTCTGGGTGGTCGGCGAGCGCAGCGATTCGCAGATCCTGTCGCAGAAGACCCAGGTGGCGGGAGTGGATCC